>ERZ1106952.190-NODE-190-length-37942-cov-103.604878_pt1 | contig 37942 bp, 35 predicted proteins | sample MGYA00403677_ERZ1106952 | MGnify/ENA primary metagenome ERZ1106952 (study PRJEB35170, sample SAMEA104062415) | human gut metagenome | biome: human gut; feature: human-associated habitat; material: faeces | place: Denmark | collected 2012-05-14 ...
TCTGCTATAGCGGATTGCAGATACAGGGCACCGCTAACTCCCCACCTAGCACAGCATTAGTATTGTACCGTAAAAAACGTAAATTTGCAACTGTTTTGCGGACGGTTGAGAGGAAAATTATTTCAGTTTTCTGCCTTGGCCGTCCGTCCGCGAAAAAATATTTGACGAAAAAAGGAGAAAGATTTTTATGCCTCATATCAGCGTTAAAATGCTTAAAGGCCGAAGCGAAGAGCAAAAGGAAAGATTGGCGGCCGCTCTTGTCAAAACTTTGACGAAAGAACTGAATTGCTCGGAGCATTACGTTACGTGCACCGTGGAAGATTTTGACGCCCGGGAATGGCAGGATGTGTTCGCACGGGATATTGAAGGAAAGAAAAATAAATTATATAAAAAAGCGGAATACGATCCGAAAGATCTGTTATAAGGAGAGGATGATTTATGTCACAAAATTGCAGCCATGACTGCGGCAGTTGCGGGGAAGATTGTTCCGAACGCGATTTCAGAAAGGCGCCGCATGAATTGAGTAATATAAAAAAAGTGATCGGAATTGTCAGCGGCAAAGGCGGGGTAGGAAAATCTCTTACGACTGCAATGCTCGCCGTTACGGCGCAGAGATACGGTTATCGCGCCGCGATTATGGACGCCGATATTACGGGGCCCTCCATTCCGAAAATGTTCGGGATTGAGGAGAAGGCGACGGGAAATGCGCTCGGGATCCTGCCCGTGCTCAGCAAGACGGGTATCGAGATCATGTCTATGAATTTACTGCTGGACGGGGATACGGAACCTGTGATCTGGCGCGGTCCCGTCATTGCGGGAACCGTACTTCAGTTCTGGACGGACGTGATCTGGAATGACGTCGATTTTATGTTCGTGGATATGCCGCCGGGAACGGGCGACGTACCTTTGAGCATTTATCAGTCGCTCCCGCTTGACGGGATCATAGTCGTCACTTCTCCGCAGGAACTTGTTTCCATGATCGTGGAGAAGGCTGTCATTATGGCGAAAAAGATGAATATTCCCGTGCTCGGGTTTGTGGAGAACATGAGTTACGTCAAATGCCCGGATTGCGGAAAGACGATCGAAATTTTCGGTAAAAGCAAGATCGGAGAACTCGCCGAAAAATATGGGGTGAAGAACGTGGCGAAGATTCCGTTTGACCCGTCGCTCGCTTCCTGTTGCGACAGGGGACTGATCGAGTTGTTTGAAGGTGAGTATCTTAAAGATCTGTTTGAATCGTTGGAAAAATAAACGGGTTTTATATCAAAACGAGGCGGCCTCAAAAAGAGCCGCCTCGCGTTTTATTAAATGTTCGATCAGGAATTTTCTTTGTCGACGTCGACGGAAACGACTGCCGTTTCGGCAAACCGTTTGACGGATTCGACCGCATTTTCGCAATTCGTCCGTGTTTTATACGTTTCTCCCGTACATAAAAGTTGCTTGGAGCCGTTGAGCAATTTGAAATAATATTGGTTGCTCTTGCTTCTTGAAATGACGATATTGCCTTTCAGGATGTTGTTTTTATGCGTTTTGATACCGTTTTTGGCGCCCGTCAAAGAGGTGTACTCGATGCTTTCGAGAAGTTTTTCTCCGTTGGATGCGAGAAGGGTGAAGTAATAGGTATCGTTTTCTTCGTTTTTGCAGATGACCCATTTGCCCGCATATTTTTTATCTTCTTCCGCTTTGCTCTCGTCGGCATCTGCATGGACGACCGCCTGAGGGGCAGTCTGTTCTGCCGCATCTGTGTTGGGTTGCGTTTTCTGCGCTTTTACTGCCGAACGTGTTTTTGCCTGGGCAGGTTTTTCGCGGGGCTCGGCAGGTTGAACGGGAGCAGCGGGAACTCCTTCATCCGCTTCCGATATAGCGGGCTGTGCCTGTGTATCCGGCTGTTCGGGCATAGATTCGATGTCTTCTTCCTGTACCGGCTCGTCTTCTGCGGGGTCGGCTGCAGGCGCCGTGCTGATGCTATCCGGCTGTACGGACAGCTGCTCCCTGTTCACGGGTGCAGGTTGTTCAGACGGGACAGCGGCATTTTCTGCTTTAAGCGCTGCTTCTTTCGCCCTTTTCTTTTTTCTGGAAGAGTGTACGGCAATGACAACGATAATGACGATTACAGCAACGAGCAATGCAGCCAAAATGATGACAAGAATGGGGTTATCTTTACAATATTGTATGATTTTGTCCATTTTTACACCTTGACGATATTTTCTTTATTATATAGTAATACAAAATAAAAAATTTGTCAAGCGGCGTTCGATTTTTATTTTATAAGTTGCTGAAATTGACTTTTGATCGGAAATACGGTACAATAAATTTATGGATTACAGAACTGTTTTGATCATAGGCGGAGGCGCTGCGGGAATGATGTGCGCTCTGCGTCTTGCGGATGCGGGGATTTGTGACGTCGCCATTCTGGAAAGGAACAACCGCCTCGGAAAAAAATTGTCGGCCACGGGAAACGGGCAGGGCAATATTACAAATTCGGATATGGATGCAGGTCACTACTGTACGTCCGCGCCCAAAACGGTTGCGGAAATTTTGAACGCATTCGGGAAACAGGACTTACTTTCGTATCTGACAGAATTGGGCGGTTGCTTTGCGGAAGGGGATGAGGGGAAAATTTATCCCTCTTCTTTTCAGGCTGCTTCGGTCACGGATATATTCCGATTTGCTTTGCAAAAGAGAAAAGTGGAAGTGAAAACTGGGGAAAGGGTATTGCAGATCGGGCGAAAGGAAAATGGGTTTATCGTAACGACGGATAAAGGGAAATATGCGTCTGCATATCTCGTGCTTGCCTCCGGCGGTGCCGCGGCAAAACACTTCGGAACGGACGGGAGCGGATATGAACTTGCAAAATCGATGGGGCATTCGGTCACGCAACTGTTCCCCGCGCTTGTGCGGCTGAAGACGGAACGGGATAAGATAAAAGGGCTGAAGGGCGTTCGCTGTGCCGTAGAAGCGCGGCTTGAAAATAACAAGGACAAAAGTTTTAGAGGAGACGTCATATTTACAGATTTCGGCATTGGAGGAAATATAGCATACAAACTTTCTTCCTACGCAAAGTCGGGCGACAGTGTTTTGTTGGATTTTCTTCCGTTTACGGACAGAGAAGGTTTATGCTCGCTTTTGGCAAATAAGGCGAGAAATTATCCGGAGATGCCGGCAGAAGATTTTTTGCGCTGCGTGGTGCACAGTGCTGTCGCGAAGGCCATTCTGAACGCTTGCGGCATACCCGTATCGACTAAATGCAGTCATTTGCAAAAGAAGATTGAGGAAATCGTGCGGCAAATTAAGGGGTATCGGCTCAGGATAGAGGGGAATACCGGATTCGACGACGCGCAGGTCACAAAGGGCGGGATACGCATGGAAGAGGTGGACGAAAACCTGATGAGCAGGATCGTCCGTGGGCTGTATTTTGCGGGGGAGATCTTGGACGTGGACGGAGAATGCGGAGGATATAACCTGCAATGGGCCTTTTCTTCGGGCGCTCGCTGCGCGGCGGCCATCGCGGAGGCGATCGCGAATGAGAATCGATGACATTAAATTGCGCCTCGGGGAAGACGAGGCACGTTTGAAAAAAATTGCAGAGGATAAGATGCGCGGGCATTGCGGCTATCTGAAAATTTTGAAAAAATCTTTGGACGCCCGCAATAAATCGGATATCAGATGGGTCTATTCGATCGAGGCGGGGAAAAGGAAACCGGATGAAAAACCGCGCGAACTTCCTCAGACGAGGCATCCGGAAAAACGCATTTTCGTAGTCGGAAGCGGTCCCGCGGGGCTGTTTTGCGCGATACGGCTGATCGGACACGGATTCAGACCCGTCATATTGGAACGCGGAGAGACCGTTGAGGCGCGCGTTCTCCGCATTAAAGAGTTTTCAGAAAATAAAGTTTTGGACGAAAACTCGAATGTACAGTTTGGCGAGGGCGGCGCCGGCACCTTTTCGGACGGTAAACTGAACACGCAGACAAAAGATCCCCTGAACAGGGAAGTGCTTGAAACTTTTATACGGTTCGGCGCTCCGCAGGAGATCGCTTACCTCAATAAACCGCACGTCGGAAGCGATCGGCTGCGGGAAGTTCTCAAAAACATGCGGGCATATATACAGGAGAATGGCGGCAAGTTCCTGTTTGAAACGCGCTTTTCGGATATCCGCATCAGAGATCAAAAGGTTTATGCGATCGATACGGTCAATGTACGGACGGGCGAAAAAAATACGTTCGGTGCGGACGCGCTCGTTCTGGCGATCGGGCACAGCAGTCGCGACACTTTTTGCCTGCTCAAAGATCGCGGCTTTGCATTGGAAGCCCGCAAGTTTGCGGTGGGCGTCAGGATAGAGCACTTACAGGCAAAAATCAATTTGGCGCAGTATTCTGCGTCGCATAATCTGCTTCCGCCGGCCGATTATAAACTGGTCAGCCACGCGGGGGCGCGTACGGCGTTTACCTTTTGTATGTGCCCGGGCGGATACGTTATGCCTGCGGCGAGCGAACGGGGTGGCGTCGTGACGAACGGAATGAGCAATTATGCCAGAGACGGCATCAATGCCAACAGCGCGCTCCTCGTCCAGATCGAAAAAGAAGATTATTTTAACGGAGACGTATTGTCCGGCGTTGAATATCAGAGAAAACTGGAGCAGTCGGCCTACCGTGCAGGAGGAGAAACTTATGCCGCGCCGATCCAGAGGGCGGAAGATTTTGTCGGCGGCAGGGTTTCAAAACATTTCGGCGAGGTTTTGCCGACGTATTCTGCGGGGACTGCCATGTGCGACCTGAACCGCATTTTTCCCAAATATGTCTCTTGCTCGATGAAGGCGGCACTGACGGATATGGACAGGAGGCTGAAAGGCTTTGCAGACCCCGACGCTTTGCTTACGGGGGTGGAAACGAGGTTTTCTTCTCCCGTACGCATCCTTCGCGGTGAGAGCGGGGAATGTTTGCAATGCGGCGGTGTTTTTCCTTGCGGAGAGGGCAGCGGTTATTCGGGCGGAATAACGAGTTCTGCGGCGGACGGGATCGGTACGGCGGTCAAGATTTTTGAAAAATTTGCCTGACGAACCGAAAAGCGTGTATTTTTTATAATAGTGTCATTTTCTTTTCATAAAATAATCATATTTGCGCGTTATAATACAGCCATAAAAAGCAACAGACCGATTACACAAAACTTTTTTCATATTCTCTCACTATAACAGGCTGGCCCGTTCTGCGGGTCAGTCTGTTATAGGTTTACAGGCAGTTCCGCTTTTTGACGCAAGTGTTTTGTGTCCGAAAATAAAACCGCCCGCAGATCTCTTGGTCAGTTTGCCAAGAAATTTGCGGACGGTTCGTCTGTTTTAATATTATTATATCTGTTCGATGTTGATCACGTTGGAATTGCCGGATTTGCCGTTGGGGTTGCCGCCGGTGATGACGATCAGATCACCTTTTTTGACAAGGCCAGACTGAATCGCTGCCCGTTTGGCATGATAGAAAAGTACGTCCATCGAATTGAATTCTTCGGAAAGAACGGGCGTAACGCCCCACGACAGGGCGAGTTTACGGTAGGACATGGGCTCGACCGTCATCCCGATGATATCGATATTGGGGCGGAAGCGGGAGACCATTCTTGCGGTGCCGCCCGAGCGGGAGCAGACGACGATCGCTTTTGCTCCGATATCCTCGGCAAGGACGCAAGCAGAGTGGGAAAGCGCGTCGGCAGGGCTCGTGATGTCGGGGCGTTCGTCTCCGTATTTGGTTGCGAGGTGTTTTTCCGTCTCTACGCAGATTTTTGCCATTGCTTCGACTGCCTGAACGGGAAATTTCCCGCCTGCGGTTTCGCCCGAAAGCATGACGGCGCTCGTGCCGTCGTATACGGCGTTTGCAACGTCGGAAATTTCCGCACGGGTGGGACGGGGCTGATTGATCATCGATTCAAGCATTTCCGTGGCGGTTATACAGCGCTTGCTTGCGACGCGGCATTTATTGATGAGCATCTTTTGGATCTGAGGCAACTCTTCGTAGGGCACTTCCACGCCGAGATCTCCGCGCGCGACCATGATGCCGTTCGCCACTTCCAGAATTTCATCGATATTGTTGACGCCGCTGCGGCTTTCGATTTTTGCGATAAGGTCGATATCGGGATTGCCGTTTTCTTCGAGAAGCTTTCGGATATCCTTGATGTCCTGCGCTTTGGACGTAAAGGAGCAGGCGATAAAATCAATGCCCTGTTCGATGCCGAATAAAATATCGTTCTTGTCCTGTTCGCTCAGGTATTTGAGGCTGAGCGTTTTATCGGGGAAGAACATACTCTTTTTATCGGAAAGATTGCCGCCGACTTCCACGCGGGTCTTGACCTCGGTCTTATTAACGTCGGTCACGCGGAAAATGAGAAGACCGTTGTTGAGAAGAATGGTGTCGCCCGGTTCCAGATCGTTTACGATCCCTTTGTAAGAGACGGATACGCGGGTCTGGTCGCCTTCGATCTCTTCGGTGGTGAAGGTGAATTCGTCGCCTTCTTTAAGGAAGATCTTGTGGTCTTTGAAGGTCTTGATGCGAAGTTCAGGGCCTTTCGTATCGAGCATGATGGGGAGGGGGATATTCAGTTTTTCCCGTACGCGCTTGATCAGTTCGATGTTTTTTTTGTGTTCTTCATAATCGCCGTGAGAAAAGTTGAGGCGCGCGACGTTCATGCCGGCAAGCGCCATTTTCGTCAGGATTTCTTCGTCGCGGCAGGCCGGCCCGAGAGTGCAGACAATTTTTGTTTTTTTCATATATGATATCTCCGTAAAAATGATAACAAAATTAACCGAGTATATTGTATTACATTTCGTTACAAAAATCAAGTATTCTAAATAAAAAATACTTTCCCGGCAAACATGCGAAAAAATTGACAAAAACGCCGCCGATATTGTATAATATTCCAACGGTTTGAGTTGATCATACGGTCGCGTAGTTTCGGCTATGAGGAAAGTCCGAGCACCGCAGAGCAGGACGCCGGATAACGTCCGGTGGAGGCGACTCCAAGGAAAGTGCAACAGAAACAGACCGCAGAGAAATCTGTAAGGATGGAAAGGGGAGGTAAGAGCTCACCGACGCCGCGGTAACGCGGCGTGCCGTGTAAACCCCGTCCGGTGCAAGATTGGGTTTTTGCCATACAGGGCTGCTCGTCCGGCATGAACCGTAAATATCGCTGGAGCGCATCGGCGACGATGCGTCGAGATAGATGACCGTACACGACAGAACTCGGCTTACAGATCAATCTCGGACCGTACAGAAAAAGAACCCGCCGCATTTGCGGCGGGTATGTTTTTTATACGAACAGCGTACGGTGTTCGTTGCTTTCGATGCCGTGCACAAAATTGTAAAGATCGTTGGCGAGAATGTCCTTTTCGAATGTCTGTCTCGCTTTGGGGGAAAGATCGTTTTCGTCGCTCTTTCTTGTGAGCAGAGGGATCTCGGCTCTTTTGAGTTCGGAAAACAGGCCGTCTGCCCGTTCCTTTTTAACAGCGAGCACCTTCAGATACAATTTTGTTTTCAGGCTTTGCCGCACCAAGTCTTCATCGATGCCGAGTACGGCCGCCGCAAGAATGCGGCGGATCCGCGAGGAAATGTATCGCTTTGTCGTGATTTTTGCGACGAGAGCGTCGTAATCGGAAGTGCCCCTTGCCAGCGCTTTGATCCTGTTTTCCAGTCCTTCCGTGCAGTCGAGAATCTTTTTCAGATTTTCCGCTGGTTCGGAGAGCGCCTTATATACGGCGATTTTTTTATATGCGTCCGAAAAGGTCGCTTTTTTCAGATCTGCAAAGACGAAAGGGGGGACGTTCTTTTTGATTGCGCGGAATTTCCCTTCCGCAACCCCGCCGCGGATCGCCGTTGCCGAAGAAAAATTTTTGAGAAGATCGGGATCGGAATATCCCCCTCCGATCCTCTTGACGGGCAGGATCTGTGCCGGGGAATTGCAGTGGAGAAGGGCTTTCGTATACTCGATCCCCAAAATGTTATTGGGGGAAGAGAGCAGGGATGCGTCGGCGTTTGGCAGATGCGCCGCCGCGATGGCTTCGTGCCGCGCTTTCGTAAGGCTCATGCCCGCCTTCAGATTTGCGCGTATGGCAGCCTTCAGTTCGCGGCTTTCGTCGGCAGTCGCTTTCGCCGTCTGCAGAAAGGAGATACGGTCTCCGCCTTCACAGCCGAATGCGAGCGTATCGAAGGACGGGCAGGAGGCGAGAAGTTTTACGGCGCCTTTGGCGAAGATTTCCGCGGGGGAGATCGCGAATACGGCGGGAAGTTCTATGACCGCATCCGCACCCGCCAAAACGGCATGCTTTGCCCGCGTGAATTTATCGAGAACGGCCATTTCTCCGCGCTGGGTGAAGTTGCCGCTCATGACGCAGAGCAGTGCGTCTGCGCCGCTCTGTTTTTTCGCTTCAGACAACAGATATGCATGTCCGTTGTGGAAGGGATTATATTCGCAAATTATGCCGCAAATTTTCATTTATCAAGTCAAAACCTTTACATTTTTTTTGAAATGCTATATAATAATTAACGGACGTCGTCCGGCGGCAAAAAAAGCCGGCTCGGCCGTGTTCCAAATTTATTATATATCATTTACGACAAAAAATAAAGCGATTGAGGTATGAACTTATTATGGCAAATTTCTTGGAAGGGATCAAGAAAAAAGCGGCTTCGCTCGACAGGCGCATCGTCCTGTGCGAGGGCGAGGACAGCCGCGTAGTGAAGGCTGCATCGGAAACGGTGAAACAGAAGATAGCGCGGGTCATCCTGCTCGGTAACGCCGAAGAGATTAAAAAGGCGAACCCCGACGTGGATCTCACCGGCGTGGAGATCGTTAACCCCGCGGAGAGCGAAAAGCGTGCGGAATATGCCGCGCTGCTCTACAATCTGCGTAAGGCAAAGGGGATGACGGAAGAAGAGGCTGACAAACTTTCTTACGACAATACCTATTTCGGCGTGCTCATGCTGAAGGCGGGGGATGCGGACGGGCTCGTTTCCGGCGCATGCCATTCGACCGCCAATACGCTGCGTCCCGGCCTGCAGATCGTCAAAGCCGCGCCGGGCGTCCCTTTGGTTTCAAGTTGTTTTCTGATGATCGCCCCCGAAAGCGGGAATCCCTATTGCGAGGACGGCGCATATATTTATTCCGATTGCGGACTCAACGAAAATCCTACGAGTGAACAGTTGGCTGAAATTGCGATCATGTCTGCCAAAACAGCAAAAAAGATCGCGGGGCTGGAACCTCGCGTCGCGATGCTCTCGTTTTCCACGAAAGGAAGCGCAAAGCATGCGGACGTGGAAAAAGTAGCGTCGGCGTTTGCGCTCGCAAAGGAGAAGGCTCCCGAACTTGCAATTGACGGCGAATTGCAGTTGGATGCGGCGCTCGTGCCTTCCGTGGCAAAATCCAAAGCGCCCGGGTCAAAAGTTGCGGGACATGCCAACGTACTGATATTCCCCGATCTGGATGCGGGAAATATCGGTTATAAACTGACGGAACGCCTCGGCGGATTCCAGGCGGTCGGCCCTGTCTGTCAGGGGTTTGCGAAACCGCTGAACGATCTTTCCCGCGGATGCAAGTGGGAAGACATCGTCGCGACGATTGCGATCACCGTTTTGCAGACGCAGGAATAATCGGAAAAAGGGGATTCGAAAGATATGAAAATTTTGGTTGTAAATGCGGGAAGTTCATCCCTGAAATATCAGTTGTTCGATATGGACACGGAGTCCGTGATCGTCAAAGGCGGAGTCGAGAGGATCGGGATCCGCGGCTCTGTGCTGAAGCATAAATCAGGAAAGGGCGAAAAAGTGATCGAAAAGGACATGCCGAACCACAAAGTGGCGATGCAGGCGGTTCTGGACGTCCTTGTCGATCCCGAATACGGCGCGATCCGTTCCATGTCTGAAATCGATGCGGTCGGGCACAGGGTCCTGCACAGCGGCGGGGATTTCGACAGCTCCGTGCTGCTGACGGACGAGGTTTTGCAGATCTGCAAGAAAAATGCGGAACTCGGCCCTCTGCACATGCCCGCCAACATTTTGGGCATAGAGGCTTGCAAGGAAGTTATGCCGGATACGCCGATGGCGCTCGTATTCGATACCGCGTTCCATTCGACCATGCCGCCGCACGCCTATATGTATGCCATCGATTACGATGATTATAAGAATTATAAGATCCGCAAATATGGTTTTCACGGTACAAGCCATAAGTATGTTTCGCAGGAGGCGATCAAATACCTCGGCGGCAAAGCGGAGGGGACGAAGATCATTACCTGCCATCTCGGGGGCGGTTCTTCGATCAGCGCCGTGAAGGACGGGAAATGCGTGGATACGAGCATGGGATTTACGCCGTTGGCGGGCGTGCCGATGGGTACGCGTTCGGGCGACATTGATCCGGCCGTGCTTGAATTTCTCGCGGCGAAAAAGAATTACTCCATTCTCGATTGCATCGAATACCTGAACAAAAAATGCGGCGTTGCGGGGGTATCCGGCGTATCGAGCGATTTCCGCGACCTGACCAAAGCGGCGGCGGAAGGCAACGGACGCGCGCAACTGGCGATCGACCTCTTCGTTTACGGTTGCAAAAAATATATCGGCGCCTATGCGGCGGCAATGAACGGAGTGGATTGCCTCGTATTTACGGCGGGGATCGGAGAAAATACGTGGCCTGTCCGCAAGGCTATCTGCACGGATATGGATTTCCTCGGGATCGCCATCGACGAGGCGCGCAACGAAATGAAAAACGACGGCAATATTCACGATATAACCGCGCCGGGTTCCAGGGTGAAAGTGCTTGTGATCCCCACGAACGAGGAACTCGTGATCGCAAGAGAAACAAAGGATTTGCTGAACTGAAATGAAAAGGGAAGAAAATTACGTTTATCCCAACGACAATTATATAAAAAGGAATCTGGCCAGAACGTGGATTCTTTTTGCCTGCGGTTTGATCGCGACTGCGCCCTTTTATTATCTTATGGTCACCGCTCCTGATTTTTTGGGCGTGTTTATCGTGGCCGTTGTATTGATCACGTTGGCAGACGTTCTTTTCGTTCTCTTAAACGGCCTGCTTTTTTCCAAGCGGTATGCTTATTCGCTGCGGGATGAGACGCTGCGCGTATACAAGGGCGTTTTTTGTTCCAAATTGGCGGTATTCCGCCGCAGTGCGGTATATGAGATCAGGATCAAAAAGCATCGGATCAAGGGCGATTTTTATTTCAATCTCAAGTTCTGTTGGGATTCGGGAACGGCAGTGTTCCGGTATCTATCGGCAGAGACAGCGAACGGGATATTATCGCAATTCGGAGGTCTCTATGACGAAAGAGTTTTGTCAGAGCAGGCATAGAAGACTCATTTATACGGTTTTTGTTTATTTACTTGCCGCCTTTATCGCTTTGTGGGCGGATGTGCTCATGGTCGGGCGCATCAGGGAAATGACCCCCTTTGAGATCGCCGCGATATTTTTGTCTGCGCTCGGCATTGCTTTCATTTTTTGGCTGATCTTTTCGGCGACGGAACGCAAGACAAAAATCATATTGCAGGAAGAAGGGCTGATTTTTGTAAGGGGCGCGAGGCGTTCGGAAGTTCTTTTTTCAGATATCGTGAGCGTTCGTTCCCGAACGGGACTTGTCGCAAAAATCTTCGCCATCGTCAAGGTGGAAGTCGAGACGAGAGCGGATATGATCGATATCCTCCTGTCCGGAAAGGATGCAGAAGAATTTTTTGAATCTGTCCCTATGGTCGCCGCCTCGGAAGCAGAGGATACGGATTCCGACGACAGGGTCGGTGTCGGCAAGGAGAAATATTTGTCCATGCTGTCATCTTTCGTGAAGTTGACCGCGTGGCTGGCGCTGGTGCTTCTCTCGACTCTTCCCGTCGCCGTTGTGATCGTCGGTTCCTGGTCGCGGAGCGGTTATTATGTGTTGGGTGTGCTTGCTGTGTATCTCGTCTTTCTGATCGGGTACTTCGCAAAACATATTTATGCTTATATCCATTACGCCGATTACAAGGTCGAAATTCTTTCCCAAGAAGTCCGGATCAGTTTCGGCAAGTTGTCCAGAACGGAAAACAGCCTTTATTATGACAGCATCTTATCTTTCCGCTTGCGGCAGGGATTCGTGGAACGCCTGTTCGGATTATATAAGATCAGTGTCGAGACGAAACAAAAGGCCAAGGGCCTTTCCGATCACGACTATTTTCCCTTTTTGATGACCAAAGAAAACGCGATGAAACTGGCGTCCGCTTTTGAGCCTGACTTTTCGGAAAATGTGGAATTGAAAAAGATCGGGGGCCGCAGAATTGTGCCGTATCTGGAAAAGATCATTGTGCCGATGATCGGAATTTTGATACTGAGCATATTTTTGACTCCTTGGGCTTTGTTCCTTTGCTTTGCTCCATTGATTACGATTTTATTGCTGCACTTGAATCAAGGCTACGGATTCAGAGAGGAGCACGCAGTGTTTTGTTACGGCGTCTGGACGAAAAACATAGCGGTGATCCGTTACGACAATATTGCGGGGATTACGGCATCGGAAAATTTTTCCGCGAAAAAGTTTTCTTTGACCGGCCTTGAAATATCGATGGGCAGATATACGCAATTATACGGGGTCGGTTATATTGAGCGTTCCGATTTTTTCGAATTCGCTGAAAAACCGGAAAAAAAAGTTGACAAAGAATTATAAATATTATATAATTTGTAAGTCAATCGATATTTGAACGTAAATACTGAAACGAGGTGTATAAATCATGGCGGTACCCAAGTCTAAACAATCTAAGCAGAGAACAAATACGAGATATGCAAATTTTAAGGCTTCGGCTCCCAATTTGGTGGAATGCCCGCATTGCCACGAACTGAAGGAATCTCATAAAGTGTGCAAAAAGTGCGGTTTTTATGACGGGAAAGAGGTCATAAACGTCGAAGAGAAAAAGTAATTGATTTTTTATTGGCTCGTAAAGCAACGGCAAATTCTGCCGTTGTTTTTTCTTTTCCGCAAATATGTATTTTTTTCTTGACATTTTCTGCGGATGGGTGTATTATAATTGCAACTAAAAAAGTAGTGATTAAAGAGAGTTAATTTTATGCAGAAAAAGTTCAGGATCACGGGAATGACCTGTGCCGCCTGTTCGGCGGGGATACAAAAGACCGTCAATAAAATGGACGGAGTCAAAAAGGCGGAAGTAAGCCTGATGGGGGAAAGCATGGCCGTCGATTATGACGAGAAGCGCGTATCTGAAGAAGAGATCGTTTCTGCGGTTGTGGCTCTCGGGTACGGGGCGAGCGGATATGATGCGGGTGCCGCCGAACAGCGGAAGAATGATGAAAAAAAAGTAAATTCTTTTGCGGAAGAAGCGAAAAAATTGAAGATCCGATTTTTGACTTCGCTGTGCTTTTTGATCCCCCTGATGTATTTTACCATGATCCACATGTTTGGGGCGCCTCTGCCCTGGTTTTGGGAGATCGGTTCAAATTTTGCCCTGATCCAGTTGTTGCTTACGACGCCCATTCTTTTTATCAACAGAGCTTTTTTCAAGAGCGGCATCAGGGCGGCTGTAAAGCGGGTCCCGAATATGGATACTCTCGTGAGTTTGGGAGCGGCAGTTTCTTATCTTTACAGCGTTGTGATCATGTTTGTTATCCCGACGAAAGAGAACGGGATGCACTTTGCTATGAACAACCTGTTTTTTGAATCGGCCGCCATGGTGCTTACGCTGGTCACTTTGGGAAAATGGCTGGAGGCGCGTTCAAAAAAGAAGACGGGAGAAGAAGTTGAGAGTCTTTTGAAACTTGCGCCCGATACCGTTACGGTCGAAAGAGAGGGAGAACAGAAGACGATCCGCCTGGGAGAAATCGTGAAAGGGGATATTATTGTGGTCAGGCAGGGAGACAGCATCCCTGCGGACGGCGTGATCGTGGAGGGCAATTCGTTTGTAGATAAATCGGCGATCACGGGAGAAAGTCTGCCGGTCGAAGTGCAGGCGGGCGATTTTGTGACGAGCGCTTCCGTCAATAAAGGGAACGTGATCAAGATCCGCGCGGAGAAGGTGGGGGAAGATACCGTGCTTTCCAAAATTATCAAGATGGTGCGCAACGCGGGAACTTCCAAAGCGCCGATCGAAAAGACAGTGGATAAGATCGCGGGGATCTTTGTTCCGGTCGTGTTGCTGATCGCGGCCGTCACGTTCGCAGTCTGGATGATTCTTTGGGCGACGGGGGCTGCGGGCGTTCAGGTATCTGAAATTTTGAGCATGTCCATCAGTGTTCTTGTTATATCCTGCCCCTGCGCGCTCGGATTGGCGACTCCCGTGGCCGTTATGGCGGCAACGGGAAGGGGCGCTTCTTTAGGGATTTTGTATAAGGATGCGGAGGCGCTGCAAAAGGCAAAGGACGTGCGTACGGTTTTGCTCGACAAAACGGCGACGATCACGGAAGGGAAACCCAAAGTTACGGATTTTTTGCTGTACGGCGATTTTCCGAGGGAGGACGTTTTGTCAGTCGCCGGAGGGATCGAACAGAATTCCAATCACCCGCTGGCCGAATGCGTCGTCGCGTTCGCAAAGCAGGCGGGCGCACGGTTTGCAAAAACGGAAAATTTTGTCTATATTCCCGGTAAAGGTGCCTGCGCGCAAAGCGGGGGTATGGAAGTTCTGATCGGCAACAGGCGGTTGCTGGAAGAGAAAGGGATAGATCTTGCGGCGGCAGAAGAGGCGGCGCGGGAACTGGCGGATAAAGGGAAGACAGTGCTCTATTTCTCTTTGGGAGGAAAGATTGCCGCATTGTTCGGCGTTTCGGATACGCTGAAAGAGGGAAGCACAGAGGCGGTTGCCGGATTAAAGGCGAGAAATATCATGCCCGTCATGCTGACGGGGGACAGCGCCGGTGCGGCCAATGCGATCGCTGCGCTCGTGGGGATCGATAAAGTATATTCCGAGGTGCTGCCGCAAGACAAACTGAACGCGGTCCTTGAAAATAAGAAAGCGGGAATTACGGCCATGGTCGGAGACGGCATCAACGATTCTCCCGCGCTGAAAGAAGCGGACGTGGGGGTCGCAATGGGGAACGGAACGGACGTTGCGATCGATTCGGCAGACGTCGTACTGGTCGGCGGAGATCTGCGGGCGGTAAATTCCGCGATCGATTTGAGTAAGGCCGCCGTCAGAAACATCAAAGAAAATTTGTTCTGGGCATTTATCTATAATATATTATGTATCCCGATCGCAGCAGGCGTTCTTTATGCGGCGGACGTGATTTTGAATCCCATGATCGGAGCGTTGGCAATGAGCCTGAGTTCGGTATTTGTCGTGATGAATGCGTTGCGGCTGATGCGGTTCAGGCCGAAATATAAAAAACAGGCCGAGAAAGGCGAAGGAGCAAGAAATATGACAAAGACTGTTTTTATCGAAGGGATGAGTTGCGCGCATTGCAGCGCAAGAGTGGAAAATGCGCTGAATGCGATCGACGGCGTGAAAGCGACGGTCGATCTGAAAAAGAAGCGCGCGTATGTGGAAACGGATGTTTTCGACGAGGTTTTGATCAAAGCCGTCGAAGAAGCCGGATATCAGGTGAAAAAAATTAAATAAGGCGATACCCCCGAATAAACTTTCGGGGGTATCCTTTTGAAAAAGAGAGGATCAGGAGCAGCAGTTGTTGGAACAGCCGCAGCAATCGGAACAGGAATTGTTGAGGGAAGAGAGCAGTGCACTCAGAATTCTGTTTCCGCAGCAAAGCAATGTCAGACAGAGGAGCAGTTCTTTGTTTCCTATGCTACCTCCGCGCTTGAGTAGGTACAGCAGGACGATCCATAAAAGAAAGTTATCCAAGTTTTACCTCCTTTTCTGCAAAACGGGACGTTTCCCGACAGCATTCGACAAGATTGTTCAAATGTATAGATTGACATATCACCCGCTATTGATTAGAATGAATATATAAATTTCCGCATAAGTGCGGAGGAGGTGTGTGGTATGGAAGATACGTTGCTGCTGGATAAAAGAACGCAGTCTTTGGTGGAGGACTATGTTCCCGAAGGGGAAATTTTGGACGGGATCGTGTGCTTTTTTTCAATTTTTGCGGACAGCACGCGGGTCCGCATATTGTCCGCATTGGCGATCACGGAAATGTGCGTGACGGATATATCGCGCGTTCTGGATATCAATCAGACGACGGTATCGCATCAGTTGCGGCTTTTGAAAAATGTGGGGATCGTAAAGAGCGTGCGATGCGGTAAGGTGATCTTTTACAGCCTGAAAAACGACACGGTGAACGACGTGCTTCTGAAAGGGGTGGAGTTCCTGGGATATTGACGGGAAAAAGGGCGACGTTGTGTTGCTCTTTTTTATTGCAAATTTTGCCCCGGTATTGTATAATAAATGAGAGACGATCTGTGCGGCAAAAGCGCAGACGTTTGACTTTAATATATAATATGAGTGTGATTCGCGAAAAGTTAAAACTGCTTCCCGACGACCCGGGCGTTTATATTATGTTGGACGGAGACGGCAACGTGATCTACGTCGGTAAGGCGCGCAACCTGAAAAACCGCGTCAGACAGTATTTCCATGCCTCCGTCAAGACGGAAAAAGTTATGGCGATGGTCGCCAATATCTCCGATTTTTACTATATCATTACCAAATCGGAGATCGACGCCCTTGCGCTCGAAAACAATCTGATCAAAAAATATAAACCGAAATACAATATCCTTTTGAAGGACGATAAAACGTATCCTTACATCAAAGTGAGTACTTCGGAAAAATTTCCCGCCTTTTCCGTTTCCCGCAAACTCAGAAAGGGAAGCAAATATTTCGGCCCTTATATGGGAGGGGTGCGCGTCAAGGACGTTCTGGAGATCGTGAACATCGCGTTCGGCGTGCGCACGTGCGCCGTATCCATCGGGGAAAAGCCGAAACGGCCCTGCCTGAATTATCATATCCATCGCTGTCCCGCGCCCTGTGCGCATATGTGCACGGAGGAGGAGTATGCGGCGCGCGTCAAAAAGGCGATGCGCTTTTTGGACGGGGACGACAGTGAAGTGGAAACGCTTCTGCGGGAAAAAATGCAGTCGTTTGCCGAGGCGGAAGAGTTTGAACTTGCGATGGACTGCAGGGACAAACTTGAGATGCTCGACAAGATCCGTCTGAAAAGGATCACTTCCCTCAACCGCGATCTGAATGCGGATATCATCGCATACGTCAGCAACAATATGTACGCGGCGGTCAATGTTCTGATCATAAGAAAAGGGATCATGCAGGGGGCGAGCACGTTTGCGCTCGAAAATGCGTCTTCCGATTCGGATGCGCTGACTTCCTTTATCGCACAGTACTATTCCGCACACGAAATTCCGGACGAGATCGTCGCGCAGGACTTTTGCGAGAGCGATCTGCTGGAAGATTTTATCCGCGAACGCCTGGGGAAAAACGTAAACGTCGTCATTCCGCGCCAGGGCATCCGCAGACAGTTGCTCGAAATGGCGGAAAACAATGCGTTGGAATATCTCGAAAAGGCGATCGATAAGATCAGGCATAAAGAGGACATGACGCTGAATGCCTGCAAACGGCTTCAGGAACTTCTGCATTTATCCCGCTATCCGCGCCGTATGGAATGTTACGATATTTCCAACATCAGCGGGACGGACAAGGTCGGGTCAATGGTCGTTTTTATAGACGGAGAGGCCGACCGCGACAGTTACCGCAGATTCAGGATCAGAACGGTGGAGGGGGCGGACGATTTTGCCAGCCTTCAGGAAGTGCTCAGGCGTCGCCTGTCCAAATTGGGTACGGAAGAGGAGGAACGCTTTCCGAAACCCGATCTCATCATCATAGACGGCGGCAAAGGACAGTTGTCCGCGGTAAAGGAAATTTTTGACGAGTTGGGCGTTGCGGGGATAGACCTTATCTCCCTTGCAAAGCGTGAAGAGGAGATTTTTACGCTCGACAGGAAAGAGAGTATCGTTTTGGACAAACGCGATTTTTGCCTGCATATGCTGCAGCGTATCCGCGACGAGGCGCACCGTTTTGCGATTACCTATTTCAGAAACATCCACAGTAAGCGTTCGCTCTCGTCTGTGCTGACGGAGATCGAGGGGATCGGAAAAGTGCGCAGGCTTGCACTGTTGGAGAAATTCGGGTCGCTGGACAAAATCATGAAAGCGGACGTCAGACAGATTGCATCCGTAGAAGGAATCAGCGAAGCCGCGGCGATCCGCATCAAAAAATATTTAGAGGAAGAACTTTGATATATGGCATTAAAATACAGAATGATCGTTTCCGATTTTGACGGAACGCTGGGCAGAAGCGAAGGAGGAATTTCGGAAGGGAACATACGGGCGATTCAACAATATACGGAGAACGGCGGCGTCTTTGCGCTCTGTACGGGAAGAATGATCAGTTCGATTTTGCCGTATGCGCGCGAATTGGGCCTGAAGGGACCCGTTACGGCATATCAGGGTGCGTTTATCTGCGAGGCGGTGGACGGAAAAGTTTTGCGCGATATCCGCATCGATTGCGCCGAAGCGATCGAGATCTGCGAATTTCTGCAATCAAACGATTACCATATCCACGTTTACGACGGCAACGATTTTTACGTAAATAAAAAGGATTTTTTTCTGGATAGTTATGAACGAATCTGTAAAGTAACGGGAATTGTCACTCCCTTTCAGATATCCGAAAGAGTCCGAAAGGACGGGATACGCCCGCAGAAGATTCTCGTCATGTGCAGCCCCGAAGAAAAAATAAAAGTTTTTGAACAGTTGCAAGAAAGGTACGGAAAGCGGTACGACGTTACGACCAGTTCGGATTTTCTTGTCGAAATTACGGCAAACGGATGCGATAAGGGCAGCGCGGTCAGATTTTTGGCGGATTATTACGGAATACCGCTAAAGCAGATCATTGCGGTCGGCGATAACTGCAACGACGTTCCGATGCTGAAAACTGCGGGCCTGGGCGTTGCGGTGGAAAACGCCGTCAAAGAGGCGAAAGAGGCCGCGCATTTCGTTACAAAGCACTGCGATGCGGACGGTGTCGCTTATGTAATTAAAAAATTTGGTTTGGGGGAGAATATATGAACGAACAAGAGACGATCTTGCTGGAAAACTTTTGCGGGGATTTAGGGCTGGAAATCGTATTTGCGGGGCGCGGAAGAGTGACGCTTTCTTCGTACAGCGTGACGCGGCCGGGGTTGCAGTTGGCAGGATTTTTTAAGTATTTCGATTCCTCGAGGATCCTTGTTTTCGGCAATTCGGAGTATGAATTTTTAAGAGATCTCTCTCAGGAAGTGCGCTCGGAACGCATCAAAACGCTGCTTTCCTACCGCGATATTCCCTGCATCATTCTGGCGAGGGATCTGCCCGTCCTGCATGAATTGATCGAAGAGGCGAGGCTTACGGGCTGCCCCATTTTGCGGACGGATCGCGTTACGACCGCGCTGATGAACGATTTGTTTTTTTATCTGAATAAAAAACTGGCGCCGTCAACGACGATGCACGGCGTTCTGATGGACGTTTCCGGCGTCGGGATCCTGCTGACGGGACACAGCGGCATCGGAAAAAGCGAAACGGCGATGGAGTTGATCAAACGCGGACACAGGTTGGTCGCAGATGACAGCGTGATCGTAAAACGAGTTTCGGAGACGCTGGTCGGCACATCGCCCGAAACGATCCGTTATTTTATGGAACTTCGGGGTATCGGCATCATCAATATCAAAAACATGTACGGTTCCGGTTCGATTTTGAACGAAAAGGAGATCGAACTTGTCATAGAACTGGAAAATTGGGTGGAAGGAAAGGAGTACGATCGGTTGGGGGAAGGGACCCTGTATGAAAACATTCTCGGATTAAAGGTCCTCAAGCACGTCGTGCCCGTCAAACCAGGCAGAAACCTTTCTATCATTATCGAAGTTGCGGCGCGCAATTTCAGGCTCAAGAGCATGGGATATGACGCTGCGCAGGAACTGATTGGAAGAACGATCGGAAGATAATGGGTAAGGGCCTGCAGATTTTTAATAAAATCTGCAGGCCCTTTTTCATGGGTACATTTAGGGAATATTTGGCGATTGCGCCGGAGAGACTGGCCTCAAGACCTGAAAAGACCGCATGATTGTGGAATACGAGGATGCATTTCGGCATTTTATGGTATTTTCAACCGTCTCTGCCAATATATTATTATATCTATGGCAAAAAAACGTGAAAAAGTATCCGCATTTATTTTGACCGTTCTGCTCATTGCCGCCGTTTGTGCAAGTTTGCTGTTTGCTTATCCCGCGCTGACCAAAAAATCACGTCCGCAGGCACAGGGGTATTCGGGGATCCTAAGGGTCTGGCAGATCGACAGTTTTGAGGGGGGCAGAGGGGCCAGATCTTCCTTTTTGAGTACGGCTGCAAAAAAGTTTGAGAAAGAAAATCCCGGGGTCCTCGTGATGGTTGCCGCTCACTCTGCAGAGAGTGCCGCAAACGCTTTGAGGGAGGGCAATGTTCCGGATCTGATTTCATACGGAACGGGGATCGATTTTGTGTCCGACTATGCGCTTCCGCTGAAAAAGTATGCATGTGCGGCGACCTCTTCCGGTGGCGCGGCGTATGGCGTGCCGTGGTGCAGGGGCGGTTATATGCTCTTCACGGCCGACGGCGATTTTACCGACGTTTCCGATACGAATACGGTCATTTCGCAGGGGAACGGTGCATTTCCCGCTGCCGCTGCGGCCCTGGAAGGATTGCGTGGGCAATTCGACGTAATGCCGTCCGTCCGCGCTTATACGGCCCTGATCGGCGGGGAATATAAATACATGCTCGGCTCTCAAAGAGACGTATATCGCTTTATTACAAGAGAATTTGACGTCCTGGCAAAGCCGCTGTATGCGTTCAGCGATCTGTATCAGTATATATCCGTCCTCTCCGACGAGACGAAAATTTTCAATTTGTGCAATCAATTTATCGGCCTGCTTATATCAGAACCCATGCAGAAGCAACTTACGAAAATAGGGATGATGAGCCCGTATTTTTCAATTTACGGCGCGGACGATCCGATCATGAGCGAGGCGGAGAAGAACGCGCCGCAGAATATACTGGCGGCATACGTTGACGAAAATGCCCGAAAAGCATTCTCCGAACTTGCATGGCAAATCTTAAAGGGAGACGAAAACGGCGCAAAAAAAATAAAAAATTATCTCGCATAACATTGTAAATTTTAACGATTTGTAGTACAATAAAGGAGAAGAAAAATGGACTTTTCTCTGGAGAGGATCGTACAGCGGCTGTCCGTAAAGAACACGGAAAGAAATTTTTCTTTTGCGCAAAATACGACGATCGGGATCGGCGGAAACGCGCCGTTGGCAGTGTTTCCTGAAAATATCGCGCAACTTGCGCAAGCGCTCGAGGTGTTAAACGGCGAGGGCGCGCGTTGGCTGGTATTGGGCGCGGGTGCAAATGTTCTGGCGTCGGATAACGGGTTTCAAGGGGTCGTGATCAAGACCGACCGCCTGAATGCGATCGACGTTGCGGACGGTTTGCTGTGTGCCGAATGCGGGGTAAGAATATCTTCTCTCTTGCGGTACGCGCAGAAAAAAGGTCTCGGCGGACTCTCTTTTATGGCGGGGATCCCTGCGAGCGTGGGCGGCGCCGTTTTGATGAACGCAGGCGTTGCGGAAGGCCATATCGGGGACAGGATCAGATCGGTTACCGTTTTGGAACCGGATGGAAAAATACGGAAATTTTTGCGCGATGAGTGCCGCTTTTCTTATAAGCGCACCCTGTTTTCGGAGAGCAGCCGCATCATTCTGAATGCGGAATTGTCGCTTGAACGAAGAAAATCGGAGGAGATCGGTGAAGAGATCCGTACCGTACTCGAGAACAGAAAACGGCTCCCCGCAGGCAGAAGCATGGGATGCGTTTTCAAAAATCCGCCGGGCGTTTCAGCAGGGGCGCTCATCGAACAGGCGGGGTTGAAAGGCGCTCGGGAAGGGGGCGCCGTCGTATCGGAACGACATGCGAATTTTATTATCAACAGCGGCGGCGCGACTGCCGAAAACGTGCGCACTTTGATCGAGAGGATCAGGTCTGAGGTCTGCAGAATTTTTCACGTCTCTTTGGAAGAAGAGATCCGTTACATAGGAGATTTTTAATCGATGCATCTTACCGGCGATTATCATACGCACACGATTTACAGCCACGGAAAAGGCACGGTCATGGAAAACGCCGTGCGCGCAAAGGAGATCGGGCTCAAAGAAATTGCGATCACCGACCACGGGTTCAAACAGATGGCGTTCGGCCTTCGCCATAAAAGGATGCCTTCTCTGATCAGAGACTGCAAAGAGGCATCCGAAAAGACGGGGATCAACGTCTATGTGGGGATTGAAGCCAATCTTTTAGGGGAAAGCGGAAAAACGGATCTCGATGAACGGGATTATAAAGATTTCGACATTTTCCTTATGGGGATACACCGTTTTGTAAAGTTTGAGCGGATCCGCGATTTCAACCATATTTTGGTGAAAAATTATTTGTATACCGTCTTTAAGAAAGAAGCGAGCCAAAAGTTGATCGCATATAATACGCGCGCGCTTGTCAACAGCATTCAGAAATATCCCATCGATGCGATTACGCATCTGAATTATCTGAGTTTCTGCGACGTTGTGGAAGTGGCCAAAGCGGCGCGCGATTACGGGACATATATCGAACTCAATTCCAAAAAAGTGCACTTGACGGACGAACAACTTGCCGCGGTGCGCGATACGGGCGTCCGCTTTATCATCGATTCGGACGCGCATTCGGTGGACCGCATCGGTGATACGAAAACCGTGGACGAGTTGCTCTCCCGCGTCGACGTGCCCCTCGGGCAGATCGATAACGTGGAGGGAAGATTTCCGCGATTTCGGTTCAGAGAATATAAAGAGAGAAATCTGTGACGTGAATACCTCGAATTTTACGGGTGAAATCAAAAAAGAATTGGTCAGAAACGGGTTTGAGAACGCATGTTGCAAGACGGCCGCGCTCTCCGCTTTTTTGCGCACGGCGGGAAGCATCGTCCGCAAAGGAAACCGGATCGGCTTTGAATTTGTGACCGAAAACGAGACCGTCGCGGAATTTTTTATCGGACTGATCGAGGAATTATACGGGGCGCAATTGAATATCGTGCAGGCGAAGACGGATATCCGGAACGGGAAGGACAGGCTTATTTTTGAGTGCCTGAGCGATGAATCTGCATTTATTCTGAAAGAACTTGGCATTGCGGAATGGAACGGCGATGAGTTCGGGTTCCGTATGGATCTGGATAAATATATCGTTGAAAACGAGTGTTGCGAAGTCGCATATATCGCGGGGGCCTTTTTGGGGAGCGGCAGTTGCAGCGTCCCGAAAGGGGAAGATTCGCATTCGGGATATCATCTGGAAATCGTCTTTTCAAACGGCTTTCTTGCGGACGATTTTTGCGAATTGCTCGCGGTGCGGGAGATCTTGGCGAAAAAAGTGGCGAGAAAGGGATCCTTGGTCGTATATTTGAAAAGCAGAGGGAGCATTTCCGATTTTCTCGATCTGATCGGGGCGCACGCCGCTTTGGCAAAATTGGACGCCCTTTCAGAAAGGCGCGACGAACGGAACCAGATCAACCGCGTCGCAAACTGCCTGCAGAAAAATTATGACAAGAGCATCCTTGCCTCAGTCCGTCAGATACAGGCGATCGAACAGATCGATAAAATCGTCGGACTTGCGGAATTGGATCCTGTATTGCGTCAGACAGCGCAGGCGCGTATAGCGGATAAGGAAGCCTCGCTGAAAGAACTTGCGGAAAATTTGCATATATCAAAGAGTTGCCTCAACCACAGGCTGAGAAAAATTGAAAATCTGGCAAAAGAACTCGGGGGAGAGTAAACATGGAAAAATCGAAATTTATTTACAAAAAGGACACGTACAATGCGTACGATGCCCAGCAGATCGTTTTCGAGGCCTGCAAATACAAGAGCGAAATAACCATCGAAAGCGGAACGAAGCGCGGAAATGCAAAGAGTATTATCGGACTGATATCCATGAAATTCGTAAAGGGCGACGAGTTTACTGTCTATGCCGAAGGCGCGGATTGCCGGCAGGCTGCGAGAGGATTGGCGGATTTTATTTCAAAACTAAACTGAACATCGAGTAACTCACACAGGAAGGATAAGAATGGCGGAATTTGTGCATCTGCATCTTCACACGGAATACAGCCTGCTCGACGGGGCGTGCAAAGTGGACGATCTGATCGATCACTGCGTGAAGAACAATATTAAATCTATCGCGATTACAGATCACGGAAACATGTACGCGACACTGTATTTTGCGGAATTGTGCAAAAAAAACAATATTCAGGCGATCATCGGCTGCGAAATGTATATGACGCAGGATTATAAAGTAAAGGACAGTTCGAGCGAATTCGAACACCTGATACTGCTCGCCAAGAATAAAAAGGGGTACAAAAATTTAGTAAAACTCGATTCCGTCGCTTTTGTCGACGGCTTTTATTATAAGCCCAGGATCGACTATAAAATACTGAAAGAGCACAGCGAGGGGTTGGTGTGCCTTTCGGCATGTCTTGCGGGCAGGATCCCCAAATTGCTGCTGAAGGGGGATTACGAGGGGGCGAAAAAGACCGCGCTCGAACTGAAAGAGATTTTCGGTGAGGATTTTTACATCGAAATACAGGATCACGGGCTGGAGGAGCAGAAACGGGTGCTTCCGCTTTTGCTGCAACTTGCCAAGGAACTGAACATTCAGCCTGTCGCGACCAACGACGTGCATTATATCAATAAAGAAGACTGGGAGATGCAGGACGTTCTGATGTGCATTCAGACGAAACGCACGATCGACGATCCGAAGCGCATGAAATTCGGTACGCATGAGTTTTACCTGAAATCGCCGGAAGAAATGGCCGCACTCTTTTCCTATGTGCCGGAAGCCGTTTCCAATACGGTCGTGATCGCGCAGAAATGCAACGAGGAGCCCTGCTTCGATCTGAAGCCCAACGGAGACCCGATCAAGGACAATTCGCTGATCCCGGGATATACTCCGGAAGACGGTTCCGATCCGAAAGATTATCTGACGAAATTGACGTGGGAGGGATTGAAGCGCCGCTACGGAGAAATAACGGATGCCGTCAAAAAGAGGGCCGAATACGAATTGGGGATCATCCTCGGCATGGGGTTTGCAGAATACTATCTGATCGTCATGGATTTTATTCAATGGTCCAAGAGCAAAAAAATCCCCGTAGGGCCCGGAAGGGGAAGCGGTGCGGCGAGCATCGTGGCGTATGCGATCGGCATCACGGACGTGGATCCGCTGAAATACGACTTGTTCTTTGAGCGCTTCTTAAATCCTGACCGCGTGACGATGCCGGACTTTGACGTAGACTTTTGTAACGAGAGAAGGCCGGAAGTGATCGAATATGTTCGGGAGAAATACCATCCGGAAAACGTCGCGCAAATCGTTACGTTCGGAACGCTCGCCTCGAAAGCAGCGATCAAAGACGTCGGCAGAGTGCTTCGCGTTCCTTATTCCGAGACGGACCGCGTCACCAAAGTCATGGACGGGAAATCGACGATCACCGAACTTCTCGGCGGGAATATCCCAAAACTAAGGAGCAAACTCGACGATCCTTCTTTAGATGAAGAAAAACGGTCGGAATTATTGAAAAAGATCGATGAACAGGAAAAAAAGCGCAACAACGAATTTATAGAACTGTATGAAGGAGACGAACAACTGCACCGCGTGATCGATATGGCTCTTAAACTGGAGGGGATGCCGAGAAATACGTCGATGCATGCGGCGGGGGTCGTCATCTGCAGGAAGCAGATCGCGGACAATGTGCCTCTTTCCAGAAACGGAGAAGACGTGACGACGCAGTTCGACATGAAAGAGGTCGAGTCGATCGGCATGCTGAAAATGGACTTTTTGGCGCTCACGACTTTGACGGATATCAAAAAGGCCTGCGATTACATTTTGGAAGATACGGGGGTCGAGATTGATTTCGATCAACTCGGCTACGACAATCCGGAGGCGTACGCCCTGATTTCGGAAGGGGATACGGATGCCGTGTTCCAGTTGGAACAAGGCGGCATGAAAAAGTTCATGAAGGACCTTAAACCCGACTGTCTGGAAGATATCATAGCGGGCGTTGCGCTGTATCGCCCCGGGCCGATGGCATATATCCCCACGTACATCGAAAACAAACTCAATCCTTCAAAAGTGAAATATGATACGCCTCTTTTGGAGCATATTCTGAAAGTTACGTACGGCGTCATCATCTATCAGGAGCAGGTCATGCAGATCTTTCAGGATCTGGCGGGTTTTTCGCTCGGTCAGGCAGACCTCGTCCGCCGCGCAATGGGCAAAAAGAACAAGGCGGAACTGATGGCGCAGAAGGACAAGTTCATTTTCGGGAATATCGATTCGGGCGGGAATATAGAGGGTGCCGTCAGCAGAGGAGTTCCCAAAGAGGTTGCGGCGAAAATATTCGGCGATATGGAGAGTTTTGCCAGTTACGCCTTCAATAAGGCGCATGCCACCTGCTATGCGATCCTCGCTTACAGAACTGCCTACCTCAAGCGCTTTTATCCGAAAGAGTTTATGGCGGCGATCCTGAACAATCGCATCGATAAGATCGAAGAAATCACGAAATATACCGTATATCTCAAGGAAAAAGGGATTTCCGTTTTGCAGCCGGACGTCAATAAGAGCAAGGTTTATTTTTCCGTGCAGGGAGATGCCGTGCGGTTCGGGCTGGGGGCTTTAAAGGGCGTCGGCATCGGGGCGACGCAGTCGATCATTGAGGAAAGATCGGAGCACGGGGAATTCAGAAGTTTTCCCGATTTTGTGTTCCGCTGTGCGAAGTTTTTAAACAAGCGCATGTTGGAAGGGCTGATCCTTTCGGGCGCTTTTGATAGTTTCGGCGTCAACAGGGCACAACTGATCGCTGTTTATGAGAGCCTTTTGGACAGGGCGAACAAGATCAGCAAACAGAAAGAAAGCATGCAGATGAGCCTGTTCGGGGACATCATAGAAGAAGATGTCGACGATATCCAATACCCGGACATTCCTGAATTCGAAACGAATGAGCGCCTGGCAAAGGAAAAGGCGATACTCGGCGTTTATGTGAGCGGGCATCCGTTTGAAGGATACACTTCGGCGTTTAAGGACTGTTCTTTCAATTGCCTGAAAATGCAGACGTTTGAAGAGGACGAAGAAGGAAACCGCACGTATCCGGAACTGACGGACGGCGCATCCGTTACAATGGGCGGGATCATCGGGTCGTTCAAGAAAATCATTACCCGTTCGGGCGCTCCGATGGCGTTTATTTCGGTGGAAGATATGTACGGGAGCATTGAATGCGTCGCTTTTCCGAACGTGTTTGACAGGATCAAGAGCGTCGTTGCGACGGATAAGATCGTTTATCTTACGGGGAAAATGCAGTTGGACAGCGAAAAAGCGCCCGTTATCATATTGGATTCGATGAAGGAATTTTCGCTCAGCGGCGAAACTGCTGCAGAAGTGCCTCCCTCTAAACCTGTAGAGCATGCTGTTTGGCTGAATGCGACCGAATTATCGGACGAAGAGTTTGAGGATTTTACGGCTTTGTTTTCGCTGTATGCGGGAGGAAAAGAGATCATTAAAATCAAGCGCGGGCCTAAATGTTATAAGATGTCCGGCATCAATTTTTGCAGAGGCCTGAAAGAGGAATTGAAGTTGTATTTAAGCAACGACGATATTAAAATCGTGTAAATCATGTGCAGCGGATCATAACAAAAATTGGGGGATAAAACTTTGAAATTCTCCGCAAAAACACTTTTGTTTTTGCGGAGAATTTGATATAATGAGGAAGCGGTTCAAAAAGTTTTTATACGGAAGAATATCTTTTTGGAGGGTATTATGAACAGAATAGGTATTTTGACCAGCGGCGGCGATGCCCCCGGGATGAACGCCTGTATCAGAGCCGTTGTAAGGACGGCTAAATATTTCGGCATGGATGTGTTCGGGATCAGACAAGGGTATGCGGGTCTGATCAATGACGATATGGTCCCCATGGAAATGCGCAGCGTTTCCGATATCGTGCAGAGGGGCGGTACCATGCTCAGAACGGCGCGCTGCGTCGAGATGTATACCGTTGAAGGACAGAAACAGGCGGTCAAGACGCTGAACGACAGAGGGATCGAAGGTTTGGTCGTGATCGGCGGGGACGGATCCTTTAAAGGGGCCAAGTGCCTGAGCGAAGAGTACGGTATCCCTACTATCGGCATTCCCGGAACGATCGATAACGATCTGGAATATACGGATTATACACTCGGTTTTGATACGGCGGTGAATACCTGCCTTGATATCATCAATAAACTCAGGGATACGATGACTTCGCACGAGCGGATCAGTGTCGTTGAGGTCATGGGGCGGCGCTGCGGTGACATCGCTCTGTATTCGGGGATTGCAAGCGGGGCGGAAATCATCGTCGTCCCCGAAATCGAATACAATATGGACGATATCGTGTTCCGTATCAACAGGAGCCGTGCAAACGGAAAGCATTCAAATATCATTATCCTTGCCGAGGGCGTTTCCACGGCCGAAGAATTTTCCAAAAAATTACAGGCTATGACGACTTATTCCGTCAGAGGAACGACGATCGGCCACGTACAGCGCGGCGGATCTCCTTCGATGGCTGACAGGATGCTTGCCGCACAGTTCGGAAATAAAGCCGTCCGCCTTTTGAAAGACGGTATCGGAAATCGCGTTGTTGGGATCCATAAAAATGAAATCATCGATATGGATATCATCGAAGCTGTCAGCATGAAAAAGAAATTCAATTATGAATTGTATGAAACTTTACAAATGATTTCAATGTAAGGGTAAGCGAAAGGGGCCGGGATCGTATGATTCGGGTCCCTTTTTGAAAAATTATTAAAAATGGCAAATTTCGGTAAAAAATTCTATATTTAATCTTGAAATTAAACCGAATTTGTAATATAATATAAGATAGCATTATATCAAATTTTCGTTAAGGTTTTGCGGTGATTTTGTTCGTTTTTGATATAGGTTGCGGATCGGTTTAAACTGATCGGATTTTGGTAATAATATACGGAGTGATAAAATGATACTTACGGTTTGTCTGAATCCCTGTACCGACGTTACGATTGAACTCGACGCACTGAATGTCGGGAAATTGAATCATGTCAAAAATAAAACGCTGAGTTTCACGGGCAAGGCTTTAAATGTCGCGATCGGCGTTGCGCGCCTGAAAGGCAAAAGTTATGCGACCGGATTCATGTATAATGAAAACGGTTCGCTTTTCGAACAGGCGCTGGACAGGGAAGGCGTGCCGAGTGTATTTATCTGGAACAAAGGAAGAGTCCGCGAAAATTATAAATTTATCGACAATAAATCTATGCTGACGGAGGTCAACGACGTCGGAGAAAGCATCAGCGAAAATAAGCAGGCGGAACTGATCGAACTGGTCGCGAATTTAAGCAGAACAAGCGACGTCGTAGTCATTTCCGGCAGCCTTCCGCGCGGAGTGGAAAGCAATTATTACACGAAACTTTTCAATGTCGTCTCGTCGGATAAGATTAAAGTTGCGGATACGGAAGGGGCGCGCCTCTTTGCCGCGCTGAATGCGGGAGTCGATCTGGTTAAACCGAACAAGGAGGAGTTACAGTCGACATTAAAAGAGGAATTCAAGTCGCAGGCGGATCTGCTGCGAGGCTGCTATTCTTTGATCGATAAAGGCGCGAAAAGAGTGCTTCTTTCTCTCGGGAAGAGGGGGGCGATCATTACGGACGGAACAAAAAACTACTACTGCAAAAGCATCAACGTCGCGATCAATTCTACGGTCGGAGCGGGGGACGGAATGCTGGCCGCCGCGTCCATGATGCTCGAACAGGGTGCGCCGCTTGAAGAAATTCTGCGCGCGGGCGTCGCTGCCGGAACGGCAACGGTCACGACCTTCGGAAAAATTTCGTTTACAAAAGAAAAATACGACGAAATTTACGAAAATCTGATTGTGGAGGAAATTAAATAATCCTTGATTAAAGTTGAAGACATCGTCAACGACGGCGAAGTAAAAGCGATCATGTTTATGGCGGAGAGTCAGATAGAAGCGTTAGGTTTTACCGAGCATTCCGTCCGTCATTCGACGATCGTAAGCCGTTGGGCGGGGCAGATCCTGCATGATATAGGCAAAGACGAACATCGTGTCGAACTTGCAAAAATCGCCGGATATCTGCACGATATAGGAAACAGCGTGAACAGATACAATCATGCGCAGAGCGGGGCGATCCTTGCTTACAAGATTTTGACCCGTTTGGGAATGGAGTACGAAGACGCTGCGGCGATCATGATGGCGATCGGCAATCATGACGAATCGGAAGGCCTGCCGGTGAGCGATATTACTGCGGCGTTGATTCTGGCGGATAAAGCGGACGTGCACAAGAGCCGCGTGCGGAACAATACCACGCGCGTTAATCTGGATAATCTGAATATTCATGACAGGGTGAACCTTGCGGCAGAAAAATCTTCCGTTTACGTGGAAAAAGAGTCGAATAAGATCATACTCGATATTACGATCGATACCGATAAATGCCCTGTAATGAGTTATTTTGAAATTTATTTCAAGCGCATGCAACTTTGCCGCAGGGCCGCCGAGTTTTTGGGAAGAGAATTTTCTCTGATGATCAACGGCGTAAGATTGCTGTGACGGACTTTTTTGCGCTGTATTTACGGACATTAAAAGTTCGAGTATAAAAATTTGAGAAAGGTTTTGCTGAATAAATTTGCCCCACCGTTTTGTCGGCAAAACGGTGGGGTTTTTATAAAATAATTTTCAGGCGGCATCGGAATGAAAAAGATAATCGTGATCGGCTGTTCGGGGAGCGGTAAAAGTACGTTTGCCAGAAAATTGTCCGCGCTGGTCAATATACCTCTTTATTATCTCGATATGTTGTGGTATAAATCGGATAAAACGACTTTGTTTCGCGAAGATTTTGACGAGAAATTGAGAAATTTAATGCGGAAAAGCGAATGGATCATTGACGGGAATTATCAAAGAACGCTCGAAATGCGCCTGAAAGAGTGCGATACGGTATTTTTATTGGATATCCCTACGGACATCTGCCTTGAAGGTGCAATATCGAGGATCGGCAAAAAGAGAGTCGATCTGCCATGGCTGGAAACAGAGTTCGAAGAGGGCTTCAGACAATGGATCTGCGATTATTCAAATAAAGTTTTGCCGAAAATATATGAACTTTTAGATAAGTACAGGCAGGGCAGGCAAATTTATATATTCAAGACAAGAAATGAAACAGACCAATATTTGCAATCGTTGGCAACAGCGTCTTCTGTTGCGAACAAATAAAAAGTGCAGAGGCTTTGATTTTCTCTGCGCTTTTTATTTGCTTTGCACAACGTGAATTTTTTAACCCGTAACGGCAGTGAAAACGTCAATTCGTTTCCGCTTCAGAATCAGAATTTTTGTCGGATTTTTTTTCGTCGGAATTGTCCGCTGCCTTTTCTGCCTTGACGACTTTGATTTCCAAAACTTTTTTGACGGTCGCCTTTGTCACATCGATGCTGAGCGTTTCAAAATTGAAAGATGTGCCGATCGGAGGAATTTCGCCCAGATATTCGATGACCCACCCGCTGACCGTATTGGCGTCGTAATTATATTCGTCTTCGTCCAGTTCAAAATAATTGAAAAAGTCGCTCAAATCGGCTTCGGCATCTACTTTGACGGAACCGTCGGGGCAGGGGATAAAATAATTGACCTCTTTGTCATGTTCATCCCAGATTTCCCCGACAAGTTCTTCAAGTATATCTTCAAGCGTAATGATGCCGAGCGTTCCGCCGTATTCGTCCAAAACTATGGCCATGTGGGTCTTGTTTTTTTGCAGTTGTTTGAGCAGGGAAGATATTTTTATATGCTCGGTCGTATACGTTACTTCACGGATTGCAGAACGGATATTGTCCGTTTTATTCAGATAAACGGCGTAAAAGTCCTTTTCGTGTAAAAAGCCGATGACGGTATCGATCGTGCCTTTGTATACAGGCAACCTTGAAAGACCGTTTTCCTGAAAAATATCTCTTATCTTCTCAAGAGGCGTCGTTACCTCGACTGCGACGATATTGACGCGAGGCACACAGATGTCTCCGACTTCAAGATCGTCAAATTCAATAACGGAACGGATCAGTTTGGATTCGTCTTGCTTCAGTGTCCCGTCTTCCCGCGCTTCTTCAACCATGGTAATGATCTCGTCTTCCGTTACGATCTCTTCGTTCTTTAATTTAAAAATTTTGGAAAGCACGAATTTGTAGCCCGTAAACAGTTTGTTTATGGGAAAAAGCAGGTAAGTAAAAAATACAAGGAGAGGGTAACCGGTCATGGCGAATTTTTCCGGGTATACTTTAGCCAGCATTTTCGGAGTGATCTCGCCGAACAGCAAGACTGCCACGGTGGTTACGACGGTAGAAACGGTGGCTGACAGGCTCGCGTTGGCGATCAGCGAGGCGAAAAGCAAACCTGCCAAAGATGTTGTGGTTATGTTTACAATATTATTTCCCACAAGTATCGTGGAAATTAGACTGTCATAATTTTCAGCAAGGTGCAATACTTTCTGTGCGCGTTTATTGCCGTTGGCAATCATCGTCTTCAGCTTCAGTTTGTTGGCGCATGAATATGCGGTTTCCATTGCCGAAAAAAAGCCCGATAGCAATAACAGGATGACGATCGCTATCAATAATGGGGCAGAATCGCCCATAAATATAAAAAACCTCCCGATTGCGGCCGTAAAAATACAGCGCTTAATAATTACTAATTATTATATCATACATCGAATAAAAAAGGAATAGTTTTCGCAATAAAATTTTAATTGTTCCAATATATTTTAATAAAATAGGGGGCGTCTTTTAGAATAGACGCCCCGAAATCCTCCCGTTTCGGTCAAAACATTCTGCGGGTTTCAATATAATAATACCAGCGCTGAGAAGAGACGGGCTCGATAACGGCATAGTCGGATGCGGTATGCAGAATATAGTTATCGCCCAGATACAGCGCGACGTGACCGATCCGCTCTACGCCGGTTTTGTTATAACGGGATGAATTGGTAAAGAAGATCAGATCGCCCCGTTTCAGGTCCTGCCTTGTTACGTATGTGCCTTGCTTGACCTGTGTGCGCGTAGTCATATTCAAATTTATCCCCGCGCCGTGATAAAAAATATACTGCATGAGGGAAGAACAGTCGTACTCTGCCGCGTTGAATCCCTTGATCAAATTTCCCTTTCCGTCGTGAAGACGTATGGCTCCGTATACGTAGGGGAATCCAAGTAATTTAAGGCCTTCGTCGATGACTTTTTCAACCTTTTCATCGAATTCATGACTCATTGCAAATATTTCTGTATAAGAAGCATTAGCGCTTATATAAGCGGTTTTGTTTTTATATTCCGTTATATACCAGTCTCCGCTTTTGCCTTTATAAGTTACCATATCGTTTTGATTGATCGAGCCGATTGAAGTATAACTTGTTCCGGGGCCGGTGCGGATGCTCAGTCCGTTGACTTTTGAGCGAATATACTGCGATTTACGCTTTTCATCTTCATCCGGGGTAGGGGCTGTATTGCCGGTATCGACGGATTCGTCGGTTTCGGGAACCGAAGGGTTCGAGGGGGGATTTCCGTCTGAACCGCCTTCCGTTTCAGGTGTGTTTTCGGGAACATCGTTGTTTTCATTGTCTTCCGGCAACGGTTCGGTATTGTCAACAGATTCACCGGTTCCTGAAAGGGGAAGGTAAAGCGAAAAACCGAAACTGAACAGTACGGCGATCAGTAGTGTGAAAGCAGCAATTTGCATTTTAACTTTTTTCATAATTATTTCCTCCGCCGTATATAATACATGAAAACAGTGAAAAAATCAATGCAAAAATTTTTCCAAAACTGGAAACTCAATATTAATCATATTACTGTGTCAGACATAAATCACTATAATTAGCTAGATTAATAATTTATTGATAGTTGACCGCAACAAAGAAAAGTATTATAATAAATAAAAAATGCAGTTATTTTTCAGGAAGAATATGTTGTGGATCGTATTTGTGATATTGTTTGGGATCATATTTTTGTTTTGTCTGATCGTGACGATCGTTTCGCTGTATGCTTTTACAAAGATGTTCGGAAGAAGGTACGACGGGAATCCGTATGTGCATTATTTTACCGCAGAAGATTTTGAAGGGCTTCGGGCACAACCTTTCTCATTTTATTCGGACGGCAGCAAGTTGAACGGATATATTTATCGATCCGATCTTTGGCAAGGTCCTTCAAAGGGGCTTATCGTTTTTTCTCACGGATTCGGGGCGGGGCACCTTGCTTATACTACTGAGATCAATTATTTTGCAAAAAACGGATATAAAATTTTGGCGTTTGACAATACCGGATGTGTGAAAAGCGAGGGGGATTCCATCAAAGGTTTTGACCAAGGCGTAAAGGATCTGATTGCGGCGGTACAAGCAGTCTCACAATCTGCAGCCCTGGGCGGTGAAAAAATTTATTTAATCGGGCATTCCTGGGGTGCGTTCTCGGTCATGAATGCATTGCCTTTGTGCAAAGATGTCTGCGGGGCTGTTGCTTTATGCGGTTTTATCGGTTGCGCCGAAATAATGTCGCAGAAAATTTTCGGCGGATTTATTTTCGCAAGGAAATTATCGGAAGCGGTTTTTCGCCTATGCAACAGAGCGGTTTTTAAGAAAAAGGCAAATTTTAACAGCATCAGATCGTTGAAGACGATTGAAAGGCCGGTGCTTCTATTATACGGAATGCGGGATAATACAGTTTTATGGAAATACAACGGTAAAAAAATATTTGATAATTTGAAAAGCAACTCTAAAATCCGTTTCTTGGCTTATCCCGAAAAAGGTCATAATGTTTATCTTACATGCAGTGCCGAACGCATCATGCAAAAATCGTTTGGCGATATATCGAAAAATGTCAAAAAAAATAAGTCTATTGCGGCAGAGGCTTACGCCGCAATAGACTATCGAGCGATCACGGAAGAAGACGAGTCCGTTATGTCTGAAATAATTGATTTTATCGAAAGAGTGGAATGACTTGCTTTTTTCTGAATTCTTTCGGGGTAGTGCCTGTTTTTTCTTTGAACAGGCGGCTGAAATAATGTTCGTCCGAAAAGGAAAGTGAAAACGCGATTTCTTTAACGGAAGTTTGCGTATTGATCAATAAAAATTTTGCCAGTTCCAGCCTGCGTTCCAATAAATAGTGGTAGGGCGAAACATGGTAGGCTGTCAAAAATTCGCGGTTGATCTGTGCTTTCGATGAGAAAAATTTTTTTGAAAGATCGTCCAAACTTACTTTTTGGGAAAAAGAGTTGTCGAGAAACATTTTAACTTTTTTTGCGGTTTCCGTTGTGCCGGCTGAATTGCCGCATTCGGAAATTTTTCGGGAAATGGAGGAAACGATTTCAAACAATAGATTCATCACGGGATATGCAAGGATCTCGTTGTCTGGGTTTTGCTTCGCCAAAGCATAAATTGTCGACATTTTGTCTGCCGCGTCAAAAGAATGAAATACGCCTCTTCCGCTTAATTGTAAAGCTTTAAAAATATCGATAAAGAGATCGCAATAAAAATTGATCCAGATTTTTTTCATTGGATTGTCCGGACTGGATCGGTAAATATGATCGGAATAGGGTTCGAGGCAGTAAAAATCTCCCGCTTTAAGACGGTGCTCCGTTCCGTTATAAATCAAAGTTCCTTCTCCCGATAAAATTTGCTCGAAAACGAACAAGGAACTTCCGGACCTTTCAATAAAATAATCGGACATGGGATTCGTGATGCCGACGCAGTCTATAAGCAAAGGCAAATGTTCCGATCGGTTGAATATGTAAATCAGTTCTTCTTCTTTGCGATTTCCCGGTCTGAAAAAGCTTGGGCTTTTGATCGTATTGTGCATAATCCACCAATTGTTTTTTATTATTATACCAGAAATGAATTTTTGCGGCAATAAAATATTTTTATTTTCTGCTTCTAAGATAATTTAAAGTCAGAGTTGTTTTATGATTTATCCTAAAAATTTGTAAATCGATCGGGATTTGCTTGACAATACTTTCCCTTTTTTTATATAATAATAAAGCTGTTTTCCGTTCTTGAAAAATTCATATGTTTGATCAATCATGCTGTTATGGCTCAGTAGGTAGAGCACGTCCTTGGTAAGGAATATCGGGGCGGAAAACGGGGTAAGCCGAAACCCCTCAAAAACCGGCAAAAACTTCATTCGCTGATATGGCTCAGTAGGTAGAGCACGTCCTTGGTAAGGACGAGGTCGCGGGTTCAAATCCCGCTATCAGCTCCAAAAAAACCACCAGATTTGGTGGTTTTTTCTTTATATTATCACTAAATATGGGGTTGTAAGGAAGAGGTCACAGGTACAATTGCATACAATCAGGTACAATTGCAAACTTTTAGAGCGTGAATTGCGAGGTAGAGTTATTCCTTATTTGTCTTTCTGTCCGAAACGTTCTGAAACGCCCTAATTCTGCCCTATTTGCATAAAACTGCATACAATTGCAAACGTCCCATAGGTAGAGTTATTCCCTAAAATTTTGGCCTTTGATTTGCCAGCTTTTCGGTTTGCAACAGCCCTCAAAATTGCTAATTTTAGTTGCGAACCATACAAAGACCGAGCCGCTTTACCAAGGAAAAGGTCTGCTTTTGAAGGGGAAATGCTCTACAATTTAGATAAAGAATAAATCACTATTTGTTGTGGTTTATTTAAGAAAATTTTGCTTTCTATACAATTACCAAAAAACTGCAAATGAATTTTCCTGAAATAGTATGCAATTGTTTGCAAATAAGGGCGGCGTAGGCCGTTTTAGATCGAATCTGCCGGCTAAACAGGAATAAGGTGTAATATTCTATACATTTAAGTCAAAATGGATTATAATTAAAACGTTGCGTAAAATCATAAATGTTTTCCGGGACGGAGGACTGCGGACGATGTTTGTGTCAAAGGGATTTATCTGAGTTGAGCAGATAAACGATTTTTTTGGACGAAAAAAGATAGAGCGCGATAACGGACAAAAAGATTTCCCCAAAGAAGATATAAGAACAAAGCAAAAGGACACCCGTGGGGAGAAAATCTTGCAGGGGGTGTTTTTTTATGCCTGAAAAATTGGCAATAAACGGTAAATCCGTAAAAAGTTGGGAAAATTTGCGGAAAAATAAGAGTTATAATAATATCGAAATCAAGGGAAAAAGAGATTATTATGACGAAAGAGGGTATCGAAGAGATAATCCGAAGATATTCCAACATCGAACGTTATGTAAAAGACGGCGAAACCGTGGCGAGCTTTTATATCGGCAACAGAAAGCAGACGGTAATGATAACCGAGGCGGTCAGGACGGTATACAGGATCGTGGACGAGATATACGAAAGGGAAGATAAATGGATGCGGATCATGATAGACGGATTGAAAAAGGGGATGACCGACAGAATGCTGATACGCAGATTGCCGTGGGAGAAGAACGCATATTACGACAGAAAACACAGGTTCATCGAAAAGATATACAATTGCTGTATCTTTTGGAAACTGGTAACATACGACGAAATACTGAACGAGGGAATCGGGATATGAAAAGGCTGACGGAGAGAGAAACACTGCTGTATCTGATCGATTTGCTGACGGATAATTTGGACGAACTGAATTTTGCGACGGGCGGGGATGCAGATCAGTTTGCTTACGGAGAAAAGACGGCGTATGCGGAATGCTTGGAAGTGATACAGTTGTGGTCAGAGTCGGGAAAGAACGGCTTAAACTACGATATCGAAAAAAAGTATCCGTTATAAATACATTGAGAAAAATGACAGAGCAGGCTTGCTGTGTGCAAGCCTGCTTGTTGGTGCATCGAAATATGAGATATATTAAAGACTTTCAGGAAACCATACGGATACGCCGCTGTTTTCTTCGTCATAATTTTTACCCGC
>ERZ1106952.192-NODE-192-length-37698-cov-105.254045_pt1 | contig 37698 bp, 18 predicted proteins | sample MGYA00403677_ERZ1106952 | MGnify/ENA primary metagenome ERZ1106952 (study PRJEB35170, sample SAMEA104062415) | human gut metagenome | biome: human gut; feature: human-associated habitat; material: faeces | place: Denmark | collected 2012-05-14 ...
GAGGGCTAACAGCCCGAAAATGAAAAACCACCGGCTATGCCGGTGGATATTTATTTTTTATTGATACCATTCGCTCTGCATCTCGTACATTTCTCGGTATTTGCCGTTCAGGCGCATCAGTTGTTCGTGCGAGCCGCGCTCCGTGATCTTTCCCTGTTCCAGGAACAGGATCTCGTCCGTGAAGCGGCAGAGCGAGAGCCTGTGCGTCACGATCAGGGCGGTCTTATCGCGCATCGCTTCGAGAAATCCTTTCAGGATCGTCTGCTCGTTGTTCGGGTCGATCGCGCCCGTCGGTTCGTCCAGCATGATCACCTCGTATTTCCGGAAGACCGCTCTCAGAAAAGCGAGTTGCTGCCATTGCCCTTCGGAAAGTTCTTCGCCGCCGTACTCCCTGCCCAGTTGCGTATCCAATTTCAGGCCCTCGCGCGAGAGCGCGCTTTCCGCAAGCAGGGCGCGCATCCTTTCCGTGTCGCCGCGGCGGTCGGGATCGGAAAGAAAGATGTTTTCCCGCACTTCGCCCTTATATTTGATATAATGCTGCGGCTGCAGGGTAAAGTACGCCCGCGCGCCCGCTGCGCGCGCTTCGTCATACGCCTCTCCGTTCAGCAGTATCTCGCCCGCAGTAGGCCGGTAGACGCCCGCGATCAGTTTGAGCAGGGTCGTTTTTCCGCTTCCGTTTTCGCCCACGACCGCCACGTGTTTTCCCTTCGGCAGAGAAAAATTTATGTCTTTTAGCACGTTTCCCGATTCGGGATAGGCAAAGTATACGTTTTGCAGCAGGATCTGGCTGAAATCTTCCCCCGCGTCTTTCGGCTGCGGTTCGGTCGGCAGGGCAAGAAATTCGTAATATTCATGCACGCAGGAGACGCATTCGCTCATGTAACCCGCCTCCGCCGCCGTATTGAAAACGGCGTTCTGCAGAGACAGAAAGGCGGATACGCAAGCCGAAAAGCCGGACACCGCCAAAGATCCCGCCGCAACGAGCGCCGCGGCCGCCGCCAGCCCTCCGCCGTATCCCGCGGCGGCAAGGCAGGTGACGAGCAGGAGCAGAATGCCGTGATTGCGCGTAAAGCGGTACATTTTCGTCGTCATGTCCAGGTCCGTCTTTTTGCAATAATCGAGAAAGAATGCTCCCGCACCGTAAGCCTGAATCTCTTTTGCCGTCGCGCCGTTTCGGAACAGTGACCAGAAATAAGAGCGGTTGCGCTCGAGGTTTTCCGTCTGCATTTGGATACGGAAATATTTTTTCCCTTCCGCCAGCCGCACGAAAAGGGAGGGCAGCGCGCTGCCCAGCGCGATGAGGATGAGCCAGGGCGAAAAGGCCGCGAGCGTCGCGATCAGGGAAACGACGGTCACGCTGTTGACCGCGACGAGGCGCAGACTGAAAAAATAAGAGATCATGCGCTGATCTTTCAGCCATTTGTCCAGGCGGTGCGAGCGGTCGAGCATTTCCGTCTTTTCAAATTCGATCAGTTGCAACTGAGAAACTTTGTCTAAAAAGGCTGCCCGCATCCTGTATTGCGCCCGGTTGAAGGCATAATCGTTGAGCAGATCGCTTATGTAATACAGCCCCTGGTTGAGCGCGAGCAGGACAAGCAGGGCCGCCGCGCCCGCGGCAAAAGCGGTGCCGAAGCCTCCCGCGATCCTGTCGGTGACCATGGCGGTGGCAACGGATATGGCGGAGGGGAGCAGTGCGATGACGAGGTCGACCGCGCTCGCCGCGATCGAGCAGGCAGGCGCGGCGCGCATGTAGTCGAGCAGAAATTTAAGCGTGTTCCTGATACCATTCCGCCTGTTTTTCGAACAGTTGCGCATAACGGCCGCCCTCCTTTGCGATCAGTTGTTCGTGCGTGCCGCGCTCTGCGACGACGCCGTCCTCCAAAACGACGATCTCGTCTGCAATGCGCGAGAGCGCCATGCGGTGCGAGATGAACAGCGCCGTCCTGTCCTTTGTCAGACGGCGGAAAGTTTCGTAGATCTCGTTTTCGGCGCGCGCGTCCAGGCTTGCGGTCGGTTCGTCCAGCACCATCAGCCCGGGAGAGCGGTATAAAAGCCTTAAAATGGCGATTTTTTGCCACTCTCCGCCCGAAAGGTCTCTCCCTCCCTCCAGCCGTTTGCCGAGAAAGGCCGTCTCGCTTTCCGCCGCCCGCGCCACGCTCCGGTAAAAGGGAGTCTCTTTGACCGCGGAAAGATCCGCGCCGTGCGCGAGGGAAATATTTTCGTCCAGCGGCAGTTCGTAGCGCGCAAAATCCTGAAACACCGCTCCGACAGCACGGTAGTATTCCGCTTCGGCATATTCCCAGATATCTTTCCCGTTTAGCAGTATGCGTCCGGCGGTAGGGCGGTACAGGCGGAGCAGAAGTTTCACGGCCGTGCTCTTTCCGCTCCCGTTTTCTCCGACCAGAGAGACCGCCTTGCCCGCCTCCAGGCGAAAAGTCACCCCTTTCAGAACGTCCTTGTCCGTGCCGGGGTAGCGGAACCATACGTTTTCGAAAAGCACCTCGTACGACTGTCCGCTTACGGGCGCGCCGTCGATATCTCTTTCGGGAAAGTCCATCAGCCGGTACAGGTATCCCGCGGCAAAATGATTTGTGTAACAGGTCTTAAAGCGCGAGGCGATGCGCCATGCGGTATTGAGCGTCATCGGAAAGGATGTCACCACGGTCACCGTCACGCCCGCCGAGATCTGTCCCGATCCGAACATGTCCGCAAGGATAAAGGTCGTCGCCGCCGCCCACGCCGCCAACAGGACGAGGCTGGCCGCATTATAGCGGAAACCCCTCAGCGAGGCGTCGAAGATCCGCTTTGCGTCCTTTTTTGCGAGCGCCCTGAATTTTTCGCGCAGATAGGCTGCTCCGCCGAATTTCAGTTCGAACAGTGCGTTTTTGTCTCGCATCAGCGTGCCGATGTCCTCCATCCTCCGCGCGTCGGGAGACTGTTCCCAGCGCGCGCGGATCACTTCGCGGTTGCTGAGTACGTCCAGCACCGCCACCGCGCCTACGAGCAGGGCGAACGCGAGCGCGAGCCATCCCGAAACGGTCAGAAAATATGCGAACACGGAGACGTTCGAAAGCACCGCGCCCGTCCCGTTTACAGCCGAAAAAAAGGCGTCGACGGGCAGGGTGATGGGGTTGTCCGTGGAAAGGTGCATCACGTTGCGCAGCGTTTCGTCCTCGTAGCAGGAAAAGTCGAGCCTGGCGTATTTTTCCATGATGCGCGGCGCAAATTTACGGTTGAGCATATAGCACAGGCGGTTGCGGAACAGGCGGTTGATCGCCCATCCCGAACGGATCGCCGTGCAGAGGGTGAGTATGCCGACCGCCGCCGCGATCGTACGGAGGGAAGCCGTTCCCGCATCGATCGCGGTCACCTCGACGACCAGCCTTTCCAGCGTGATCAGGGTAAAAAAGGATGCCGCCACGCAGGCGAGCACCCATATTATATAAAACGCCGCCGAAAACGGGCAGCAGGAAAATATCGTTTTCAGAATATTTTTCCATGTACCTTTCGGCGGCTTTTCGCGCTTCGGTTTTTTCATTTCCCGTCACTCCCCGAAATTCCCTTATCTGTTACTATATTATACCCCCCCCGAGCGATTGTCAAGGGTTTTTAAAAATATTTTATAAAAGCGGCCGCGCCCTTTTCCGATGGATTTGTGATAACAGGATAAGAATTTGAAGGGCGCCGCACAAAATATAAAATCGGCTTGTAAAAAAATGCAAGGTGTGTTATACTGATAAATATAAAATTCGCAAAGGACACAAATTCCGTAGCGGATCAGGACGGGGCAAATTATGGCAAAGACAAAAAAGACGTATGTATATCCGCTCGTCGCGCTTCGCGGCAAAGTGATCTTTCCCGACAGCGCGGGCAGTTTCGACGCGGGCAGGCTGATCACGCTGACCGCCGTTTCGCGCGCTTCCGAACGCGACATGACGCTGTTCGTGACCTGGCAGAGGGACGTTTCCAAAGAGAAGATCGTCCCGCAGGACCTTGCCGGTGTCGGCGTGGTCGTCAAGATCAAACAGATCGCAAAACTCAGTTCGGGCAACCTCCGCGTCAGCGTGGAGGGGCTTTGGCGCGCCCGTGCGGAAGAGATCTACGAGGAGGACGGCTGTTTCTATGCCGAAATTTCCCGCATGAAGGCCACGCACGGAGACGAAGTGCTCGAAGAGGCGTATTTCCGCACCGCAAGGGAGTACATGCGCGAACTGTCCGCAGGGGATCCCCGCTTTCCCAAAGAGGGCTTTTCCGCACTGGAAACGATCACCGATCCCGACGAATACGTCAACAAATCCATGCAGTACCTGCGCATCAAAGAGGAGATCAAACAGCAGATCCTCGAAACGACGAACGTGGTCGAGCGGCTGAAGATATTCGAGCGCTGTCTGAACGAGGAACTCGAGATCGCCAAACTGGAAAAAAAGATCAGTTCCATGGTGCGCCAGAGCATAGACAAAAATCAGAAAGAATATTTTCTGCGCGAGCAACTCAAGGCGATCCACACCGAATTGGGGGACGACGAGCGTGAAATAGACACGCTTTCCGCGCAGGTGCGCGGTCGGCACATGTCCGAAGAGGCGGAAGCGAAGGCACTCAAAGAGATCGGGCGCATGGATAAAATGCCCGCGTCTTCTCCCGAATATACGGTCATCCGCAACTATATCGACTGGCTCGTGGATCTTCCCTGGACGGAGGAAACGAAGGACACGGAAAATCTTGCCGACGCGAGAAAGATCCTCGACGAGGATCATTACGGGCTGGAAAAGGTCAAAACGCGCATCACCGAGTATCTTGCGGTGCTGCACCTGACCAAGAGCATGAACGCGCCCATCCTGTGTTTTGTCGGCCCTCCGGGCGTGGGCAAAACGTCCATCGCAAAATCCGTCGCCAGGGCGCTGGGCAGAAAATTTGTGCGCATGAGCCTGGGCGGCGTCAAAGACGAAGCGGAGATCCGCGGCCACCGCCGCACCTACGTGGGCGCGATGCCGGGGCGCATCATCTACGCGATGAAGCAGGTGGGCAGCATCAATCCCGTGTTCCTGCTCGACGAGATCGACAAGGTGTCGACGGATATGCGCGGCGATCCCGCAAGCGCTCTTTTGGAAGTGCTCGACCCCGAGCAGAACACCTCTTTCCGCGACAGGTTTCTGGAAGTCCCGTACGACCTTTCCAAAGTGCTGTTTATCACGACGGCGAACACCGTCGAAACCATTCCCGCCCCCCTTCTGGACAGGATGGAACTGATCGAACTCAACGGTTACACGCTCGACGAAAAGCGCGAGATCGCAAAGCGCTACCTGATCCCGCGCAAGATCAGGGAAAACGGGCTGACGCCCGATCTTCTCGAGATCACCGACGACGCGATCACCGAAGTCATCGAGGGTTACACGATGGAGGCGGGGGTGCGCAATCTCGAAAGGCGCATCGACGCCCTCTGCCGCAAGATCGCGGTGCGCTATGCGGAAGATGCGTCCATGCCCAAACAGACCGTGGACAGATCGGGCGTGGAAGACCTGCTCGGCGTAAAGCGGTATATCCGTGATTCCGAGCGCCGCGAGGGGAGCGAGGTGGGCGCCGCCACGGGGCTTGCGTGGACGAGCGTCGGCGGCACGACGCTCACCATCGAGGTCTCCGCCATGCCGGGCAAGGGCGAAATTCAGCTTACGGGCAAACTGGGCGACGTGATGAAAGAATCCGCACAGGCGGCGATCAGTTATATCCGCGCGCACGCCGATTCCTACGGCATCAGCCCCGAAACGTTCGGCAGTACGGATATCCACGTGCACGTGCCCGAGGGGGCGACCCCGAAAGACGGCCCGAGCGCGGGCATCACCATGGCGACCGCCATTCTGTCCGCATTCACGCATAAGCCCGTGCGCAAAGACATCGCGATGACGGGCGAGATCACCCTGCGCGGCAAAGTCCTTCCCATCGGCGGTTTGAAGGAAAAGGCGCTCGCGGCGCACCGCGCGGGCATCAAAGACGTCATCATCCCCAAAGAAAACGAGCGCGACGTGGAAGAGATCCCCGAAAACGTGCGCGAAGATCTGCACTTTATCCCCGCCGCCGACGTGCAGACGGTGTTTGAAAACGCGATCGCGGGGCTTTGACCGGGCGGGAGGTTTTGCCGATGATCATAAAAGAAGCGAAGTTTATCACCTCCGCCGCAAACGAAAGGGGATTTCTTACGGACGTAAGGCCCACGATCGCCGTATGCGGCAGGTCGAACGTCGGAAAAAGTTCCTTTATCAATCTGCTCGCGGGCAGAAAAAAACTTGCTCGCACGAGCGCGGAGCCGGGGCGTACGCGCCTGGTCAATTATTTCGATTTCGGCGCGTTCATCCTTGCGGATCTGCCCGGGTACGGCTTTGCGCGCGTGTCCAAGGCGGAAAAGGACCGCTGGGCGGCGCTTTTGGACAGTTTTTTTTCTGATCCCGGCCGCATCTCGCATGCGTTTGCGCTCGTGGATATCCGGCACGACCCGACCGCGGACGACAAAACGATGATCTCCTTTCTGTACGCGGGCCGCATTCCGTTCACGATCGTAGCGACCAAGTCGGACAAACTTGCCAAAACGCGCGTCAGGGAAGCCTGCCGCCGCATCGCCTCGGCATTCGGCACGGGCGAAGACAACGTGATCGCCCTCTCCTCCGTCACGGGCAGGGGGAAAGAAGAGATCCTCACCCTTTTGGACAAGGTGGTCGGCGTCTCTGGCGAAATCGCGGAAGAATAGGAAAAAGCGTTTGCTTTTTTGCAATGCGTATGCTACAATAGACTATCCAATCAGCAAGAGGTGCTAAAATATGGCGCAGTTTTTGAACGAATGGTGGGGGATGTTGATATTCGTCCTCGTCGACGTGGCGGTGCTCGTCTTGATCATAGCCTTAAATTACAGATGGCTGTTCAAGCGCACCCTCGATATTTTGTTTTCCCTGATCTTTATGGCGGTGCTGCTGCCCTTCTTTTTGATTTTCCTGATCACAGACGCGATCTATAACAAGGCGACCAACGCCTGGCGTTCCCTTTTTACCACCGAATATTTTTACGGCAAAAAGGGAAAGGTCGTCGGCATCACGACTTTCACGACCGAGCGCATCCTGCACGACGAGGAGGGCAACCTTCTCCCCGAACAGGAACGCACGACCGGTTTCGGCAGGTTCATGAAGGCGTGCTGCATCAAATATTATCCCATGCTGGCAAACGTGTTCACGGGCAGGCTGAGTTTCGTCGGCCCCCGCCCGATGACCTTTACCGACGCTTCCGTGCTCGACGAAGAGGGGAGCGTGCGCTTTTCCGTCCGTCCCGGCATCGCAAGTTCGCTCGACCTTTACGGAGGCGAGGGGCTGACCTATAAAGACATGTTCGAGGAAGACGAAGAATACGTCAGCCATATCAACTTGTTCAGGGATATCGCCTTTTTCATGACGAAGGTAGCGAACAGGGTCCGCGGCGAAAAGACCAACCGCTACGGCGAGACGGCGGAAAAGTCGTATATCCGTTCCCTGCTCGACGCGGGCGAGATCACGGAGGCCGAGGCGGAGGAATACGCCCTTGAGGGCAAAGAGAAACTGCACCATTATCAGAACGAGAAAAACGAGCGCAGAGATTTCGAACAGCGCAATTTTTTCCGTTGATCGTTCGCTTGTTCCGTCCGCATCCGTGCGGAACGCGGGCGGCTTTGCGATAACGCCGAACGGCGCATGCGTTTTGCGCCGCCGCGGCAAAAATTGAATGGTAAGCGGAAAATTTGCGCTAAAAATTTCCCGCTTCGGCAAGACGTTTTTGCGGTTTGTGCGCCGCGCCGTATCCGGCGCGGCGTATTTTTTATGCATAAATTTACTGTCCATACAACCTGTTTTTATATTTTAACGCGCACCGTTTCGCTCCAAATTACAAAAACATGCATAATTTCATGTATAAATTTTTGCCAAACACTTGACTTTTCCGGTGGGGGTGGGTATACTTATACTGTAACAGAATCGAAAAAATTTTGTGAATATTTTGTGTAAAATGTTGACCGTTCTTTACTATTAAATTTCTGCGGGGAAATTCGGCTTGGAAGTCTGCTTTGCGGTCTCGGTTTTATGCGGAATGGAACAAATGAAAAAAAGAGGAGGTATGTATGAGTAGTAAGGCAAAAGTACGGAGTTTTGCGGCTTTGCTCGTTTTGGCGGCCGCATTCCTGCTGGCGGCGTTGCTGGGCTGGGGCATTCCTATGGAGAAGGTCCGCGCAGAGACGACGCATACGGTCAACAGTGCGGGTTCGCTCGCATGGGCTATGGCGACTGCGCAGGAGGGGGATACCGTTCAGTTGACGGCGACCATCGAATTCGATCTGACGGACGCGGATTTGGTTTCTTCGATCTGGCCGGAAAGCAGCGAACCGAACAAAGATCTTGTTTTGGACGCGACAAACGAGACGCTCCCCGCGCACTCCCAGACGCTCGACCTGAACGGAAACACGCTCGAGGTTATCACGGGCAGCCAAAAGAGTTGTTTTACGCTGGTCGGCGGGGTCACGCTCACGATCACGGACAGTAAGGGCGGCGGCAAAATCGTCGGTGCGTCCAACGGCAATTTCTTTAACGGAACGGCCGAATCCGGCCTTGTCCTTGAAGACGTTGCAATCGAGTTCAGCGACTATGCAGACGATATCGTCGCCGATAAACCCGCAATCTCTACGGCAGGTTCGCTGAGTCTGAATAAAGTTACATATAATGCCGGAACTTCCGGGGTCGGCGGTCCCGCGCTGGTCGATACGGAAAGTTTGGCAGACGGTACATATGTCTATACCGAAGGCTCGAACTATTTTGTGGGCGGGGAAGAGATCCTTTCCCAGGCAGGAGCAGTTGCGGCGGTTGAGGGAACGGCTACGGCATATACGACATTGCAAGCGGCTGTCGATGCTATACCCGAAAACAGTGAAGAGCCCGTAACGGTTACTCTTCTTGCAGACATTACCGAAGGTGCTTCTCCCGCGGCGATTGTTAAGCCAAATAGGTCCCTCAACTGGATTCTCGACCTGAACGGGCATGACATAACGGTAGCAGGGGCGAACGGCGTCATCTATTATGGAAATAATGCTTCCGGAACAATAACGATTCGGGGCGAAGGAACGCTGGCAAATACGCAAAGCGGGCCGAATTGCGCGATCATCGACGTAAGTTGGGCGACTGGTGTAACGATTAACCTTGAAGGCGGCACCTATCGTAAGACTTCTTCGGGTAACAATGAATTTATTGTATTTGTAACGGATGCCAATAATCTTACCGCGCTCAATATTTCGGGCGGTACGTTCGAAGAGGGCAAAGTGAGGGGGATTTACGGCAGCCAACTCAATATCAGCGGAGGCCTCTTCCGGGATGAGGTTGACGTGTACGGCGCAGGCTCGATCGAAGGCGGCACGTTTGAAAATGAAATAACCTTTGGTTCAAGTGCCACTCTCAATATTTCGGGCGGTTTCTTTAAGGTGGAGCCCGACGAAAAGTATCTCGCAGACAACTTTGAATTTGTAGATAACGACGGCGACGGCATTTACGAAGTCATGGAAGGTGTCGTCGCAAAAATCGGTAACGTAGGCTATACCGGTCTCGGCGAAGCGTTTGCCGAGGCAGAGGATGACGATACCATCAAACTCCTTTCAGACGAGGCCGTGATCGACGGCGAGACCGGCAGGATTTTGATCGAAAAACGAGTTATCTTTGATCTGAACGGCTATACGCTTACGATCGGCGCCGGCTTGGGCAACACAGTGGCGCTGAACGTCCGCGCGAACGGCGATCTCACGCTGACAGACAGCAGCGAAAATCAGACGGGCACGATCGATGCGACCGAAGCAGACAAAGACGTGAATGAAGGCACCGTTCCCGTCGGCACGATGCAAGCGGGCGCAAAACTCACCGTTTTGAGCGGTACGATCATCGTCGATACCGATTCCGAATCCTGTGTGTTCGGTATGGCGGGTACGACGATCTCGATCGAAGGCGGTACGTTTATCAACCTTGCAGAGACTCCTTACGTGCACGGCGGAGGGACCCCGCTCACCGTCAATATTGACAAAAACGCATCCGATGCGTCTGCAATTTTGCAGGTCACGGGCGGTACGTTCATCGGCCGCAACCCCGCACTCGGAGACGACAGCGTCAAAACGGGCAACTTTATCCCCGATACCGTCAAACTCACTCTTACGTATAATGAACAGGGCGAAGCGGTCTATACCGTGTTAGATGCGGATGCCGAGGTCCCCGAAGGCACGCCCGCAGTCTACTCTGTCGAAAGCGGAGCCGTCGTTGCCACCGTTTACACGGCGGAAGGGTTGGAAGAAGCCCTTGCAGAAGGCTACGCGACCGTACGCCTCGGCAACGATATCCAAGGTAATTTCACGATCTCAAAAGCGCTCACGCTCGATTTGAACGGCAAAAAACTTTCTTCGGAAAGCGGCCGTACCTTGCAGATACTGGCTTCCGGTGTAGTGGTCACAGATAACTCTGCAACCGATGCGGCGGGTACGATCAGCGGTCAGGTGGCAGTCCATGTGGCTACACCGCAAGACGCAGAAAAGGTTGACGTAACGATAAAAAATGTCAGTATCCTTTCAACAGCCGATGATCCCGCGATCAATGCTGTTCAGACAGTAAATGCAAAACTTACGCTCGATCATGTCAATGTAACTACATATTATTATGCGGTTTCTGTCTTTACCAATTCTGAACTGACGATTCGGAACTCTGAGATTACGGCGACTGCTACAAAAAATTATGGTGAAACTGCCGTATATATCGACTGTTCCGATGCCGAAATTACGGATACGACCATCAATTCTGCATCGAGCGGCATATCTATTTTCGGGCAGTATGGTGACGGAAAGGCGGCTGCGGCAGCGTCTGCTTCCACGTACAACACGCTGTCTATACAAAGAAGTGAGATCGGGGCAGTGGTCTATGCGGTTGCAAATAACGGCGCTCATCACGGTACCGTGATCGAAATTGCAGACAGCAATATCGCGGCAAGCGTTGGCACCGGTATTTTCCATCCCGGTTACGGAACTTTGACGGTTTCCGGCGAATCGACGGTTTCCGGTGAATCCGGCATAGAAATGCGTGCAGGTATTCTTACCATTAAGGACGAAACGGTCTCCGTTCAGGCGACGGCAAAGGCATTTGATGCGACGCCGAGCGGAAACGGGAATACGCTTACGGGCGTTGCGGTCGGCATTTCTCAGCATACGACGAATCTGCCTGTCGATGTCACGCTTTCCGAAGGTACGTATTCGACCGCCGCTGCAGACGGGTATGCTTTCTATGAAGTCGATTTGCAGGACAACGTAACGGAAGGCGTCGCCGCTTCGATTCAGAACGGCACGTTCAACGGTGCGATCGCCGGCGAAACAGTGAGCAACTTTATTGAAGACGGCATATTCAGCGAGCCGGTCGAAAGCAAATACCTTGCGGCGCAGGATGCGGCGATAACGAAGAATGAAGACGGAAATTACGTTATTTCTTCCGCTCCCGCAACGGCAGAAGTTACGATCGGCGGCGCTACGTATACGTATTCGACGCTTGCCGAAGCGGTCGCGGCGGTTCCTGCAGAAAATGCCGAACCCGCAGTGATTAAGTTGATCGGCAGCGAAGAAGTGATCGAGGGCGGCGGCATTATCGTTGATGACAATAAAAATATCGTCTTCGATTTCAACGGAAAAACGTATAATGTGGTCGGGCCTACCGTGGGCTCTCCCGGAACGGAAACCAATGCTTTCCAATTAAAAATGGGATCCACCGTGGTCATGCAAAACGGCAAGATCGATACCACTTGTGCTAAAATAGTTTTACAAAAGTATTGCGATCTCACTCTGATCAATATGGACCTTGACTTCTCTGACCGCAATACTGTGCAGTATGTAATTTCCAACAACAATGCAACGACGATCATTGAAGGAAATACGATCATCAAGGCTCCGGACGAGCAGTATGCTTTCGACCTGTATTATTGGCCGAGCAACGGTTACGACGAAATTCAGGTGACTTTTGCCGATAATTTTGAAGGCGAGGTGTCCGGTGCCGTAGGTTACGGTGCGGATGCTGCCGGCGCTGCTACTGCCGGATGGCAAACCAATGCCGCGCTCAACTTTGCAGACGGCAATAACGGTACGTATAACGTAACATTCAGCGTTACGTCGGGTAACGCAGCGGATGCGAATATTTTGGTGGAAGACGGCATATTCAGCGCACCGGTGCTCTCCGCTTACCTTGCCGAAAATATGGCAATGGCAATGCAGTCAGACGGCACGTATACCGTGATCGACGAAGCAAATGCTTCTAACGAAGGGTATGTCGCTTCCGTAGACAACGGCACGACCGTCATAATGTATGAATCCCTGCAAGCCGCGATCAATGCCGCGCAGAACGGCAATACGGTCACGCTCTGTGGCGACGCTAAGGAAGGCATAAAGATAGCAGAAGGGCAGGAGATCATTCTCGACCTCGGCGGATTTACGCTGACGAATGATCCCGATAAAAATACGATCACCAACAGCGGTACGCTTACGGTCATCGGAAACGGCACGGTAGATAACATATCGCACGGAAAAGGCGCGTTGGTCAACTACGGCAAGGCGACGCTTTCGGGCGGCACGTTCACGCGCAGTCAGGAAAGGGGAACGTATGGCAACGGAATAAATGAAGCGGGCGGTTACAGCGCAAACGGCAACAGTTGGTATACGGTCAAAAACTACGGCGACCTTACGATAGAGGAAGGAACGACTGTCACGACCCGTCTTCAAGATGAAAGCGGGCAGAGCGTAGGCGGTTACTCTTCGCTGATCGCAAACGGGTATCAGAACGATACCGATTATAAGAACAATCACGACCTTGTCACGGCGGCGAATGAGGCTAAAATTACGATCACCGGCGGTACCTTCATCGGCGGTATCAACACGCTGAAGAACGACGAGGGCAGCAATGCGGAAATCAGCGGCGGTACATTTAGCAATGTAACGCAGGCGGCCGTGCAGAACTGGAACGAACTCTCGATCAGCGGCGGTACGTTTAACGCGGACGGAGATACGGTACAGGCTGTCATCACCGGTTGCTGGGGCAGTACGATCGGTTCGGTCGGTAAAACGGATATTTCGGGCGGCACATTCAACGGCGAGATCGCTCCTATAAGCGGATACGAAACGGGTATCGATTATTCGATAACCGATGGCTCCTTCAGTGATATGCCTCGCTACGATTATTTCGAAGACGGGTTTGTCGCGACTTGGAATGACGAGACAAAAATGTACGAAACGACAGACGGCTACTTTACAGCGGCGATCGGCGATTATGCCTACATGACTCTTGCCGAAGCGATCGCGGCGGCTGAAAACGGAGATACGATCGTTCTTATCCGCGATATCACCGTAACCGAAACAATTCAGTTCAGCAAAGGAATCATCTTTGATCTGAACGGTAAGACGATCACTTCCGATTTAACGGAAGCGGATCCGACCGTGGTCAACCCTACGTTCAAATATAACGGACGGAACGATATTACTTTCGATAACGGAACGATCGTAACGAACGGTACGGCAATCGAACTTGTGGGCACTGGCCTTATGGGCGTGGCCGAAATTACGCTCGGCGAAGATCTTGTCATTCAGTCGCAGAGTGTCGGCGTATATGCGTACCGCGGTTTGAAGTTGATCACGTATGCGGACATTACGGCGCGCAGTGCTGCGATTCAGACGCACGGATCGATTTCCGGCATCACGAATATCGATGTTCTGGGCGGAAACATCACGTCCACCAACAGCGTTGCCATGTATCTGCCGCAGAAATTGGGTACGATCAATATCTCCGGCGGCACGATTTCCGGTACAACGGGTATCGAGGTCCGCAACGGCACACTCAATATTACGGGCGGAACAATCATTGCTACCGGGGCAGAATTGGAAACGGCTCCGAACGGAAGCGGTTCGACCGTCAACGCGGGCGCTGCCGTCGCGGTATCCAAGTATGCAAATACCAGTACCAATACCAGTTCTCTGAAAGTCAGTATCAGCGGCGGCACGTTGGAAGGCGTATATGCTTTCTATGAAGCGAACCTGAATGCTGACAGTGCGCAGATTGACAAAAGCAAAATAGCGGTCGAGCTTACGGGCGGAACCTACAAAGGGGCGATCGGCAGCGAGAATTTGACGGGCATTATTAAAGGAGGCCGCTATGCACAGCAACCTGCGGAAGAGTTGTTCAATGAAAACTATGTCGCACAATATGAAGACGGGTTCTTTGTTCCCGTGCAGTCTTCGGCTCTGATCGCAGCGCGCGCCAATGCACAGGCAGACGTGCGCAGTTATGCGGCATCGTTCGATCTGATCTGGGAGGATATTGAGACGCTTGCAAAAGATGCCGGTTCCACATTCAGTACCGCGGCCGTGGCCGTGATCGATGCGTACGACGATATCGCATCCGCGGCGAGCGAAGGCGCCGTCGCGAAGGCAAGACTCTCCGCTATGAATGCTCTGGATACGCTGCTCAAGCAGATCAGGGCAGAGGAAGAAGCCGACGCAAAGGCGCTTGCAACCGCCAAAGCAGAGGCGATTTCCCAGATCGATTCGGCCAAAGCGGCAAGCGAAGATCAGGCGGCGGTCGTCGTGCCTACGGCAACCTATCTTGCGATCAACAGCGCCGAAACGGTAGAAGAGGTCGCTCAGTATCTCGAGAACGCGCTCGCGGAAATCAAAGATATCCGCACCTACCGCAGCGAGATCAGCGGGCAGACATCCGCTCTCTCCGATCTTGCGCAGAAACTTGAAGCGATCACGGGCGAGGGCGGAGAATTCGATTCGCTCCTGAGCGAAATCAAGACGGCAATATCCGGCGCGCAGGAAGCGATCGTCGGCGAAGGCAGTTCCGCTACGCTCGCGTCGGTACAGCAGGCTTTGGAACAAAAGATCAAAGACGTACAGGATACGCTCGATCAGGCGATCAAAGATCTTACAACTTCTCTCAGCGATCTGAGTTCTTCTTTGAGCGAACTGAAAGGAATGTTCACGAATACAGAAGGCGGCAATAAACTCGACGAGATCCTCTCCGATATCGATTCTGCAAAGAATGAGATCATGAACGGAAATACGAATTCCATTGCGTCGGCCGTTGAAGAGATCAATCGGGCGACGGCGGCCCTGTTCAGCGGGCTGACCGCCGATGACGGTATTCTTACGCAGATCCAGACGGCTCTCGATAATTACAATACGCAGTTGCAGTCGCTCACGGGCGCCCTTTCGAAAGAAAGCGGCTGGGTTGCCGAGGCGATCGGCGGCGTGCAGGAAGACGTCACGGCCATCATCGGCGATCTCGACTCGCTCGCGACGGGCAGCAGCGTTGCCGATCTGGCGGCGGCGGTCGATGAGATCTCCGGCACGCTGAACGATGTGGTCACAACGGTCGACAGCATCGCACAGCAGGTTTCCGCAAGCACGGCGGTCGAAGAGGAAAAAGAGAACGCCCTGCAGGAGATCAGAGTATGGCTGGATGAATATCTCGACGAAATTTTAGGCGTTTCCGAAGCGCGCAGCGCCGTGCAGACCATGACGTATACGCCCGAAACGACCGAAGGCGAGATCTATGCGAAACTCAGGCAGGCTTTCAGCGAAGAAAACGCGAAACTGATCCTGAAATATTACAATGATGCGCTCGCATCCATCGACGCGGCCACGACCGTATCCGATGTGACGTCCGCAATTTCCACATTTCAGGCGCGCGTGGCGTCCGTCGAGGCGGCCGCACAGAACGTGCCCGAAGCAACCGATCTTACGGTCGTTTACGTCCTGCTTGCGATCGTGCTTGCAGTGGCGGTCGCGGCGCTGGTCGTAGTCCTTCTCAAAAAGCGTCAGCCCGCCGTTGCGGCGGCGCAGCCGGCAGAAGAACAGAGCGAACCCGTCCTGCCCGCTCCCGAAGCCGGGCAGGCGGAAGAGAAGGCCGAGCCCGTCAAAGAGGAACTCGCGCCCGCGGCGGTTGAAGAGGCCGAAGCGGACGACGACAAAGAGCAGATCGTGATCGCCGCGAACGTGCGTTCGTTCGGCGAGGCGTACGTGGAATTGAGCGACGATCTCCGCGACCTGTTCAGAAAGGTGAAGGAGTATGCTCTCTCCAAGGAAGGCGCGTCCGAAGTGAGCCTGAGCAGCGGCGTATGCATCAAGCGCGGCAGCAAACAGATCGTGAAACTGACCGTGCGCCGCGGCTATCCTGTGGCACTGTTCCTGCTCGAAAACGAAATGCTGAAAGATTTCCGCAGGAATGCTTCCGCGCAGGCGAAACTGAAGATCCGCGCGACCGAACTCGTGCTCCGCGAAGAAGCGGATCTGGAGACCGCATATACGATGGTAGACCTTTCGATCGATCAGATCGAAAAGGATATCGAGAACGCGAAAGAACGCCGCAGAGAAGCGCGCCGCGCCCGCAGACAGAAATTGCAGGCAGAGGCGGCAGCGGAAAAAGCGGCATCCGAGCAGGAGAACGGGCAGGAAGAAAACTGACCCTTTCCGATCAAAGCAACTTGCAGTAAAGCCTTGCGGCCTTAAGACCGCAGAAAAGTGCCCGACCGACCGGTCGGGCACTTTTTATATGCGGACGGGCCCGTGTATCCCGTATCGTCGAAACTTTTTGAAAAGGCCGGATATTGTAAATTTAAGTGCCGTATCCTGAAACATATCTTTCGCGTTTTGCGTTATAATGGATATAACTTACATATGCGAGGGGAACAAACCATGCAACCGAAAGATTTGACGATCAAAGAAAAAATCGCCCTGCTTACGGGCAAAGAGGGGAATTTTACACAGGATCTTGGCGGCAAACTCAAAAGTTATGTGCTTGCCGACGGTCCGAACGGGGTCAAGGCGCTTGGAGAGCGCAAAAAGGCGACCTGGCTTCCGTGTTTACAGAATCTGGGCAATTCCTGGAGCCGCGAGGCTGCGTATCTGACGGGCGAAGTGATCGCGGAAGACTGCATTCTGAACGGCGTAGACGTGATCCTGGCTCCCGGCATCAACATCAAGCGGGTCGCGCTTTGCGGCAGAAATTTCGAATACATCAGCGAAGATCCCTACCTGACGGGAGAACTGGCCAAAGGATACGTGCGCGGCGTACAGGATAAGGGGATCGGTGCGACGGTGAAGCATTTCTGTGCAAACAACCGCGAATACGCCCGTTTTACCGTCTCTTCCGAGGTAGACGAACGGACGCTGCGCGAAGTCTATATGAAGGCGTTCGAGGCGGTCATCGAAGAGAAACCGTGGCTGATCATGTGCAGTTACAATCCCGTCAACGGCTGGTACACCTCCGAAAACAGATGGCTTCTGCACGACGTTCTCCGAAAAGAATTCGGGTTTGACGGCGTCATCGTTTCCGACTGGTGCGCCGTGCACGACAGGGCAAAATCTCTGAAAGCGACGCTCGATCTGGAAATGCCGTACGCCTCCCGTTCGGCGGAAAATCTGGAGGCGGCGCTCGGGCGCGGTTTTATTACGGAAGCGGAGATCGACGCATCCGTAGAGCGGCTGTTCGCTCTGTTCGGCAAAATAGAAGAGAAGCGCCCCTTGCGCAAAGTGCGGATGACGGAAGAGGAGCGGCATGCCGCGGCGGTCAGGATTTCGGAAGAGGGGATCGTCCTTCTGAAAAACGAGGGAAATATCCTGCCCCTTTCCGGCAAGAAAAAGATCGCGGTGATCGGCGAATTTGCCGCCAAACCCGAAATGGGCGGCGGCGGATCTTCGTGCATGGAAGGGTTCTGCGAATATAAGCCGGAATGCCTTGCAGATCTTTTGAAAGCGCAGTTGAAAGACTGCGATATCGGCTATTACAACGGCTACAACAACGTCACGTTCATCGGGCGCAGGAACAGGGAATTCCTCGGCAAAACGGCGATCAAGGCGGCATATGAAAGCGACGTCGCGCTCGTGTGCGTCGGCAACAACTACGCGATCGAGAGCGAGTGTTTCGACAGAGAAAATATCCGTCTTCCCGCCATTCACGAAAATCTTCTCAATCAGGTTTGCGATGTCTGCGAAAACGTGGTGGTCATCGTCACGGCGGGCAGTTGCATCGATATGAGCGGCTGGATTTCCCGCGTAAAGGCGGTCGTCTATACGGGATTCGCCGGCGAAGGCGGCAACGAGGCGCTCGCCAACATCCTTACGGGCAGGGTGTGCCCTTCCGGAAAACTCAGCGAAACTTTCATCTTCTCTCCGAACGACAATCCGAACAATGCGTCGATCGGCAACGGATTCGTCGAACGGTACGAAGACGGCGTGAACGTGGGCTATAAATATTACGAAAAACACGGCATCGACGTGCAGTTCCCCTTCGGTTACGGCCTGAGTTATGCAAAGTTCGAATACTCGGGGCTGCAGATCGAACAAAAGGGCGAGGCCGAATACGAAGTGAGTTTCGATCTTGAAAATGTATCCGACGTTGCCGGAAAAGAGGTCGTGCAGGTCTACATCAAAGACGTCTTTTCGATGGTCGACCAGCCTCCGTTTTCTCTGCGCGCGTTCAGCAAAGAGGCGCTTTCTCCGCACGAAAAGCGGCGGATCAGTTTTTCTCTCAAGCGCGACGCGTTCGCCTTTTACAGCACGGTCAGGCACGGTTGGTTTGTGGAGAACGGCTATTTTGAGATCATGGTCGGCGCATCCAGCAAGGATATACGGCTCAAAGAGCGCATCTGCATCGCGGGGGACGAGGACGACCAGAACTCCAAGTACGACGATTTTTATCTGAATTGCTTCTGATCCTGTCGGGCGAAAAGTTTTTGCCCGCGTCAGGTCCTGAAAAACAGAAAGAGGGGGCGCCCGTCGGGCGCCCCCTCTTTATAAACGAAAAAATTTTTTGTTCAGAAGATGCGTTTCATGTTCGACCAATTCAGTTCCGTCGGGTTGAGCAGCCGTTCGTTTTCCATGGATTTGGCGAATTGCGTAGGGGTCATGTGGGTGCTCTGTTTGAAGCGGTAACAAAAATACTGTACCGTGTCAAACCCGAGCAGTTCGCTGATCTCCTGCACGGTATATTTGTTCATGGCGATCAGTTCTTTTGCCCTGCGGATCTTTAAGTCGATGAAGTACTGAAAGACGGACACGCCGAGATGCCTTTTGAAAAATTTGCTGATATACGAAGCGCTGTATCCGGTATGCTGCACCAGATTGTCGTAATCGAGTTTTTCCCCGATATTCAGTTGCAGATAATTGAGGATCTCCTGCAGCAGCGCGTCCGAATACTTGGAATTTTTCGCCTCCGATTCCGCCTCTTCGTTTGGCTTGAACGCATAAATGTAAAAGAGTTCCAGCGCGTTTTTGACCGCCTGTTCGTCCAAAATCGTCGACGGCCTGTATTCGTTGTAATAATCGCACTGTTTGGCCATCACCTTTTTCCCTTCGTGCAGGGCGGTGTTGAGAAGTTGTTTTTGAAATTTTGTCGCCGTGTGCACGCTTTTGGTCAGTTCGGTCAGTTTCGGCGACTGCGAATTGAACGAAATGACGATCGTATTGCAGAACTGATTGTTCGCCCGCACTTTATGAAATTCGTCCGGCGCGTGCAGAAAAAACTGCGCCTGCGAAAGCACGAACGAATCCCCGTCCGATTCGATGGTCACTTCTCCGCTGTCCACGTAAACCATTTCCCAAAAGTTGTGCCGTTCCCCCTCGAACGAATAAGATTTTGTATATTTCAGATAGAGGACGGAAAAAAGACAGTCGATATCGATCTCTTTTCTGATCGGAACTCCCGAAATATTCAGTTTTTCATTTGCGTTTGTTTCGACGCTTCTTGAATACTTATCGCTCATTTATCCGTTTCAATTTCGACCGTAAAAAACGTAAAGCCGTACGGCGGGATCTCCTTTGCAAGGCAAAGTTCGTCTCCGCATAAAGTGCCCTCGTTGTAATACACCTGCGCCCGCGTGTATTCCGCATCCAGCCTGATCCTGGCGTCATAAATGCTGTCGTTGCAAAGGTTCCAAAGCCCGACAGCCATGCTGTTGCCCTTTTTTTTGCATAAAATATACAGGTCGGGATTCCCCGCGCACGTCGCGGGGAGCCTTTTTTTCTGCGCCCATTCGATGCCGTCGATCAACTGTTTTTGGCGGTAATAATTTCTGAACAGTCCCGTCGACCAGGGAGAGAAGATCTGCCGCACCTGCACGGTCGAAGCGGTAAAGGAATAGACGACGAACCGCATCCCGCTCTTGTTTTCGTAGCGGTAGCAGGCGGGGAAGGTCTCTTCGGCGTATTCGGCGCCGTAAAACAGGGAAACTTTGTTCCGCTTGTATCCGAAAATACTGTCCGTGACCGCACCCTTTTTCAGATGCATGAAAAAGAATTGTCCGCTGTGGTCCGCGTTGGGGGTTTCGACGAGAACGGAATCCTTCCTTTCGCAGAAGTATTCCGAATTCGGCTTTTTCATTCTCGAATATCCGTCGAAGCCGACGTCTATGCCGCGTTCGGCGAGGATCTTTGCCGCCTTAAAGTCGAGCACCGCGCCGTTTTTCAAAATTTCGGGGTCGATATCCCGCGCATTCTCTCCGAATACGAAATTTGCGTATCCCTCCGCCCCGAACGCGGTGGGCAGAGAATTGTCCTTTGCCATGACGAGGGCGGTGGGGATGACGGTATCGAAGATCAGGTAGGGCGCGCTCACTTCAAACGGTTCCGTCTCGTCAAAAACGTATTGTCCGATCTTTCTCTGTTTTTCGTACAGATTGACGCCCGCATCTTCCTTGCCTTTGAACAGACGGTCGATCAGTCGGTAAACGGGCAGATTTCGCGTATGCCGTTCGATGTATCCTTTTTCGTACAGCACGTCGCTGCTGTATTCGAGCATGTATTTCAAGATCCCGTCCGCCTTTCCGTCCGCGCGCAGGATCATGTCGAAGGATTCCAGGCTGTTTGCCGGCACGCGGTATCTCGGGCGGGGATAGGTATCTCCTTCCGAGATCGTTTCGACTCCCGTGCCGTCCATCCAATGCGCCGTCAATCTTGCGGTTTCGATATTCGTCCCCAAAGTCGCCACTTCCCAATAGGGGGCGCCCGAAAGCCGTACGAAGGGCTTCGTATTCCCCGCGATCGTCTTTGCCTGTTCTTCCAAAGACGCGCCGTTCAGGTCGAAAGAGGAGTTGTGCGCGCAAAGTCCGATGCGCGTAGCGGGGGAAACTTCGTCTACCGCGTCTCGCACCGTCTTTAAGAAATCCAGCATAGTATCCCGTTTCAGCCGATACCACGCATCCCTGTACTCGTTCGGCCCCTCTTCATATATTTTTTCCGCCAACTGTTCGGGGGTGAAATTCCCGCCGACGCGCCTGTTGAATTCTTTCATGTGCAGGCGGCAGCAGCAGCACATCTCCCGAAGATCGATGCCCGAAATGGAAAAATCGTCCTCGAAGATGATAAGATCCGTTTCTTTTGCCATAACGGCTACGAATTGAGCGAACGCTTTCGCAAAATTTTTGTCGGCAGGGCAGAAAGCGCCGTAAACGTACTTTTGCTTTTTTTGCAGATAATTGTCCTTGCTCCGCACAAAAAGCATCCTTTTGCGGGTAAAATTTGTATTTTTGCCCAAGGTCATGGCGCCCGCGGGGTTCCCGTACCCCAGCGTGGGATAGATCCAGATGCCGACTTTGATCCCGTTTTCGCGGAAAGGGGCGGCCTTTTTTCTGAATTTTTCAATTTCCTTTTCCAGCGTATCGGGATCGGACAAAACGGTATTGAAGGTGAAAAACACCCTGTCTGTCTGCGCCTCTTTCAGGCGGGTCAGAAGTTCGCCGATATTGTCTTCACGGATGCCTTCGGCCAGCGGTACGTTGAAAGTATACATATTTTCCTCCTCCGGTATATCGGTTCAAATCTGTTTTTATTATAAATACAGTCAATTTTCTTTGTCAATATTATAAGTCGCGCGAGTGCCGGATATTGTAATTTTTGCTGACGGATTCTTATAACACTCGCAAATTTTCGGTGCTATAATTTAGATAATTATAAATTTCAAGGGAGGAAATTTGCTGTGCTGTTTGCTCAGAAAAAAGGGTTGCAGGCTCATAAAAAACTGAACGTGAATCCGATGCAGAAGAATAAGAGCGTGTTCCTTTTCGTCATGCTGTTTATCCCCATGTTGCATTGGGCGATTTTTTGGCTGTACGTCAATTCAAGTTCGATTTTTTTGGCTTTTCAGACGCGCCAGGGGGGATGGACGCTCGATAACTTTACGGTGTTCTTCGACTCGTTGACCCGTGCGGGGCAGGATATGAACATCGCCGTGAAAAATACGCTGCTGTATTTCGGGGTGAATGTTCTCATCTGTCTGCCCAGTTCCTATATCGTCGCCTATTTTATTTATAAAAAAATTGCGGCATATCCCGTTTTCCGCGTTATATTTTATTTGCCGGGGATCGTCTCTTCCATCGTTTTAACGATGGTCTTCAAACAGTTCATCATGCCGGACGGACCGCTCGACGTGTTGCTGCAGAAAATGTTCGGCGTCGCTCTTCCGCGCGCGGGCCTGTTGGGTCAGTCCTCCACGGCAACGAATACCATCCTCGTATACTGCATCTGGACGGGGCTTTCCGGTTCCTTCATGGTCCTCGGCGGCTCGATGGCCCGTATCCCGACAGAACTGATCGAATCGGCAAAACTCGAAGGCTGCAAACCTTTCCGCGAAATAATCAGTATCGTTTTCCCTCTGACCTGGCCGACCTTTTCAACGCTGCTCATCGTGTCGATGACCGGCCTGTTCACCTCGTCCGGCCCCATGCTCACGCTCGTAGACGGAAATTTCGAAACGTGGACGATCTCTTACTGGATCTTCTACAAAGTCAACGGCAGTGTTACGGGCGGCGTTCCCGGCGGGTATTACAACCTCGTATCGGCTGCGGGTCTCTTCTTTACTTTGCTCACCGTGCCGGTCATACTGTTTGTTCGCTGGATCATCGAAAAGAAAATACCCAGCGTCGAATATTGAGAGGAGGGAAAAGAGATGGAAAAAATTCGTTATAAGCACAAAAAGAGCATTCTGTTTCGCCGTTCGCACGGAGAAAAAGTTGTCTTTACGCTCATGTTCGCCTTCTTTTTCCTCTATGCGGCCTCGCTTCTTTTTCCGTTCATATGGCTGGTCATGTCCTCGCTGAAAACGGGCATAGAATTTGCGGACGACATCGCCATGGGCGGCAACGCTTTTTCGCTGCCCGACGTTCCGCAGTTCCGCAATTACATCGTCGCATTTTCGAAATTCAACTATCTGGGCGTCGGCTTTTTCGGGCTGATGATGAACTCCGTCATCTACATAGCGGCGGTCACGGTCGGCAGCATTTTCTTCCCCTCCGTTCTGGGGTATTGCCTGTCGAAATACACCTTCAAACTCAGGGGCGTCATTTACGGCATCGGTATTTTCACCATGACGATCCCCATCGTCGGTTCCATGGGCGCGGCATACAGGCTGATCAATTTGTTGGGGCTGTACGATACGCGATTATATCTCATTACATCCCTGGTCGCCAATTTCGGGTTCAATTTTCTCATTATGTACGGCTTTTTCCAGAATATTTCCTGGAGTTATGCAGAGGCGGTTTTCGTAGACGGGGGCGGGCATTTTACGGTATTTTTCCGCATCATGCTGCCGCAGGCAAGGCCGGTTTTTGTGGTTCTTGCGATCATGTCGTCCGTCGGGGCGTGGAACGAATATATGACGATGATCCTCTATATGCCTTCCTATCCCACGATTGCTTCCGCTCTTTATTACGTTGCGGACACGCTGCAGAAAGAAAACAGCATGCCCATCTACTATGCACTCATCGTTTGGTCCATCCTGCCCGTTTTGGTTGTCTACGCGATTTTTGCCGACAAAATGATGCAGAATATGTCGATAGGAGGGTTGAAAGGGTAAAGATTCAAATTTTATGACGCATAAATCTGATCAAAAATAAAAGGAGGAATTTTTGATGAAATCAAAGATGTCAAAGTTGAAAAAATCGTTGCTCTGTGCGGCTTTGGCCGCGGTGTGTTGCGCAAGTTTTGCCGGGTGCAGTTTCGGCAAAGTGGCTACCAGCGGCTCCAATTCGGATACCGTGTTGGACGTTTATATCCTGTGGGCCGGTTACAGGACGGCGTGGCTCGACCCCATCAAAGATGCATTCGTAAAGCAGGATTGGGTGAAGGAAAAGTACGGCGACGTGAAGGTCAACGTCACTTCGAACGACCTCGGAACGTATGCCACCGACCGTATCAAGAACGGCGCTGAATTCGATCTTTATTTCGGCCAGAGCCTCCGCGAGTTGTATCTCGAAGATTATAACCGCCAACCCGTATGCGAAGACCTGACGGATCTCTTGGGAGAGACGGTGCCGGGAGAGGACATTACGTTCGGCGACAAACTGCTTCCCGGATTTCAGAGCAGTTGCAGGTTCGTCGACGACAGGGGGAACGTGAAGTATTATTCCGTCCCTTATGCAGCCGGCATGACGGGCATCTATTACAATCACGATCTTTTGGAAGAATACAATATAGATGTGCCGTTGACGACGGATCAGTTCAAAACCGCGTGCGATACCATCACAGAGGGGGAAGGTTATGCCATCATGTCTTCCGCGACGCAGGCTCCCTACTGGGTATATCTTTACAGCACTTTTTGGGGACAGTATGAAGGCGTAGACAAATACAGAGAATTTTTCAGCGGCACGATCGACGGCAAACTTGCAGAAACGGGAAAAGATCTCGTTCTTTCGCAGACTGGTATGCTCCGTTCCATGGAGGCCTTGGAAGGGATCCTGAGCGGCAATCATCTGATCGATACGGCGAACTCTCTGCTTTTCATGCAGGCGCAGACAAACTTCATCACCGGCAGGGGCGCGTTCATGGCGGCAGGCGACTGGTTCGACATGGAAATGTATCAGGAGCGCACCGACCGTATCGAAGCGGGCCAGACGCTTCCCACGGTGTCCATGATGAGAACGCCCGTGATCAGCAGTATCGTGGAAAAACTTTCCTATCGCGACGAGGACGGCAGTTATATGGACGATACCATGCTGCAGGATCTGATCAAAGACGTCGATGCGGGCAAAGAATCTCCTACGAACACGAAAGTTTCCCAGGACGATTACGATATCGTGCGCGAGGCGCGCAACGTCGTCTATTCGATCGGCCCCGGCCACAACGCGGTCATCCCTTCTTACTCGCCCGCCAAAGAACTGGCAAAGGATTTCCTGCTGTATATGGCGACGGACGAAGCCTGCACGATGTATTTCGAGAATACCCAGGGCGCGCAACTGCCTTTCCGTTTCGACGCAAAGACCATCTGCCCCGACGTGTATGCCGAGATGCCTCTCACGGGACAGATGCGCTGCGATTTCTATGCGGCAAAAGAGGGCTTTTCCGTTTCGATGCTGCCCTATGAAGGGGAGTTCCCCCTCGTCATTTACGGCGGGATTAGCGCGATGCCCGGAAACGTCACCTCGTTTGAAATTTTCTTCGGTTCGAAAGCGACGGAGGACCGCCGTTCACCGAAGACGCTTTATGAAGGCGCGCAGAATAACTGGGCGGGGGACCGCTGGCAGATGGCGCTCGAAAACGCGGGGCTTATCTGATAAAGATCAAATACGGAGGGAAATGAAATGAAAAAAATCATCACCGCAATTTTATCCGCAGTGCTCGCCGGAGCGTTCGTGCTGAGCGCAGTCGGGTGTAATGACGATTCGTCCGCGTCGGCACCGAAAAAACTGAAAGACGTAGTCCTTTGGGGCGCGACGAACACGGAATCCATCATGGCGGACGAACCCATTCGCGAAAAGGCGCCCGACCTGGAATTCACCGCCATGAAGGGCGAAACGGAGTCGGATCAGTTCATCATGACGTCTACGGGCGAAAAAGACGTCATCGGTTACAACGTGACGGCGTCCGAACTGACAAACAAGGCGGGCGGCGATCCCATTCCCGCCTCCGCGATCGAAATCTTCAACCAGAAGTACATACGCGTGACCAGGAATTCCTGGATCAAAAACGCAAACCGGACGGCGCCGATGTATACGGGGTACTATCCCGACGCGCTGATCCCCATGGACAGGGCGGTCGTCAAGCGCGAAAACCGCATGAGCCAGAATTTCAATCAGGGGATCTGGGTAAACGTGAACGTGCCGCAGAACGCGGCGGCGGGTGACTATGAAGGAAAAATCACCGTCAGCCTCGGCAGCGAAAAGATCGACGTTCCCGTAAGCCTGCACGTATACGATCTCACGATGCCCACCGCGGTGCATGCACAGTCCATGTACGCGATTTGGTACGATCTGATCGAAAAGGGAGAGGGGGCGACTTCCCTCGAACTGGAAGAAAGTTATTACCAATATCTCGTGAGCAGGCGCATCAACCCCACGGCAGTGCCGGCAAGCGGATATACCGATTACGAAAGTTTTGCCGACTATATCGTGTCCTATGCGCAGGACGAACGCGTCACGCGCTATCAACTGCCCGCGATTATCTATGCGGAAGGCTCTTCTTACAAACTGGACTCGGCGGACGTAAAAGCGCGCCTTGTCGCCATGGCGGAAAAGCAGAAGGAACTGCGCGCGGCGGGCGATACGACGATCGACCTTTTTGCCAAGGCGTTCTGGTATACGATCGATGAACCCGATTATACGGGGCACATGGCGGACGTTCCGGAAGTGGAAAAGGCGCTCGTGCAGGTCAAAGAGGAGGTTGCGGCGCTCTATCCCGAATTTGCGGACAGCATCCTGAAGATCGCGCATCCGATGGTCACGCAGTATCTGCACCCCGAAAACGCGGGCAGCGACGAAGAGGGCGGCATTCAGACCTGGTGTTCGCAGTTGCATCGTTTCGAGTCGGACCAGAAGATAGAGGCGGACGGAAGAGAGATGACGCCGCGCGAATTCATCGAATGGCGCAGGAGCAATCCCGACAATAAGGCGGCGGGAGAAGATATCTGGTGGTATCACTGCAATCAGCCGGAAAACCCGTATCCGACCGCAATGCTCGACGATAACCTGATCGCCATGCGCCTTGTAACGTGGATGCAGTACGATCTCGACATTACGGGCACGCTCTATTGGTCCGTCAACTATTATCAGAAACTTGAAACCGCGATCGTTCCCCGCGATATCTGGAACGATCCCGTGACGATGGGCAGGAGCAACGGAGACGGCTATCTCCTTTATCCCGGTTCCTCTTACGGCATCGACGGGCCGATCGGCACCCTGCGTTTGGAATCCATCCGCGAGAGCAAGGAAGATTACGAGTATTTCTGGATGCTCGAACAGAAGATCGCTGAACTGAACGAGAAGTATTCCGAATCTTTCGACGCGCGCGAAATTTTGTCGGCATCCGTCAAAAAGATGGTGAAAAACGACGTGATCCCCATCATCGACGGCGGAAAGGAAAATACGACGTTTATCGCCGAGCGCAACGCCGTGCTCACTCTGCTCGAAAAGGTATATTCCGACGACGAAACGGCGCTTGCCGCACTGCGCGCGCTGTAAAGGGGAGAAGCAATGCTGTTTGAAACGATCAAAATGAACGCCGTTCCGGATACCAGGCGCATCCGCAGGAGCGAAATTTTTACCGGCGGCGAAAAAGAGATCAGCCTTTGCGGGATCCGCGGCGAAACGGTTTCCGCCCAGATCATTCTCACCTCTCTGCGCGACTTTACGGTCGCGGAATACAGGGTAAAGATGAGCGATCTTGTAACGGAAGAAGGGGACGCGATCCCCTCTTCCGCGGCAGAGTTTTTCAATGAAAAGTACATAAAGATCTGGAACCCTTCCTTTGAAAAGACGGCGGAACGCACTTCGCCCCTGTGCGCAGACGAATATCCCGATGCGCTCATTCCCATGGAAAGCGCTCTCGCCGCGCGGGAAAATATCCTGTTTCCCGGCCTGAACCAGGGGATCTGGATCAGCCTTGCCCTTCCCGAAAATGCAAAAAAGGGAGTTTACAAAGGAAAAGTGACCATCTCGATCGGGGAGGAGAATGCGGAAGTGCCCGTCACCGTGCGCGTGTTCGGCGTGCAGATGCCGAAAGAACTGCACGCGCGTTCCCTCTACGAGATCTGGTACTATCTGATCGGGCTTGGCGAAAACGGAAAGGACGATCTCGCTTTAGAAGAAAAATATTACGAGTACCTCGTTCAGAGGCGCATCAATCCCACCTCCGTACCGGTGAAAGGGTATAAAAATTATACGGAGTTTGCCGATTATCTCGTGCGCTTTGCAAAGGACGAAAGGGTGTGCGATTACAGGCTCCCGTCCGTTGTAAAGCAGGAGGGGGAAAGGCTGTACGTGGACAGCGACGAGGCGAAAGCCGTTCTCTGCGCGCTTGCGGAAAAGCAGAAAAGCCTGCGCGCGGCGGGCGACATGACGACCGACCTTTTTGCAAAGGGATTCTGGTATACGATCGACGAACCTGACTACGGCGATCATATGGCGGACGTACCGGCAGCGGAAAAGGCTTTGATCCGCGCAAAAGAAGAGGCGGCCGCGCTCTATCCCGAATTTGCCGAAAGCATTCTGAAGGTCAGGCACGTGATGGTCACGCAGTTTCTGCATCCCGAATGCGCCGGTTCCGACGCGGCGGGCGGCATTCAGACGTGGTGCGTGCAGGTGCACCGCCTTGCGTCCGATCAGAAATATGCGGCAGACGGAAAAGAGATGTCTGCGCGCGAATTTATCGGGTGGCGAAGAAAAAATCCGGATAACAAGGCTGCGGGGGAGGACATTTGGTTCTATCACTGCAATCAGCCGGAAAACCCGTTCCCCACGGATATGATCGACGACAATCTCATCGCGCTGCGCCTTCTGACATGGATGCAGTTCTCGCTCGACGTATCGGGCATTTTGTCCTGGTGTGTCAATTATTATCAAAAATATTCCGAGATCGGCGTAACGCCGCGCAACGTATGGGAAGATCCCGTCACGATCGGCCGATGCAACGGAGACGGATTTTTGCTGTATCCCGGCGCACGCTACGGCATCGACGGGCCGATCGGCTCCATCCGTCTGGAAGCGGTACGCGCGAGCAAGCAGGATTACGAGTGTTTTTACCTTCTCGGCGAATTGCTGAAAGATTACGGAGCCGACCGCAAAAAACGCTATGACGCCCGCAAGATCGTTTCCGCGCTGCTGTCTCCGCTCGTTCATAAGGATGTGATTCCCGTCATCGACGGAAAAGAGAGCGAAGTTTTTGCCCGCAACAGAGAAAAACTTTTGTCCCTTTTGGAAGCGCTTGCGGAAAAGGACGGCCGCGCGGCCGATCTGCTGAAAAAAATCGATTAAGGAGGAAAGTATGAAAAAACTGTTACTCAGCATCTTGCTCGCCGTGTTGGCGGCATGTTGCGTAGGTCTCGTTGCCTGCGGCGAAAAGGCGCCGGAATATTACGAGATCGAGATCAAAAGCCTGATCCCCGAAGGCGTGGTCGGCGAAGAATACGACTTTTCCGAATGTTTCTTCGCGGAAGATGGATACAAGTATTCCATCAGGGCGGAATACGCCGCGGAGGAAAACGGTATGCTCGTCTCCAAACCGGTGGCAAAGGTAGAGGGCCTGAAATTTGTGCAGGACGTCTATGCGGACGTCTATGTCACGGTGATCGCCGAAAAGGGCGGCAAAACGTATACCTCCGACGAGGCGATCGTCAAGATCCGCCGCGCAGGCGACGAAACGTACGATTACCTCAACAGTACCGAGTTTCTCTATATGTTCATGCCCAACGGCGGTCGGGTAGATACGCTCGTGCCCGTAGAGGAAGGGACCAACACTTCTGCCGGCAGTTACAAGTCGTGGCGTATCGACTATCCCGCGACGGGGAATGACGTGGATGCGGAAGTCTTTTTGGAAGTGCGCGCCCTGTTCTCTTGGTTCAACCTTGATCTGACGAATGCGACCTTCTCCATCGACCTGTATCAGGAGAACCGTTCGGATACGGCGATTTTCAAATTTGAATCGCAGACGAGCAACTATTACGGCAATTTTGTGAATGTCCAGTTGGGCGCGGACAAGAGCGGCGAAGGCTGGACTTGCGATACGATCGACGGAAAAGAGGGCTGGTATCATATCGAGATCGAGTGCGGCCAGGCGAACATCGACAAATATCAGATCGACGAATACGGCAATGTCGGAGAACCGGGAGAGGAAGTGCGCGTGTTCGGTGTAGACGATATCGCGCGCATCAGGATCGAAGTCCCGTTCGAGGGAGAAGAGGGCACGGCTTCCACGCTCATTTTGGATAATTGCAACATCGAAAACGAAGTCGTTACGGACGTCAAAGACAAGTCCAAATATTCCGAGATCCTCTATGAACTCAACAGGGGCATCGTCATGAACAGCGCCGTCTCCGGCGGCGAAGCGACCGTAAGCATCGTAACGGACGAAACGTGCAACAGCGACGACGCTTTGAAACTCACGCAGGGCAGCACCAATTCCAAATGGCCGCTCTACTGGATCGACCTCAGGACGCTCTCGCAGACCGGCGTAAGTTCGATCGACATATCGAATTCCACGCTGAAATTTGATGTCAAGTTCGAATTTAACGGGCCGTTCAATCAGATCAGCATCGATTTCCTCGATAATAAAAATCCCCAGAATATCGGCAGAACGGCAGGATTGTGGCTGGGCAACGGCCAGGAGCCGGTAATTTCGCCCGACGACGGTACCGGATTATATACCGATCAGGGCATCACCTTTGAAAAGGTTGCGGGCAAAGATGGCTGGTGGCATATCGAGATCGATATCGCGCAGGCGCATTTCGATAAAGGAGATTATGAAGAGAGCAGCACGGGATTCATGCGCATCATCGCTTCGTGCGGCGAAACGCCTCCTCCCGAAGGCACAGACCTTCTTTGGATCGACAACGTGCGCATAGACGAAAACGAAGGGGAACTCGAAAGACCGGAAGTCGCTTACGGCGACGTTGAAGACGGTGCGGTCACCGGTTCGGACGGGACGGTCACCGCTGTCACGGACGAAACGTGCAACAGCGACAGCGCATTGAAACTCGAACAGGGCAATACGCAGACGACCTGGCCCTCTTATATAGCCGATCTGAAAACGCTCTCGTCGGACGGCGTAACTTCGCTCGATCTTTCCGAAGCCGTCGTCGAATTTGACATAAAACTTCTGTTCGGCACCGTCTGGCAGGTGAATATCGACTTCTTGAATGCGGAAAACGGCGCAAGCAAAATAATGGGCCTCTTCTTGGGCGAAAACAATTTCCCCACGATCTGCCCCGGAGACGATTCGTATAACGACAAGGGTGTCACCGTTACGCCGGTAGAAGGAAAGGAAGGCTGGTATCACGTCAAACTCGATCTGACCGTAGCGGAAATCGCGTCAAATTTATTCAACGTAAAAGACGTGGCGTCCCTGCGCATCTCCTGCTCTTTGAAGGCTCCTGCGCCCGCGGCAGGCACGTTGCTCGCCTACATCGATAACCTCAAGGTCTCCGAAATGATACCTCCCGAGGAAGAATCCGAACCCAAACCCGGCGAAGTTGCGACGAGCGCGGTCTCCGGTGAATACGGAACGGTCACCGTCGTCGCGAACGAAACGTGCAACAGCGATATCGCTTTGAAACTCGAACAGGGCGCGGAAGGAACGTCCTATCCGCTGTACAAAATCGATTTGACGACGCTCTCCGCAGACGGCGCAAGCGCGCTCGACATTTCGAACTCCATCGTCGAATTTGACATGCAGTTGCTGTTCGGCGTCGTCTATCAGATCAATATCGATTTCCAGAATGCAGGCGGTGTTGCCGGCAAAACGGCAGGTTTATGGCTCGGAAACGGCCAGTATCCTATGATTTACACCGATGCCAGCGGAGCGTATACCGACGAAGCGGGCATCACCTTCGAAAAGGTCGAAGGGAAGGACGGTTGGTGGCATATCAGGCTCGATATGTCGCAGGCAGGGTTCGATAAAGACGCTTTTGCGGAGAGCAGTGCATCGTTTATGCGCATAATCTGCTCTTTGGCGCCGGTGCTTCCGGAAGGAACGCTGCTCGCACATATCGATAATATCTGCATCAACGAAAAGACGGGCGAAGAACCCGAACCTGAACCCGAGCCCGAACCTGAACCCGGTGAAGTCGCCAACAGCGCTGTATCGGGCAGCGGCGGCACGGTCACCGTCGTAACGGATGAAACGTGCGACAGCGGCGACGCGTTGAAACTTACGCAGGGCGATGCCATGACGACGTATCCGCTCTATTGGATCGACATTCGGACGCTTTCGGCAGACGGTATAACCTCGCTCGACCTGACGAACGCCGTGCTTTCGTTCGACGCAAAGTTTGCTTTCGGCGGGGCGCTCACTTCGATCGACGTCGATTTTATGGACTATCCTGACAATCATCCGAGCAAGGTGGCGTCGCTGTGGCTGGGCAACGGTACGGAACCCATCGTCTCGCCCGACAGTGATACGCATACCGCAAAAGGCGTTACGTTTGAAAAAGTCGAGGGCAAAGAAGGCTGGTGGCATATCGAGATCGATATTTCCCAGGCGGAATTCGACAAGGGCGATTTTGCGGAAAGCAGCACGGCGTTTATGCGGATCATCGCATCCTGTGCGACGGCTCCCGCATCTGGTGCGGACCTGCTTTGGATTGACAATATTATGATAAGCGGCATCTGAATCGGCTGAAACCAAAAAAGCGCCGTCCGCCGGATCCCGGCGGACGGCGTAACATTGGGTGGCGGGAACAAAATCGGGAAAGGAGTAGACGAATCGGTGGGCTATCTGTTTATCACTATTTCGGCATTATGTGTGGGCAATCAATATATTTTGGGTAAAATTTACGATCGCAAGGTCGGAAATTCGAATTCGTTCTGTTATACTTTTCTGATCGCGTCCGTCGTATTCGTGTTTTATCTGATCTACGGCAGGTTTTCCTTTTCGTTCGAACGGGACACGCTGTTTTACGGGCTGGGCTTCGGGATCTGCTATTGCATGAGTTTTATCTTTCAACTGCTCGCGATCAGGAAAGGGCCTCTTTCTCTGACCTCTTTGGTGATGTCGTATTCGCTCATTATCCCCATTCTGACCGATCTGATCTTCAATCATACCAGGCCGAACTGGACGTTTTATGTCGCCCTCGCCGCGCTTGCGGTCGCCATCTTTCTCATCGCCTTCAAATCCAACAGGGGCGAGGACGAGTTGAAGATCACGCCCTGCTGGGCAGTCTTTGCGGCGCTGGCCATGCTCACGAACGGGCTTTGCAGCGTGATCCAGTCCTTTCATCAGGAATCCACGGGCGGGCTGTATAAGAGCGAACTGATGCTTTCGGCAATGTGCGTCGTCCTCCTGTTCAGCCTTGCGGGCATCCTTGTCAATATAAAAAGGAAAGAAGAACTTTCTCTCAATTTCCGCAAAGGCTGGTGGGTCGGCGGGTTGTGCGGTCTCTGCAACGCCCTCACGAACTTATGCGCCATGCTTGCGCTCGAAAGGCTGCCTTCGGGGCTTGTGTTCGCGCTCATCTGCGGCATCAGTATCGTAACGACCTATCTGGTATCCGCCCTGGTGTTCAGGGAACGGCTGCGGCGCATGCAGATCGTCGGCATTGCGATCGGTCTGGTCGCCGCCGTACTGTTCAATTTCTGAAAACAAGGCAGCCGCTCCCTTTTTAGCAAAGCAGTGCCTCGTTTTCCGCAAAGAGGACGCGGCAAAAAAATAAAAAAATTTTTTCAAAAATTTTCGTTTAAGTATTGACAAGTGAGAAATTTTGTGATACCTTATTTGCGACGAAAGGCTTTGTACTGTTACAAAGCCTTTTTTATTTCTCGACAAAGTGGGAGAATCAGAATCATGCCGAAACTTGCGGAAGTAAAGCAAAAATATAAGCGAAGCGATAACGTGATCCCCGATTTTGAGTATCTGTTCGACGAAGAGAGCGCCGGACCCAAAAGCCGCAAGGGGAAAAACGGTACGGGCCTGCGCTTTTATAAGCGGCTTCTCAAAAACAATGTAGGGGGCTTTTTGGCTAGCCTCTTTATGTTCATACTCAAAAATCTGCCCGTCTGGGTCATGCCAATCATCACGGCCAATATCATCGACCTTGCCTCGGGCGGCATGTCTGACGAGGTCGTGCGCCTGATCGCCATCAATTCCATCGTGCTGATCGTCGTGCTGCTGCAGAATATCCCCACGCACGTCATCTACTCGCGCATTACCGACAAAATGCTCCGCCGCACGGGCGCGGGCATTCGGAGCGCGGTCGTGCGCAAATTGCAGCATCTGTCCATCACCTATCATAAAGAGATCGAATCGGGCAAGATCCAGAGCAAATTCCTCAAAGACATCGAAAACGTGGACGCGCTCAACACCAATATGATGAAGATTTTGATCCCCAACATCATTGCGGCGCTCGTGTCCATCGGGATCTCCATGTACAACAGCCTGATCGTCACGCTGTTTTTCCTCGTGATCATCCCCGCGAACGTACTGCTCACGCAGTTGTTCCGCAAAAAGATGCGCAAGAAAAACCACCTTTACCGCGTGGAAAACGAAACGGTCTCCGCAAAACTGAGCAACATGCTCGAAATGCTCACCGTTACCAAGGCGCACGGGCTGGAGGACGAGGAGATCGCGCAGATCGAAAAGAATATCCGTTACCTCATGGCCAAGGGGCTCGACGTAGACAGGACGAACTCTTATTTCGGTTCCGCCTCGTGGGTCGTGGCAAACATTTTGAGCGGCGCGTGCCTGATCTTCTGCGCCTTTCTGGCGCTGAACGGCACCATCTCCACGGGGGATATCGTGCTGTATCAGTCCATGTTCTCCTCCATCAACAGCGCCGTGCAGACCATCGTCAATGTTCTGCCTACCTTCACGACCGGTTTCGAAGCGGTCAATTCCATTGCCGAGATCATGATGTCGCAGGATGTGGAGGACAGCCGCGGCAAGAAAAAACTGGACCATGTGGAAGGCAACGTCGATTTCGACAACGTCAGTTACAAATATCCGAACGGTTCGCAGTACGTTGTGGAAAATTTTGATCTGCACGTCAAAAAGGGCGAATGCATCGCGGTCGTCGGTGCGTCCGGCAGCGGCAAATCCACGATCATGAACATGATCATCGGTTTTTTGAAGCCGAATTCCGGCCATCTGTACATAGACGGGAACGATATTACGGAAATCTCTTTGCCCGATTACCGTCATTTTATTTCCGTCGTTCCGCAGAACAGCATGCTGTTTTCCGGCACGATCCGCGAGAATATCACCTACGGCATGGAAAAGATCGACGAAAAGAAGTTGCAGGAAGTGGCGGAAATGGCGAACCTGAACGAGTTCGTAAAAGATCTGCCGGACGGGCTGGATACCTTTATCGGCGAGCACGGCGGAAAACTTTCCGGCGGTCAGAAGCAGCGCATCACGATCGCGCGCGCTCTCATCCGCGACCCGAAGATCCTCATTCTCGACGAGGCGACCAGCGCGCTCGACAACATTTCCGAATATCACGTGCAAAAGGCGATATCGGGGCTGATCAAGGGCAGAACGACCTTTATCGTCGCGCACAGGCTCTCCACCATTCGCGATGCGGACAGGATCGTCGTCATGGACGCGGGAAAATGCGTCGAGACGGGCACCTACGAAGAACTGATGGAGAAGAAAGGAAAATTCTTCGAACTGAAAAATCTGAGCGATATGAATTACAAAAAAGCGGAACTCGCCCTGGAAGAAGGGGTGGCTTCCTGACAGTGCGGCGGCGCCCGAGGCTCGGGCGCCGCTTGATTTTTGCGGAAAAAGGAAGTCCGTTTTCCGCAAAACATGCGGCGCCGCGTTTTGCGCGGGGCTTTTTCTTCATTTTTTCTCATAAACCGCCATCATCCGACATATAATTTACCATCGCCGAAAAACGGGGGTGGCCGAAAGTGTGGGAATATATGGAGCGGCGCGCGGTGGCATGCGCCGAGTACATTCTGGAAACGAACGCGACGGTGCGCGACTGCGCCGCGCATTTCAACACGAGCAAATCGACGGTGCATAAAGACGTTACGGAACGGCTGAAAAAGATCGACGCATGCCTGTACGCGGAGGTGCGGAAGGTGCTGGACAAAAATCTTTCCGAGCGGCATATCCGCGGGGGAGACGCGACCAAGAGGAAATATGCGGCGGCGCATATCCGTTAATGCGAGCGTCGGAGATTTTTCGCGCCTGCGCGTACTGCCGCACGGCGGCGGATGGCGCCCGCGGCGCAAAGAGAGGGGGAAAAAGGCCCCTCTTTTTTTCGTTTTGCCTGAATTTTCCGCGCGGGCGGGATTGTAATTTTCTTGTCATTTGAATTTGTTTGTGTTAAAATATAGCATAAATATTTTTTTATAATAGTGTAAAAGCATTTTATTCAGATATTTAACAAAGGGTATCTATGGCAAAATTATTGGGAATAGACGTCGGTTCCACGACGGTCAAAGTCGCGGTCCTGTCCGAAACGCAGGAAATTCTGTATACGAGTTACGAACGGCATTTTGCGCGCGTGAAAGAGTGCGTGCTGGCGCAACTTGCCGTCGTCAAAGAAAAATTCGGCGGCGATTTCAGGATCAGCATCACGGGTTCGGCCGGGCTCGGGCTTGCCGAACGGAGCGGCATCTCTTTCGTGCAGGAGGTGCAGGCGGCGTTTACCGCCATCAGAAAATATTATCCGGATGCGGACGCGGCCGTCGAACTGGGCGGCGAGGACGCGAAGATCATCTTTATCACCGGCGGCACCGAACAGCGCATGAACGGCAGTTGCGCGGGCGGTACGGGCGCGTTCATCGACCAGATGGCGACCCTTCTGAACATCACCGTTTCCGAAATGGACGAACTCTCGCTCAAGGCGGAAAAGACATATCCCATCGCTTCGAGGTGCGGCGTCTTTGCAAAATCGGATATACAGCCCCTCTTGAACCAGGGCGCCCGAAAAGAAGATATTTCCGCGAGCATCTTTCAGGCGGTCGTCGATCAGACGGTCGCGGGGCTCGCGCAGGGCAGGCGCATCAAGGGGAAGGTCCTCTTTCTGGGCGGGCCGCTGTATTTTATAAAGGGGCTGCGCAAGGCGTTCAAAGACACGCTCCGCCTCGACGACGAGCACGCCGTGTTCCCCGACAACGCGCCCTCGTTCATGGCGATCGGCGCGGCTCTCTGGTCGGAGAATGCGGACGAACTGTCCGTAGACGACGCGATCGCAAAAATTTCCGGCATTCAAGAGAGCGACGACGTCGTCACGGGCGAACCGCTTTTCAAGGACAGGGCAGAGTACGATGCGTTCGTCGCCCGCCATAAAAAGAGCGATCTCGGGTTTGAAGATATCAAAACATATCGCGGCGACGCCTATCTCGGGATCGACAGCGGTTCCACGACGACGAAACTCGTCCTCATCACGCCCGACTGCAAACTTTTATACGAACACTATCAGTCCAACAACGGCCAGCCTTTGGACATCGTCGTCGAACGGCTCAAAGAGATCTACTCCCTCTCTGAAGGCAGGATCCGCATTGCGGGCAGTGCGGTCACCGGCTACGGCGAGGACTTGATGAAGTCCGCCCTCAAAGCGGATTTCGGCATCGTGGAAACGGTCGCGCATTTCAAAGCGGCGCTCTATTTCAATCCGAAAGTGGATTTTATCATCGACATCGGCGGGCAGGACATCAAGTGTTTCAAGATCAAGAACGGCGCCATCGATTCCATCATGCTCAACGAGGCGTGTTCTT
>ERZ1106952.193-NODE-193-length-37696-cov-22.841768_pt1 | contig 37696 bp, 33 predicted proteins | sample MGYA00403677_ERZ1106952 | MGnify/ENA primary metagenome ERZ1106952 (study PRJEB35170, sample SAMEA104062415) | human gut metagenome | biome: human gut; feature: human-associated habitat; material: faeces | place: Denmark | collected 2012-05-14 ...
CCGCCAGCGTTCATCCTGAGCCAGAATCAAACTCTTAAGTTTAATTGCTTAAAGCTGTTCTTGCGAACAACTGCTCTAACGTTTTTTTGCTGACTGTTCTTTGAGTACTTGTGTACTAAAAGTTAATTGACAGAAACTTTCAAACATTTTCTTGCGAAAATATTTAATTCATTTCCTTCTATTCAATTTTTAATCTGCGGTTGACCGAACTTCGTTCGGTGCCCTCACGCGAGAGCCTATCCATAATAACATATTCAAATCTTTTTGTCAACTGTTTTTTCAAAGTTTTTTGAAAAATTTTTGTTGACTCTTTCGATTTGATTTGTTTTCGGATGTCACTCACGCGACAGCTTGTATATAATATCATACCCTATAAGAAAAGTCAAACGTTTTTTCAAAGTTTTTTTGGCTTTTTTTGACTTTTTTTGCAGTATTTCCGATACCTCTATATATCGTGTTACGGAAAGGTGAAAACCGCAAAATACGGAGAGGCACGCGGGCGATTCGGTTGCAAGGCGGCTTGCTTTATGGTATAATAAAGGAAATAAGCGCGCTGAAAGCGCGCAGGCGAGGATATTCCATGTTCAAAATATTGCGGATGATCTGTGCGGTCATCGCGGCGGCGTGCGCGGTTGCATGCGTGGTCGTGGCGGTAATTTGGGGGGCGATCCCCTTCTGGGGCTGTCTTGCGGGCGGCGTTTTCTTTTTTGCTCTCTGCCTGTTGTTTAAATTTTTGCAGGAGGACAAGGAAGGCACTGCCGGGGAGAGCGCACTCTCCGCAGGCAGCGATGAGGAACAGAACGGCGGAGAACCCGCAGAAAAACGCACCGGGGAGAGCGGTGCGGACAAGACCGACCGCAAATCCGATACGGACGCGGACGGCGACAGGGAGTAACACAGGACAACAGATAAAAACGCCCGCAGAGCGGTTTGCTTCTGCGGGCGTTTTTTCTTTTTTCTGCCGTACGCTCGGAGCGACGTCTTTTTATTATATAATATGTCGCGCGCGTGCGGGTATAAAGAGCCGCCGTCTGCCGCCGTGCCGGCAGACCGGATTCGAGGTTAAAAACTTTCGTTTAAAAAGAGCGGAAACTCCCCGAGCAGGGAAACGGTTATGCCGAACTTCCCCGCACGCTCGATAAAAGCGGGCATCGCCGCGCCGCGGTACAGCGTTCCTCGCAGCTCCAGGTCGACAAAATATTCGCCGAACAGCCTCCAGCGCCCCGCAGATTCCCCTCCGAGAGCAACCGAACCGTTTTCGCAGAGCCGAAGCCCGCTGCGGGCATAGACGGGTTCGTCGTTGCGCGCAGTGAGGAGGATAAAATCGAAAAATTTCCCCGCAAGCTCCTCCCTGCCGACGGGGCGAAGCCGCTCGCCCGCGTAGCGGTTCAGGCTGAAAACGAGGTCGCCATCCGCATTGCGGGCGAGAAGCCCCAGAAACAGATAGTGCGGCCAGCCCTCGCCGAACGCCGTGCGGTTGTGGTAGACGAGCAGTTCCCGCCCGTCGGACGCACAAAAAATATCGTTGTGCCCGGGAGCAAAAAAATCGAACCCGGGTTCGGCGGAAGAATGCCGCCAGGTACAGGAGCCGGACAGTTTTTTCCCTTCCCTGCCGAATCCCGCGCCCTCGAAATTCCCAAGCGTTTCCGACCGCCAGACGCGCATATTGTAATCGCGGAACAGGCTCCCGCGCGACGCCATGAGGTAATAAAAATTTTTGAACTGCGGCGCGGGGAGCGGCGCATCGAATCCGACGCGCGGATAAACGGGAACGTTTGCGCAATATGCCGCCACACTGCCCTCCGCATCGTCGGCATCGAGCAGACGCTCGCCGTAGTACTGCCGCGCGGCAATTTTGCCGGCGCGGTAATCCTCCCACGAAAAACCGTCTTTCCGTGCGCCCGTTTCGGGGTTCAGTTCGAGGAGGCGTATTCCGCCGAAAAAGGAACCGTACGTCATGAACATGCGGCCCCGCTCGTCATATACGATCTGCGGGTCGATGGCGTTGGGCGTTTCGCCCCAATGCCCGCCGGACACGACGAGAGACTGCGAAACGCTGTACGGGCCGCAGATCTTCGGGGCGTGCGCCAAAAAAAGCACCGAATAATTGTTGCCGAACTCTGCGGTAAAACAGCCGTACAGCCAATAACCGCCGCCCGTTGCGGGGACGACGTCGGGCGCCCATAATGTGGTATTTTCGATCGGCTTTCCATAGACGGCGCGAAGCTGCGCGAGAACGGGCGAGAGCGCAGCGGGATCGGGAAACGCCTGCCCGACGTACTCCCAACGCACAAGGTCGGGCGAGCGGCGGATCTGATAAAGATCCTGCCCGTTGTTGCCCGTGGAAAAGGCATAAAAGAAGCCGTCCGCTTCAATGAGGGACGGATCGTGCGCGTTTAAAATCCCCCACCCGGCAGGATCCCTTTCGCGGGAAAGGGGGGAGAGCTGCGGCTTTTGCCGGCTGAAAGCGGTTTTTTTGTTCATAGAAATGTACCCATAAAATGATAAACGTATTGAAAAACTGCGGATTTGCGCCGCAATACCGCCCCACAATCCGCATAAAAGAGGCGCCCCTATGGGGCGCCTCTCCGAATGTCTGCGCGGATGCGCGATTATTCCTTGGAGCCCGTAAGCATGATCGAACCGATGATCGTTTTCTGGAAGATCGCGAACAGGATCAGGATGGGCAGCAGCGCAAGAACGGATGCCGCCATGACGGACGGCGCGTTCGTTACGTCGGTGCCGTAGGAGGTATCCAGCTGCCCGATGGCGAGCGTCAGCGGCTTCCACATATCTTCGGTGATAAACACCTGCGGAGCGAGGTAGTTGTTCCACGAACCCATAAAGCTCAAAATGAACTGCGCCATGATGGCGGGCTTTGCCAGGGGTATGACGAAGGAAGTAAACTGCCGCCAGTAACCGGCTCCGTCGATCCGCGCCGCTTCCAGAATCGCCGTGGGCATGCCGTACAGATACTGCCGGATGAAGAATGCCGTGAGGATGGCTCCGAAGCAGCCGGGGACGATCATCGCAAGACCGTTATCCGTCCAGCCGATGGAAGAATACACGCAGAACTGCGCGATCATTATGGACGGGAACGGGATCATGATCGCCGCGAGGCAGTAGAAGAACACAAAGTTCTTGCCCTTGAAATCCAGTTTGGCAAACGCGAACGCCGCGGAGGCGGAGGTAAACACGCCGACGGTGACCGGGATCAGCGAATACAGGAGCGTATTGATGACGGAACGCCAGAAGGCGTATGCCTGCCCGCCGATCGTGACCGTCTGCCATGCCGAGTTGAGCAGCGTGATCGCCTGCTGATAGTTGTAGAACAACCCGAAGTTGCTCGTAGCCACGGGCCAGAAGATGGTGGTGATCATGTTTTGCAGGGCGTTCGAGGTTACGGTAACGCCGTCTGCCCCGATCGTCGGGCCGGCGAGCGACGCCGCAAACATCCACCAGAACGGATACAGCATCGTGATGCCGCCGATGGTCAGGAGCGTATAGCCGATGACGTCAAAAAATATCTTTTTGCGCTTTTTGCTCGACCTGCCGCCGAATACGCCGAATCCGAACCAGCCGCAGAAGGTGCGGAGCGCCGCACGCAGGTAGGCGGGAATATTTTTAAAGAAACGCCCGACGGCTTTGCCTGCCTTCCGCAGCGCATTGCCGAACTTGCCGCCCTTTTCCGCTTCCGCATTTTCCCCGGAGGGAACTTCGGTCAAAACGTTTTCTTCCACGGGTTCATCCATGGTTTCGAGAATCTTATCCGTCATGCCTTATCCCTCCTCGCGTCCAACGCAAACTGTATCAGCGTCAGCAGGAAAATGATGATCGCCAATATGATGCCGAGCGCGCTCGCGTGCGCCCATTCGCCGTTGTTGAATACGCCGAAGATATAGCCGACGAACGGAATATTGTCGCGCGTGCCGCTGGTTGCCATGTTCCCGGTGGCGGGATAGTTGCCGAAGATCAGGTTCGGCTCGATAAAGATCTGCATGCCGCCGATGACGGAAGTGACCAGAACGTAGAAGATGGTCGGGTACAGCTGCGGCATGGTGATGCGCCAGAAGATCGACCAGGCGTTCGCTCCGTCGATTTCCGCCGCCTCATGGTAGCTGGCGTTGACGCCGTTCAGCCCTGCAACGAACAGGACGACCGTGCCGCCCAAGCCCTTCCATACGGTGAGCAGAATGACGCACATCTTTTGCAGCGCGGGATGGGTTCCCGCTGCGAGCAGGTTTATGCCGAATACGGTTGCCATAAATCCGCCGTCGCCGAACAGGTTCGTCCACATGACCGCGATGGACACCGTGGACGCGACCGTAGGGATATAATAGATGACGCGGAAAGTGCCGGACAGCTTGATATCGCGCGTCATCAGCACGGCGATGCCCAAAGAAAGCACCATGCCGATGGGAATGCCGATCAGGTAGAAGCAGGTCGTTCCAAGCGTTCCCCAGAAGTCTTCCATTTCCCCGGCGACGCCGTACGCGCCTTCGGCAGTGAACATATACTGATACCAGTGCCAGAACCCGTCCGGATGGATGCTCCCCAACCCTTCCCAGAACGTCGTCATGATGAACGCATCGTAATCGGTAAAGGAAATCCAAAGGGACAGGATAAAGGCGATGTAGACGAACACCGTCGTCCCCAAAACCAGGGCGGAAACGAATATCCAACCCCAGATATTCTCCTGCAGCTTGGCGCGGTTGATTTTCCGTTTTTGCGGAACGGGCTGCGTCAGCTCGTCCGCATAGGCGGCTTCCTGCGCCAATGCAATATTTTTATTTTCCATATCGTTCTCCCTTATATTTGGTGTTTACGCCTGGTTTGCGATTGCATCCTCGCGTTCGACCGCGAGCTCCAAAAGCCTCTGCGAACGAAGCACGATCCATTCGCAGAACATCGCCGGGGTGTAGAAGTTGCCCTGCCAGCCGCTGCCGTCTGCATTGCCGACGAGGATCGGCTGCACGGGCGAGGAAGGTACGCTGCCGTATTCCATACGCGCAAACCCGCCGGGCGAGCGCGTCGCTTCGTACGCGATGAGCGTGTAGCCCTTTGTTGCGCCGAATTCGTCGATCCACTGCGAATTGTAGGTGTACATGCACGAATCGAGCGCGCCGTTGACGCCGCTGACCATGCGCAGCTGCAAATTGCGGTCTTCATAGTTGAGCGCGATGAGGTTCAGGCACTTGAACGCAAATCCAAGGGAGATGACTTCGCCCATCGTCGAATTTTCGAAATAGGTGTTGAGGTACGGAACAAGCGACGGGAACACGTTCGTCACATATTCCTTGACCGTGCGGTACGACGTCGTCGTGTGGTCGGCATACATCTTTTGCGCGGCGGCGGTGGCGAAAGTCCACACGGCAGAGTCTGCGCGCAGCTGCGACGGCGTTTCCCCGCCGGCTATGTCGTAGGTCTGCCCGTCGCCGATGGTCTGCGTACCCGTCGCGTTTGCAGGAAGCCCGACCGATGCGGGAGTTACGCCCGCCGTCGTAAGCTCGTCGACGGTGACGGAGAGGCTGTTGCCCGCGTTGCCGTCCGGCGTGATCATGTGTTCAAAGCCCTGCCCGCCGAGATCGCCGCGCTCCTGCTGGTAATACAGGTACGATTCGCCCTGATCGACGAAGGAGGTGAGCTGCGAACCGGAATACGTCATCGCCCGCTGCATCTCGCGGTCGAGCGTGAGGTAAGCGCACAGGTCGGCGCACGCCGCCACCTGCCAGCCGTCCTCGCCGTAACGATCCAAAACGTCCGCATTCACGCCGTAGCCGACGGTATCCAGACGCGCCGCCCATACGTCCTGACGGGCGTTCATATTCTCGAGCCATGCGTCGGAATATGTGCCGCTATCGCTGTTGTAATAAGAGGTATCGGTAACGGGATCGGTGCCGTATTCGACCTCGGTGTATTCCGCGCCCTTGACGCGCGCATACGGGGAAAGACTTTCGGAAACGGGTTCGGGCATGATGCCGACCGCCAGGGTGCTCTGCACGGTGGAATTGAAGGTCGCCATGTCCCAGGTACCGCAGCCGTAGAAGATGCAGCGCCCGCTGTTGAACGTTCCCCAGCCGCCGATGGTGTTTACGCTTTCGCCCGAGCCGCTGTAGTAGGAGTTTGCGTTCCAGTCGGAACCGAACGCGAGGAATGCCGCGTACGCCTCCTTGAATTTATCGCTGTTGATGCCGTAGTCGGCGTCTTTCGAGGGAGCCGTGACCGAACGGTAATCGTCGCTGATGATGTCGACGCCGTTGCCCAAAAGCCATGCCGTGAGGTACAGCGGGCCTTCGAACTGGTCGTTGCCGTAGACGAAATCGACGGCGGTCGCGCGGCGGTAGACCTCTTTGCCGTTTTCCATGACCGATTCGTTCAGCCAAGGCATATCGACGTGGTACTCATACGTTACGGGTCTGCCCGTCGCGGGCGTATAGGTCGCCTGCGCGAGATCGTAAAACTGCGCGTAGTAGCCGACCGCCCACGCCATGGCTCCGTATTCGGCATAAGTGTAGGTAACGTAGCCGATGCGGTCGTCGTAGGAGGTCAGGGGGTCGTCTTCCTTGCCCGTATAATAGGTGTCTCCCGGCCAGCCCATGATCGTCACGTCGTACCCGCCGACACTGTTCGACGCTTTGGCGATGGGATCGTGCGCATCCAGCGCCGCCCTGTAATTTTCGTACTTATAGTAGTTGAAAGGATAGTAGCGCGTTGTTTTTCCGATATTGATGATGTTTGTCTGCGCGCCCTGCGAGCCGTCTGCATTGATGCTGTATACAGCGCCGCGCGTATCTTCCGTGGTCGTGTATTTTTCGCGAAGCGTCTGCGTGAAGAAATTGCGGTTGTACGCCAGACCGAAGGAGGAAAAGTCTTTCGGGAGAGCGTAAACACCCGCCTTTTTGCCCGCCTCGTTGTAGAACCCCGCACCCTGGCTGCCGTTCTCCTGATAGGTTACGGGATTGCCGATGCTGTTGTCCTCTTTCACAAAGGCGTACGCGCCGACCGCATCTGCCCAGACGCCGTTCGGGTCGTACTTCGTCCAGTCGACATATTCGCCCAGGTCGAGTACGGCGTCGTTCAGCGCAAAGGACTTGACATACTTCGGCGAAACATAAAACACGTCGTCTGCCTTGCCGGAAGCGATTTCCCTCTGCACCTGCGAAAAATACAGGTTGGTATCGCTTTGGAAGGAAATACCGACGTTGATGCTGTCTTTGCCGATCTCGGCTTTATGCTCCTCGGCGTACTGTGCCGCCCACTCTTCGATGAGCTGGCGGTTGGTCTCCTGATCCGCCGCACCCGCGAAAATGAATACGGTAAAATCGTAATTCGTGATCGCGGAAACGTACGAAAAGACCAGCACTGCCACCAGAGCAGCCGCCGCGACAATGGCGCCGACTTTGCCCCAAATAGTCTTCATTGCGTTCCTCCTTTCTTTATTATATAATAATGTTACAGACCGCACGGCGCGGAACCCCGCGTTTTCCAATGAAAACGCGGCAGAGGTGTCCTCTGCCGCCGCAGATTTCCGCCGTCTGTTTTTTTACGAAGCCGCCAGGATAGAATGCGGACGGAAATGCAAAAGAAAATAACGGCGCAACCCGCCCTCTTCCGACGATCCGGCCTTCGGTTGGCTGCGCTTTTGCCCCTCACCACATACTGCCTTATTTTGGCAATCCTCTTTTTCGCCCTTATCATAACACACAATTGCCACACTGTCAATACTTATTTTCAAATTTTTTGTTAAAAAAGCCGACTTTTTTTAATATTTTTTGGTGAATTTGCCCAATTAACGTTAACTTATAACAACGTTCGCCTTTTTTCGCGCACCTGTTTTCCCGATTTTTGACGAATCTTACCTCTGTTTTCTCTATTTCGCCCGAAAAGAGCGAAACGTTCACCGATTTTTTCATTTTTTTCGCATTTTATAACATTACACAGTGTTAATATCCTGTTTTGAAATATGAACAAAACAAACATTCTGTGAATAACAGACATATCTGCATTATTTTTTCCCGTTCCGGGCAAAAAAATACCCGCGGCGATCGCCGCGGGAAATTTATTTTTCAGCCGACCGGCGCTTCCGCTGACGGAAACGCGCTCCGGGTTTACCGCTTTTCGGTTTTATCCACAAGTTCCACGATCTCGCTGATACGATCAAGGTCGTCCGTGTTGTAATAGTCGATATAGATGCGCCCCTTGCGGTCGTTGCCGATGAGGGAAACCTTCGTTTTGAAGGTATGGCGCATGCGCTCGATGAGATCCTTCAGCTCGATGGAAACCTGCTGTTTCTTCTTGTCCTTTTTATCGGCGAGCTCCTCGGGGGAAGCGAAGTAATCGCGCACGCTCCGCTCGATGTCGCGCACGGAAAGCCCGTCTTTGATGGTATCGGTAGCCAGTTTGTATTGTGCGTCTTCGGGCAGGGTGACCAGGGCGCGGGCGTGACCCGCGCTCAATTTGCCGGAGGAAACGAGGCGGATTACCTCGGGCGACAGGGAGAGAAGGCGCAGCGTATTGGTGACGGCGGGGCGGGATTTGCCGATGCGCTCCGCAAGCTCCTCCTGCGTGAGGTGGTACTCGTCCATCAGCTGCTTCATGGCATTTGCCGCTTCGATGGGGTTGAGATCCTCGCGCTGCAGGTTTTCGATGAGGGAGATCTCCTTGATTTCGCGGTCGGTGTACGAGCGCACGACCACGGGAATCTGCCTCTTGCCCGCAATCTTTGCCGCGCGGTAGCGGCGTTCGCCCGCGATGATCATGTATTTGCCGTTTTCCGGCTGGTTGACGACGATGGGCATGATCAGCCCGTGTTTTTTGATGGAATCGGCGAGTTCGTTGAGCGCGTCCTCGTCGAAATGTTTGCGCGGCTGGTTGGGGTTGGGGCGGATGTCGTCAATATCCACCTCGGTCAGCCCCTTGATGTCCTCGGGGAGCGGCATCGCCTCCTCCGCGGGGTACGACTTCGCCGCGTTCTCGTATGCTTCCTCCGTGTCCGAAAATAGTGCGGACAACCCCCTGCCCAAACCTCTGTTCGGCTTATTCATCTTCTACTCCTTCCCTGCGCAAAAGCCCGCGCCGCCCGAGCGGCGGCAAGGGCGGTCGCTCAGGCTTTCTTCTTATTCTCGCGGTTGAGGTATTCCTGCGTGAGCGCCTTGTATGCGCGCGCGCCCGTGCATTTCGGGTCGTGCATCATGATCGGCTTGCCGTAGCTCGCCGCCTCGACGAGGCGGATGTTGCGCGGCACGACGATCTCAAACAGGCGCTTGGTGAAAAACTTTTTGATTTCCTCGGCGATCTGCTTGGAGATGAGGGAGCGGCTGTCGTACATGGTAAGCACGACGCCGTCCACGTCCAGCGCAGGGTTCAGATGCTGTTTCACGAGCGTGATGGAGTTCATCAGCTGCGACAGACCTTCCAAGGCGTAATACTCGCTCTGGATGGGGATGATGACCGCGTCAGCCGCGGCGAGCGCGTTGATGGTCAGAAGCCCAAGCGAAGGCGGGCAGTCGATCATGATATAATCGTACTTGTCCTTGAGCGGTTCGAGGGCATTTTTAAGCACCTTTTCGCGGCTCTTTTTGTATACAAGCTCCACTTCCGCACCCGCGAGGTCGATGTTGGAGGGAAGCAGATCGAGATTTTCCACCTCCGTCTTTAAGATGTTGTCCGCCGCGGGCTCGTCGTCGATGAGCACGTTATAGACGGATTTTTTCAGCGAGCTTTTGGAAAATCCGAAACCCGTTGTGGCGTTGCCCTGCGGGTCGATGTCGATGAGCAATACCTTTTTGCCCGATTCGGCTATGTATGCCGCCATGTTGACGCAGGTCGTCGTTTTGCCGACTCCCCCCTTCTGATTCGAAAACGAAACGATTTTTCCCATTCTTTCACCATCGTAAATTTATTTTTCCGCCGCCGAAGCGGCTGCGGGGGCTTCCCGCCGCCGCGCTTTGCCGCGGGGCGGGACTGACACACCCGTTATTCCTTTTTACTTTCGCCGCCGTCTGCGCCGTCTGTTTTATCCGAACCGCCGCGGATTTTGGCGAGATCTTCGCTGACGGACTTATTCGCTTCCGCCTTTGCAGCTTTCTCCTCTTCCGCCTGCACGAAGCGGCGGAACGGATTTTCAGCCTCCGCCTTTTCGTTCTTGTCCATATAGGCGTAAATCTCGTCCACCGATGAACCCGCAATGAGCATATCCACCTCTTCGGTGTAGATGGTTTCACGCTCTACGAGCACGCGCGCCATATTGTCGAGAACCTTGCGGTTTTCGGTGAGAAGTTTCACGGCGCGCTCGTGGGCGGATTCAATGATCTTATGCACTTCTTCGTCGATGATGCCCGCCGTTTCCTCGCTGTAGCTGTTATGCGCTTCCATATCGCGCCCGAGGAAGATCGGGCTGTCCGAACTGTACGTTACCAGACCGACGCGGTCGCTCATGCCCCACTCGGTGACCATCTTGCGGGCGATTTCGGTGACGCGCTGCAGGTCGTTCGACGCACCCGTCGAAACGTCTTTGATGACGATCTCCTCCGCCACGCGGCCGCCCAGAAGTTCGCACACCAGGTCGGTGAGCTTATCCTTGGTCATGTACACGTCGTCGGAGTCGGGGCGGGTCATCGTATAGCCGCCCGCGGGGCCGCGGGGGATGATGGAAACTTCCTGCACGGGGTCGCAGTTCTTGCAAAGCTTCGCGATGATCGCGTGACCGCTTTCGTGGTAGGCTGTAATGCGTTTGTCCGCTTCGGTGACGAGGCGGCTCTTCTTCTGCGGCCCGAGCAGAACCTTGTTGATGCCCTCGAACAGCTCCTTGTTGCCGATCATCTTTTTGCCCGCGCGCGCGGTGAGGATCGCCGCTTCGTTGAGAAGGTTTTCCAGATCCGCACCCGAGAATCCGCTCGTCATGCGGGAAAGAATTTTAAAGTTGACGTCCGGGGCGAGCGGTTTGTTGCGCGCGTGGACTTTGAGGATCTGCTCGCGGCCGCGCACGTCGGGCAGGTTGACGTGAATCTGCCTGTCGAAACGGCCGGGGCGGAGCAGAGCGGGGTCGAGGATGTCCGCGCGGTTGGTCGCCGCCATGACGATGATGCCCTCGTTCGTCTCGAATCCGTCCATCTGCACAAGCAGCTGGTTGAGGGTTTGCTCGCGCTCGTCGTGCCCGCCGCCGAGGCCGGTGCCGCGCTGGCGGCCGACCGCGTCGATCTCATCGATGAACACGATGCAGGGCTGGCTCTTCTTCGCCGCGTCGAACAGATCGCGCACGCGCGACGCACCCACGCCGACGAACATTTCCACGAAGTCGGAACCCGAAATGGAGAAGAACGGAACGTTTGCCTCGCCCGCGACTGCCTTCGCGAACAGCGTTTTACCCGTGCCCGGAGGGCCTACGAGCAGCACGCCCTTCGGGATGCGCGCGCCGAGGTCGGAGAACTTGCGGGGGCTTTTGAGGAACTCGACCACTTCGGCAAGCTCCTGCTTCTCCTCCTCCGCACCCGCCACGTCGGAGAACCGCACTTTGATGTTGGAATTGACGCGGGCCTTGGTCTTGGCAAAGCTCATCGCCTTGCTTCCCCCGCCCTGCGTTTGCCGGATCAGCAGCCAGAACACCACGCATACCAGTATGATACCGACGAGCGGAATGAGGTAGTTCATAAAACTGCCCGCATTCGGGTCGGTGAACGACACGCTTACGGCGTTGCCGCGGCTTTCGATCGCCTGGTTGAACATCTCCTGCAACGGGTCGCCGCTGCGCGGGCCGGGAGCCTGGTAGCGGGCGTGCGTTTCATTATCCTCGCCCGTATAGACGTAGCCGTTGATTTGCACCCTGTCGATTTCCCCGTCCTCTATCATCTGACAGAATTCGGTAAAATTGACACTTTTCGGTGCATTCAGCGTGCTGGTCAGTACGATCGACAAGACCAGTACCAACACCACGGCGACAATGCACCAGATCAGTATTTTCGAAGATTTACTCATTCAGCTTCTCCTTGAAAGCATTTTTGTTTTTTTATTTATAACCGTTTATAACCGATTCCCGATTTTTATCTGTTTATCGTCGGAAGGCTCCGGCGCGACCGTATTTCCACAGTCTCTGCCCGATTTTTTTTGAAACGGGACGATTCCCGCTTCGCCCGCCGCTCTGTTGCCGTTTGCCGAGCCTAAAAACTGCCGCTTTCCGCCCGGGTTTCCTTTGAAACGGGACGATTCCCGCTTCGCCCGCCGCTCTGTTGCCGCTTGCCGAGCCTCGAAGCTACCGCTTTCCGCCCGGGTTTCCTTTGAAACGGGACGTTTCCCGCTTCGCCCGCCGCTCTGTTGCCGCTTGCCGAGCCTCGAAGTTGCCGCTGTTCTGCCCGGGTTTCCTTTGAAACGGGACAGCTGCCCTTGCTTCTATACCTTATTATTATAATATAGCAAAATTCTTATATGGAAAGGAATCCCTGCAAAAAAACAGTATTGCCATTTTTCTGCCATGTAATGCGGGAGTTTCTCTCTTCCTTCTTTTTTCCGCTCCGCATTTCAAGTCCGTTACCGCAGATTCCTCTGAAATTGCAGCCGCCGAAAAACATCTCGCTCGCAGCGGGTTAGTCCGATTCCGCCCCGCCGATCCCCCGCAGATGCAGTCCGCGCGAGGCATTTCGTCGGAGTGCGGTCTGCACCGTAGAGCAACTCACCGAAGAAAAGCGCCGGTGCTTTACCCCGTGCAGACACTTCGGCGCCGGCTCTTTAACAGACCGGCACGTTTCCAGCGCCCCGTCATTTTTGTATGCGCCAATTTGTTCACTTGCAAGACAGTTCGTGGCGCTCTTTATTCCGCAACAGCAACTTTTCTGCCCAATGCCGCATTGTTTCCGCAAGCAGGCAAATTTGTACTGTTCCACACGATTTATCAGACCGACCCGCTTATCCGCTCCCGGTAATTTTGCCGATCCCGCCCCTTTTAAATCCCGGAAACGGGGTCGCGGCTTTAACCGATGCATTTGTCCATCAGAGGCTGTCCGTCAGCGGAGCGTCCGCCCCTACGACACAGCCGATACTGCAGGAAAACTATCTACTCGGGAAGACCTTCCGCCTGCCATACCCGCAACGGGTTTGATCGGGTTTATCGAATCCTCCAACAACTTTTCAGCAGACTTTCCACGGCATCTCAACTTCCGCAACCGCCGGGGCAAAAGGCATTGCATCCCCTTCCGTCCGAGCAAAACGCAGCAAAACGTCATTTCACTGAAAATGAACGCCCTGACATTTTAAACAGAACGGTTCCTTGCCCAGTATACCGCACAAACGTACGGCAAGCCGCAAAAAATCCGTCCGCACACCGCCGCAAGCAATCTCTCTCGTTTCGTAAACAAACGATCCCTCCGCCTTTACATGCGGTATGCAATCACTTTACTGTCGCACCGCTCTGAAAAGTGCGGACAAGCACGCAGCCGGGCAAGAAGTCTGGCGGCAGCCGCTGCAGTCTTTCGGCAAGTCGCCCCGTCGGAATTTAGCAAAAACGATAAATTAAATACTTTTTTGCGATACGCGCTTCAGCAGCAGTTATTCTTAAACGCTGCGCCTTATATATGCGCCGCGCAAATTCAAAGCGCCAATGCCATAGATCACAAAATCCCTTCAGCCAGTCCGTGTCAAACCGTTTACAATTCACAGCATTAGCCACATGCGCCGCTAAAACAATGGCGCAGCGACGCTTTACGAGCCAAAAACAAATCGTATCTATGAACCCGGACATCGGCGGCAAGCCCTCTGCAGTTTAGCGTCCTTCGTTCACGCCGTTATAGAATCCTGCATGGTACTATCATACCATAAAGCGAAAAAAAAGACAACAAATCCTTTGTCATTTCTTCAAAAAACAGAAATTTTTATCACATTACCATAATTTTTCACAAAAAAATGCTTTGCGCTATAAGATTTTTGCCTAAAATCCCCTCTTAAAATGTTTCATATGAAACTTTTCGCCGAAAACATATGTTTCACGTGAAACATTTATCTATCGTTAAATTTAGCACGCGCTTATATTAATCTTATGTCAAAAAAGACCGCTACACGCTGTTAATGTTTCATATGAAACATTAACAGCGTTTTGTGTGAAATCAACCCCCGAAAACATTTGCGTCAAATTATCATCGGCTGATAACGCACAGTATCATACTACTCATCAACTATATAATGACGCGCGCGCTTGTATTTGAGAATTGATACGCACACGAATTATAAATCATCTGTGTAAAAGTATCACAAATTTATGATGCACTTTGCAAACAATTCGAAATCTGGCAGTCTCGCTGTATTGCGTTCACGATTAAATGACTTTCATTTTGCTTCTATGAAAGACGCTGTTCTTTACCTTTGTTGAGCAATTTACGCACATTAAGTGGATAAATTGTGCAAATCTTTGCTGGTTGGTTTTTGCATACTTATCCACACAATGTGCATAAGTATATTTTTGCGCAAAAGGCGATATGAAGATATTGCGTATACTTATATTTATTTGCGTAAAGTATAATATTAGCGTCATAAGGCATATCAAATTTTTATACGCAAATTCCCCAATAAGTGTATTATGCGCCATATAAATTTGTAATAGCGCATAATTAACAAAATCGATGTTTCATATGAAACATCGATTTTGTAACCAAAAAACTAGCATAAACCAGACATATTTTCCGCTTTCAAGAGAGTGAACCTGCCCTCTCGTGAGCAATTTCTGTATAATACAACATCCTGATAAGAAAAAATGGTAAAAAGGCAGATTTTTGCAAAAAATAACAGACTTTTGGGTCGGCAATTTTTGCTTTTTCAAAAATTATTCTGTCTGAAATCGTCTGAGAGGGTTTTTTGAAATCATAATTTGACCCGAAAACGGCATTTTTTGCTTAAAAATGGCATAGCGCGGCAATAAAAAAGGCGAAAATTCGCCGTATTTATGCCTTTTTTAAACTGCTCCGAAACCGGGTAAAAACGGCAAAAAATATGTGTTTTTTATAGAAATTACAGTGATTTTTCGATATGCGTATACATTTTTGCAGGAAATCGTACTTAAATTCATCTTGTCGGTCTTGGATCGGCTAATTAAGTACAGTCTTTCGGCATAACTGGTTTATCCGCGACCAGTTTTTGCGGATACGCAAAGGCAGAACAACAAGCGTTCAAAAAAGCGTACAAATGCACCTGCTTTCGCTTCGATGATACCTGACCGCGCTGGAATTATAAATTTGCTGCGCCGAATTATTTTTTAAAATAAAAACTTTGCGCATACTAATGCCTGCTTAAAATAGGGGATGCACTATGCAATACGACCACTTGAACCCGCTTCGGAATATGCAAACGCATTAAAAAGATAAAGCGCATATCGGTAAAATTTATTATAGCGCAATATTGAATATTATGCGCAAAAAAGCGCTGTAATATTAGGCGCAAAAAACCATGATAGCGCATTCATGCGCTATCATGCCGATTTCAAAAAAACAAGTTCACTTCTGCCGCGCGCAGCATCGTTGCAGCCATATTGCAGCTACACTATGGCACGAAATATATACCGAAACATGTATGCCCGATGAAGCAGCTACAGTTAAGGCGGGAGCGATGCCTTAGGCAGTATATGCCCATTTTGCGAATGCGCATACGAACCGGCAAAACCCGCCGGCAAAACGTTTTTTCTCCCATGCGCATACTTTTCCGAATAAGCGCCGATTATGCGCCCCTCTGAAATACATGCGCTGCGGCGCTATGCCGTATTAAAATTTTTAGAAACAAATCAGTGCGCAAAAAACATCTTATACTAACCTTTTAATCATTTCGATCTGTCGATAGAACCCGCTTCGGGGCGGCAGCAGGAAGACGGCGACGGTTTCCTTTTTCCAAATCCACGCGGCGGAAAATATCGGAAGCATTTTATCACGCATTTTTTCACCAAAAAACATCCGGCATACAGGAAATTGCCTCGCTTATATGGGGCGGGCAATGCCGCTTATCGCTTTGCCGATCTTTGCTCTCCAACGGACAGCCGATGCGGCAGCTTTAAAGATGCAACCTGCTTACCGACCAAAGAATTGCAGGAGGATAAAAAGCTGTTCTTCCGCGCATTACGGCTTGCATCGGTTTGCCGCAGGCAATAGGTTGTCCGAAAGATTCCTTACATGCTTTTCTGCGCCGATCGCAAAAGGGGCGCATATGTTTTATTCCTGCGCCTTCCCGCTCATATCGCGGATTATTTGTTTTCCCACGCAAATCCTGCAGCTCTGCATGCCCGACATATTTTCGTAACAGGGGATTCCGACGTGCCGCCAAATACCCAATGCCCGCAATTTTCCGAAGAAAAGCGTCACAAAACATTTTGACCGCCTCACCGGTATCAGTAATGCGCGGCGGCTTCTCTTTTCTGCTCGCCTGAATCGCTGTCTGCTTTATTTCGTTCCTCGTTCCCGCACGCAAAATTTTTTCTCGTCCGCTAAAAAGCAATATGCCCGTATAAGCCGGACAATTTTGGTCAAAAATCAAAACCAATCAACCAATACGGAGCAGCAGATGGAATTTTCATTCAACGTATTCAACAAACTTGCCCCGACGGGCATCGTTATGGCTCTTGATCAAATTCTCCGCGCCGGACGCCCTCCCGTCGTTCTCTGCATCGGCAGCGATCTCGCCATCGGCGACAGCCTCGGCCCCATTTGCGGCACACAGCTGGAGGAAAAGAAGGGGAACGGCATATTCGTCTACGGCACGCTCAAACGCACCGTAACAGCAAAAGAAGTCCGCTATTTGAACGACTTTCTCCGCGATACGCACCCGCAAAGCCCCGTAATTGCCGTCGACGCGGCAGTAGGGGATGCGGGCGATATAGGACTTATCAAAGTTACTTCCTGCGGAATACGCCCCGGTTTAGGAGCCAATAAACGGCTCGGCAAAGTCGGCGACGTGGGAATTATGGGCATCGTTGCAGAAAAGTCGGTATTCAATTATTCGCTTCTGAACCTGACGCGGCTCAACCTCGTATATAGGATGGCTTCCCTGATCTCCGACGCCCTTGCAGACTATACGGCGAAATTCCCGGCAGGCGAACTGGCCGGCTGAACACCTCCCGGAATCCGATGGTTATAAAGCAATGCGGTTTCAGCGCCCCGTAGATTTACGGGGCGCTGAAATTTGTGTTGGCGCTTTAGCAAGAATAAACCCCCGGGTTTACCGGGGGAAGATAAAATAGCTTTAGCAAATTTTATAATTAAAGAAGTTTACCATATAGCTAATGCGATTTTCCTCCTTTATAGCAAGAGGAACCTGTTTTACAGGTGTGCCGTGCGATAGGACGCTATAGTAAAAGCGATACCCGTTAACGGGTTGGCTGGTAGTTTACCCTTTTAGGGTATATGCAAACCACCTGTTGAACCGGTGGTTTTGACTTTGTTTATCCGAAAGCAATTCTGCTTCAGCTTCTGACTTTTCGTTTGCAACCGCCGGGCCGCATCTCTTTATATCAAAAGGAGTTTTTATTTTAATCTTCATCGCTTAAGCTCTTTTTTACCCGCGGACGCCCCGCGGGTTTTTTGATACAAAGAGCGGGCAGGGTCTGGTGACAGACCCTGCCCGCTCTCTTCCTTTATTCTTCCCGACCGACGAATCCCGTCGTTTCCTGCCGGAATCGTCTGCCGTCTTCCGCGTTCGCAAAATACATTCCCGCGGCAATCCCGCCGAACAGCGCCAGCACAAAAATACCCGTCAGCAAAAACCCTCTGCGAATTTCTCCCCGGCAGCGGTTGTAGCTCTCCAACGTGATCACGGGATCGCCTGCAACGCTCAATTCCACGACCTCCACCGCTTCGCCGTTCCCGAATGCCTCTGCGTCACGGCTGCGTATGCGGAAACGGATCGGCTGCTGCCCGCGGATCGCTTCCAAATCCGAAGGATCTTCCGCGCTTTCGGGGAACAGCACCATAAGCACCGCACTCTTTTCCGACAGCCGTATCCGGAACACGCCGCCCTCCGCGTCGGGGATCGCATATCCCGCATCCTTCACAACGTCGGCGAATTCCTGCGTCTTCCCTTCGTCGATGTCCGAATTTATCGCCGCGCCCATCAGAGCAATCAGAAAATACAGCGCGGCAAGCGCCGTAAACACGACCCCGCACACCAAAAAACGGACTCTTCTTTTCTGCTGCATCTTTTTCTCTTTCCCTGCCGTCAGGCACAAAAAACCGCACACGTTCGCGCGATTTACGCCCATTTCCCTTCAATTCAGCGTTCGACGCGCGTACCGCAGTAGGGGCAGCGGGGGTCTTCTCCCGCCTTGTAATCGAACTTTGCGCCGCAGGAGGGGCAAACGGCGCCGTGTTCGCGCTCGCGCAGGGCGCGGTTTTCGTTGAGCACCAGCCCGTCCGCCTCCCGCTTGTACCCAACGAGGTAACGCTTATTGAAGCAGGTATCGATGCGGTTGCGCACTTCCTTTTCCGACAACCCCAGCTGCGAAGCAAGTTCGCGCACCGTGTAAATGTTCTCCTCCTCGACCGCCTGCACCAGCCGGTACAGCGACCGCTTGTTCCCGTAGCCGACCCACGCGACCGGGCAGCCGTAAAAGCCGACGACCATCAGCACAATGCCCACTGCCCACACCGCCGCGACGCCGAACCCCAGCCCGACGCCGAGCATCGCCCCGCCGACCGGCAGACAGAAAGTTAATATCAACGAGAGCGCCAACGCCGAGCGCAGCGCCTTCCGAATCGGATCCATACACCTTCCTCCCCGCAAAAGTTTCCGCTTTTAGTATATGGCAAAATGCGCGCAATGTCAACCGTTTGCCGGAAATTGCGCCCTCTCCGCCGATCTGCGGAAGTGAGCCGCCCTCCCCCTTATACGCACTTTTCGGTTGAACTGTTGACTTTTTTGCGCGCGTGTGATAGTATTATACATAGGGAGAGAACGTTCTCCTCCCGCAATTTCCGATAAGGAAGGTATTATTCTTATGGCTCTTTTAAAGGTCATCGAGTGGACGGATAACTCGTCCGACACCATCGTTTACAAAGTGGACATGAAGGGGAATCAGATCAACCGCGGCTCGGCGCTGACCGTGCGCGACAGCCAGGTCGCCATCTTTTGCGACAAGGGGCGCATGGCGGACGTATTCCTGCCCGGATTCTATAAGCTGGATACCGACAGCCTGCCCGTCATCACCAAGCTCCTGTCCTGGAAATACGGCTTCGAAACGCCGTACAAATCGGACGTATATTTCGTCAACACCAAGCAGTTCACGGGGCAGAAGTGGGGTACTTCCAACCCCATCATGATCCGCGACGCCGACTACGGCGCCGTGCGCGTGCGCGGGTTCGGCACTTATTCCTTCCGCGTGAAGGACGCCTTCGTGTTCATGCAGGAACTTTCCGGCACCCATTCCAGCTTTTCCACGCGCGACATCACCGATTACATCCGCAGCATGCTCGTGATGGGAATTTCCGACGCCATCGGCGAGAGCGGCATCCCCGTCCTCGACATGGCGGCAAACCTCATGGAACTGAGCGCAGGCGTCAAACAGTCGCTCGCCTCCCGCTTCGAGGTGATGGGTCTGGAACTGTGCGCCTTCAACTTTGAAAGTTTTTCCCTCCCGCCGGAGCTGGAAAAGGCGCTCGACGAAAGCACGCGCCTGGGCATGATGCGCAAGAACATCGACGTATATACCCGCCTCGCGCAGGCAGACGCGCTCAAAGAGGCGGCGAAAAACCCCGGCATGGCGGGCAGCACGATGGGCGCCGGCATGGGTCTGGGGATGGGCATGCAGATGAGTCAGATGTTCGCGGGTATGAACCAGCCCGTCGCGGGAAGCGGCGAGCAGGGCGGCGCGCAGGCGGGCGGCGGATTCTGCGCCAAATGCGGCGCAAAAATCCCTGCAAAGGCGAAATTCTGCCCCGAGTGCGGTTCGCCCGTGGCGGGCGGCTGCCCCAAGTGCGGCGCAAAGGTGCCCTCGGGCGCAAAATTCTGCCCCGAGTGCGGCGCAAAAATAAACTGACGGAGGGGAAAATATGATCACGGCGATCGCAGTATTATCCGTTGCGGCGGGGATTTTCCTCATCGCGGCGGTCGTGTTCGCCTGCCTGTATTTCCGCGAAAAGGGGAAGAACGCGGCGGGAGAACGGTACGCAGACGGGGTAAAGATCTCCGGCGGCGTGCGCTATTCCAAAGACACAGCCGTCTTCGATGCGGACGGCGCGAATATTTCCCTGCAAAAAGGGGACTTTGTGCTTGAAAAAGGCAAAACGTACACGGCGGAAAAGGGCGGCGCGCTGCTCGCGGGCAAGTACACCGTGCTTGCGGCGAACAGGGAAAACGACCCCGTCAAACTGCGCATAGGCGGCATCGTGCGCGATTTTGCGCACGGCGATACCATCGTTCTGGCGGATGGCGAAGAGATCTGCGCCGTGTCCCGCACGGCGATCCTGCGCTGAACGGAAGCTCCTTTCCGCATAAATTCCGACGCGTTCGCGCGTTTTTTGCAGCGCGGGGCGCGTATCCACAAACTTTCCGAATAAGGAGGAAATCTGAATGAGCAAAAAACTTTTCGTGCGGCTGCTGGTGGCTCTGTCCTTTCTGGCGGCGGCGGTGTTCTTCTTTTTATCCGTGCTTGAAATCGAGCCGTTCACCGAATTTTCCGCGTCTTGGGCGGGCGTCATCTTCGCGGGGGTGAGCGGTCTGGCGCTTCTGTTTGGAGCCATCGGCACCAAAAATTCCACGCAGCTGAAGAAAATGCAGATCTTTTTGAGCGCGGGTCTCCTCGTCGTGGCGCTCGTCTGCCTGATCTTCGCGCTTGCCCTGCCGGAAGACTGGATCCTTCCCCTCATCTTTATCCTGCTCGGCGTAATGCTCGTGCTCTCCGTCCTCATCACGGGCGGCAAAAAGTGGGACGAAGGCGACAACCACAAAGTCGGCTATAAAAACTACTACCAGCGCAAGGCGGAAGAGGAAAAGAACAAAAAGGACGAGGACGGAAACAACTGAACGTATACGATGAAACGAGCCGCTCCATACGGAGCGGCTTTTCGTTTTATTCTTTCCTAATATCGGGCGGGCGTTCTTTACGGGCGCCCGTTTTTTCCTCTTTTTAATTTTGTTCGTCCTCTCCCTGTGCGGCGGCGAGCGGCTCCGTTTTCCCCGCGCCCGCCTGTACCGCCCGATCTTCCGCCGTTTCCGCCCGGGCGCCGCCCGGCAATGCCGCCCCGCTCCCCGCGGGAACGGGCGCGCCCATGCGCCTGAACTCCTTGCGGCGGGCGAAAATCAGGCACACCGTATGCGCAAGAATGGTCACAATCCAGCTGATGGGGTAGGAAAGGTATAAATTGAACAGGGTGCGGTGCGCGGCGAAAAAGGTGAAAATATACACGATGCGCAGTCCGCACACCCCGCCGACGGAAACGAGCATGGGCAGCACCGAATGCCCGATGCCGCGCATCGACCCGACCAGCACTTCCATAATGCCGCACAGGCAGTAGGTGGTGCAGATGACGGAGATGCGCTCCATGCCGAGGCGGATCACCTCGTCCGACTTTGTGTAGATGGAAAGGAAAAACGTTCCCGCAAAGAATGCCGTAAAGCCGATCGCAAGCCCGATGGCGGTAACGACGAGCAGACTGTCGAGCAGCACCGCGTCGATGTTTTTCTTATTCCGCGCGCCGAAATTCTGCCCCGTAAAGGTCAGGCACGCCTGCGATACGGCGTTCATGCAGGTGTACACGAACCCTTCGATGTTCGCAGCGTCCGCATTGGCGGTGATCGCCGTTTCCCCGAAGGAATTGATGGAGGACTGAATGACCACGTTGGAGAGGGAGAAAATGCACCCCTGCAGCCCCGCGGGCAGACCGATGCGCAGGATATCGCCGAGCGCGTCTTTATACAGCCGCAGGCGGCGCAGACTCACTTTGCAGTGACCCTTCAGCCGCATCAGATGGGTGAGAACGAGCGCCGAAGAAATGACCTGCGCAATGACGGTGCCGAGCGCAACGCCCGCAACGTCCATCTTGCACACGACGACGAAAAAGATGTTCAGCCCCACGTTGGAAACGCCCGCCGCACAGAGAAAAAAGAGGGGGTACTTCGAATCGCCCCGCGCGCGGCACAAAGAGGAGCCGAAGTTGTACAAAAGATTGAAGGGCATCCCGGCGAAATAGATCTGCAAATACAGGGTCGAGAGGGGCAGAACGCTGTCTTGCGGCACATCCATCAGGAGCAGGAGGTTTCGCGCCATCAACACGCCGAAAACGGCTAAAAACACCCCTCCTATAAGGCTGACGAGGATGGCGGTATGCACAACGCGGTCGAGCCGTTCCTCGTTTTTCGCGCCAATCCACCGCGCCGCCGCCGTACACGCGCCCACCGAAAGCCCCAAAAACAGGTTGGTGATGAGGTTGATGAGCGAGCTGGTCGAGCCGACCGCGCCCGCCGAAACGTCGCTCGCGAATTGACCGAGGGTAATGATGTCTGACGCGTTGTACAAAAGCTGCAAAATCCCCGTAGCCATGATGGGCAGGGAAAACAAAAATATTTTGCCCAGAAGGGGGCGGGAACACATATCTATTTCCCGCTTTTTCTTTATATTCTCTCTCATAATGCGCAATTCCCCGCAAAAAAATTTGCGCGCGGCTCTCGCCGCGTTTTGCTACCGTATTATACTACCGCAGGTGCGCAAAGTCAAAGGAAAACCGCGCGGAAAACTGCAATATTTGCAGTAAATTTCCGCGCGGCTCAACTCTATGCCTTCTTTTTCTTTTCAATACTTTTGTTTGCGCATTTTTCCGTCCTTTTTGTGTATGGAAATGCTCCCGTCCTGGTTTTCGGCGAGCTTTTTCGCGTACTCGATCGCCTCCGCCTGCGTCGCAAACAGCTTGATCGCCTTTTCCCCGCCCGCAAACTTTACCTGCCACTTTCCGTCGGGGCGCTTGGCAACGTGGTAGTTGCGCGCGGCGGTCTTTTCCTCTTTCGCGGGGGCGGGCGCTTTTGCCTTTTCCTCTTTTGCGGGTGTCTTCTCCTTTGCAGGGGCGCTCGCCTTTTTATCCGTCTTTGCCGCGGTTTTCGCGGTCTTTTCTTCCTTTGCCATACCCGACCCTCCTTTTTTTTCCATTATAGCACAGCCTTTGCGCCGTTGCAATATCTGCGGCGTTTTTTGCGGAAAAGTTCACCGAATTATCGCGTTCTGCCTGCCGAAAACCATACCAAAAGTCCGCTTTGTCATTTCGACCAAGCGAAGCGCGTGGAGAAATCTCTGTAACGAAATTGACCTTATATGCTTTATCGCCGATGCTTGGGAAAAATCCACTCCAATGACAGCATTTTTCAAGAGATTTCTCAACTGCGCGCGGCTCCGCCTTTCACTCCGTTCGACTCCCGCCGCGCTCCGCTCGAAATGACAAGGAAGTACCTGCCTTTCATTTTGTAATCCCTAAAATCTCGTCGGAAGGAACGCCGATAAAATCGCAAAGCCGCGCAAATGTATCCAACGCGGGGAATACATCGCGGTGCATATAAGCCGAAACAGTCTTTGCCGATACCCCGATCGCCTCTGCTATTTCCTTTTGTGACTGTCCGCTCAATTTGATTGCTTCTCGAAGTCTTTTTTGAATTTCGCTTAACTGACATTTCCCTGTGTCGATCATTTTTTATTCTTTTCTCCGACTTCGTGACCGATCAAATCATCGACGGATATACCGTAAAAATCCGCAAGCTGAACGCAAAAATCTACATTCGGTATAACTTTATTCGCTTCCCAACGGCTGATATTTTCTTGGCTTATTCCCGTTGCTTTCGACAGCTCCGATTGTGAAAGGCTGTTCACTTCTCTATAATATTTTAATGCTTCTCCATAATTTATCATATATACCTCCATTTTGGTGAAAAGTATATACATAAATGTATCAATATGCTTGACTTATACAAACTTGTATACTATAATAAATACATATTTGTATAAGGAGGTGTTCTATGAGCATTGCGGAATTGGCGGCTTTTGTGCTTGCCGCCGTGCGCGAGGAAGTGATCGCCGAATGCAGGGCGGAAGGGGACAGCATAACCCTTCGCTTCAACGACGGAACGGTGCGCACCATTACGATCGGTTAAAAGTTTCCGCAAAAGAAGAACGATCCGAAAAACGAAAGAAAAAAATTTTTGCGATAAAAGGAAAGGCATAGCGTGCGCTATGCCTTTCTCAATAAACTGCTATGGACGATAAAACTGCAAAAAAATGGCTCTCCGTTATCCGCCGCTATGCCGATCAACTGCCCGACGGCTATCTGAAGCGGGAATTTTATGAGGACATCGTGCAGGATACCTTTTGCCGCTGTCTGGATGCCTTCGCGAGGTTAAAAAACAAAATGCCTCCCTATGTAATTTTGCACACCTGCGCAAAAAACTGCGTTTTATCTCGTTGGAATAATCTGCAGAAGATCTATAAAAACGAGCATCTGTGCGCCGCTGTGCCGCGCGGAATCGGTATGCGCGCGGAATGGGCGAAAATTGCTGCAACACCGGGGAATTACCTCGCCGAAATGTGGTTCGACCTGCAAAAATACGCGTCGGATAATCTTACCGACGATGAAAGGGAAATGCTTTACCGCATGTACAAAGGTCTGCCTTTGGTAATCGCCGCCCTGGGGAAGAAGAAAAGCCGTGCGGCAACAAATAAACTTTACTTAAAACTCCGCAGAGAATTTGTTCTCCGTGAACGCCCGTTCCGCGGTGTCTGCGATCCGTGCGGCAGAAGTATGGATATTGCCCGCAAAATTATTTTTTCTCTCTGACATAAAATTCAGCCCGCCGAAAACGGCGGGCTGTTTTTTTCTTTGCCGCGCGGGCGCGAATACCCCGCGCGCAGCGTTCCGAAGATTACTCCTCGTCCTTGTTTTCGGGAGCTTTGTTCTCCGCTTCGGCGTTCTTCATGTCGTTGCTGTTGCCGAGGAAGGTTCCGAAGTAGGGTTGGCGCTTGGAACGGGGCAGCCCCGTCGCGCGCGGACGCTCTTCGCGATTTCTGTCGCGGTCGCGGTATCCGCCGCGCCTGTCGCGGTCGTTGTAAGGGCGGTCTTCCCGCTTTTCGCGGTCGTAGCCGTCGCGGCGGTCGCCGTAATTTCTGTCCCTGTCGTAGGGGCGGCTCTGCCGGTCGCGGTTGTAGGGTCTGCGGTCGCGGTTGAACCCGCCGCGGCGATCAAAACGGTCGGAACCGGGGCGCAGGTTGTTCGGGATAACCACGATGTAGCGGTTGGGTTCCTTTCCTTCGCTCGCCGTCTTTACTTCCGTGCTGTCGGCAAGAGCTGCGTGAATGATGCGGCGTTCGTAGGGAGTCATCGGCTCGAGGGAAAGTTTTTTCCCGTACCGTACCGCCTTTTCCGCCAGCTTGTTGGCGAGGCGTTTGAGCGTTTCCTCGCGCTTTTCGCGGTAACCTTCGCAATCGACGACCACCCGCTTATACTCCTCGCGTCCGATGTTCGCCACCGCACCCGCGAGTACCTGCAGGGCGTCGAGCATTTCGCCCCTGTGCCCGATGAGCGCGTACGAATTGGGGGTGATCACATTGATTTTCGTGTTTTCGCCTCCCTCTTCCAACTCCGTCGTCGCCGTTACGCCGAGCATTCCGAACATCCCGTCGAGGAAATCCACGGCGCGTTCTCCGTCCGTCTTTTTTCTGCCGATGCGCACGCGCGCCTTCACGCCCTTGGTAAACAGTCCGCCCTTCTTTCCTTCGTCGAGCACCTGAATGTCCGCCTCTTCGCGGGTCAGCCCGAGCCCTTTCAGCCCCTCATCCACCGCTTCGTCTACCGTTTTGCCGGTAAATTCATAATCCGTCATTTTTTCTTTCCTCCGCTTTTTCCGTCGCCTGCCCTGTTGGCCTGCGGGATTCTCTTGTTATATTTTTCCTGGATCTCCTGCTCTTCGAGTTTTTTGAATTTTCTGTCGATGAAGAAATTGATCAATAGGGTGCTTACGATGCCGAAAATATTGCTCACAACCATGTAAATACTGAATGCCGCACTGTACATGAAGGAGAAGAAACCGAAAATGATCGGCATCACGATCATCATTACCTTCTGGGTTTTTGCGCCCTGACCGTTCGCCGTCTGCAAATCGTTCTGCGCTTTCTGGCTCTTCGCTATGATAAACTGCGAGAGGAACATGGTGCCGATGGAAATGACGATGAGGATATAATATCCGTTCGGCGCATTCTTTTCGTCTGCAAGGTTATAGGTTATCTCGTTGTAGAGATCCTGATTGTTGATCTCCGATTCGTACTGAATGGGGTGCTGGTAGGAGGTATCGGGCAGCCAGATGTTTTTCACCCACAAAAAACCCATGCGGTGTTCGCCGTACGCTTCTTCTGCGGCGTTGCGCCCGATCTGGCGGATCACTTCGCCCGCCGTACCTTCGCGATCAAAATCTTCGTTGAACCGGTCGATCAGCTGCCGGACGGTAACGTCTTTCCCGTCTTCCTGCGTTACGACCTTGTCCGGGTTGTTGTAAATGGTTTCCGTCTTATAAGTGTAATCGGTGGAAATTCCCACCGTTCCCGCATTCCAGTCGATGCCCGCAATTTCGCTTTCCGAAAGTTTTTGCGCCGATTCGAACGTCTTTGTAACGCTCACCCGCAAAAGCGCGTCTGTATCGTCGTACGTTTCTACGATCTGGTACAGCCAGTTCGCGCCGTCGATCGCAGGTTCGCGCTCGGTCACCTCCGAAACGGAGGAAGGAACGCGTTCTTCCGCCTTGTATCCTTCGGGCGCGTATTCCAGAATAGCCGCATTGTATTCCGCCGTCATCTGCCTGTACAGGTCGACGTTCGTGAACTGCGAATAGGTGGAAAAAGCACTCAAAACGACCATAAAGATGACGAGCGTCACGATCATGGGCAGGCATGCCCCGAACATGGAATAGCCGTTCTTTTTATACAGCTCCATCATCTTCTGGTTGTAGGCGCTCTGATCGTTCTGGTACTGCTTCTGCAATTTTTCCAACTGCGGGCGCATCTTCTCCATTTTCAGGTTGTTCTTGCGCATCTTCGCCTTGGAATAAATGTCCAGCGGCAGGGTAATGAGCTTCAGCACCAGCGTAAACAGGATAATACCGACGCCGACGCTGCTTACCAGCCCAACGACCCATTGTATAGCCTGTCCCAGCCAGTTCAGCGTATTGCCGAAGTCACCAGGAAACAGGGTGATTGCACTGTCCAATAAATTCAACATTCTTTGATCCCAAAAATTCGTTATTCCGCCTTATTCCCGCGGCGGTTCACAGCAGCCACCGCACTTTGAAATAATTTTCCGGCACGGGGTCATATCCCCCCTTGGAAAAAGGGTTGCATCGCAAAAGCCGCCAGCACCCGAGCAAAATCCCCACGATCACGCCGTGGTTGTTGATCGCCTCCAGCATATACTGCGAACAGGTAGGGCGGTACAGGCACGTTCCTTTGGAAAAATATTTCTGGTAAAACACGATCAGGTGCATCAGAAACATTTTTATATACGGCCGGAACACCGTTCTGCGCAGGTACCGGTACGCGGCGCGCACCTGCTGCCCCGTCATCGCAGCATTCCTTCCCGCCGGAAAGCGGAAAGCAGGCTCTTTTCAAAGCCCGCCAGGGTATAGGTTTCCGCCTGCTTGGGTATGAGAATAAAAGCATAACTGCCCTTCAGTTCGGGGCAGACTTTGCGGAACGCCTCGCGCAGCAGCCGCTTGATGCGGTTGCGCTTCACGCTTTTGCCGTGTTTTTTGCTCACGGCAACGCCCATCGCCGTCCTTTTTGCCGGCATACAGAGTACAATTAAAGCAGGGGAAAAAAGTTTTTTTCCCCTTGAAAACAATCTCTTAAAATCGTTGTTTTTCTTTAACCTGGCGTACAGCACCGCGCAGCCTCGTCGTCCGCATTACGCGGTCAGCTTCTTTCTGCCCTTGTCCCTTCTTCTCTTGAGCGTCTTGCGCCCGCCCTGCGTCTTCATGCGCTTGCGGAAACCGTGTACTTTGCTCCTCTGCCTCTTTTTCGGCTGATACGTTCTTTTCATTGAGGTATACTCTCCTATTCTGAATTATTTTCTCGAACAATTATACATAAAAAATTGCGCGGCTGTCAACCGTTTTTAGCCTGTTGTACGCACGGGAAGGATCAAATACAGATAAGAATCCCCCTCCGCGGGCGTTACAACGCAGGGCGAAACCGCGCCGTTGAAGCCGATGCGCACCTGCTCGTCGGCAATCACATTCAGGCATTCGCTCACATATTTGCAGTTGAGAGCAATCTTTACGTCCTTCCCGTCCAGGTTCACTTTCAGGCTCTCGTCCACGCGCCCGATCGCCGTCAGGGCGGTGATGTTCATGCCGTCTTCGCGGATGTCGAAGGTGACGACGCTGTTTTTATCCGTCCTCGCCATAACCGCCGCGCGCTCCACGCTCTCGTCGAGCGCCGCCTTGTCCGCCACGATCTCGCTGGTAAACTCGCGCGGCACGATGTTCTTTACGTTCACGAACTCTCCCTCGTACAGCCTGCCCGTCAGAACGGTGTCGTCCACGCTCACCATCAGAAGATTTTTCTGCACATACAGGGCAATCGGCTCTTCGTCCGCTCCCAGCATGCGCCCGATCTCGTTGAGCGTCCTGCCCGGGCAGATGATGCGTATGCTGCCGCTCACCGAAAGTATGTTTTTGCGGCAAACCGCCATGCGGTACCCGTCGAGGGCGGTAAAGGAGATGCGCCCGTCCTCCTCCGTCTGCACCAGGCACCCCTTCAGAACGGGGCGCGAATCGTCCTGCGCACAGCAGAAGGTCGTTTTCGCGATCAGCTCTTTCAGGTCTTTGGAAAGCAGTTCCACCCTGCTCTCGTTCACCGCCATGTCGATGGAGGGAAAATCCTCGGCGTTGAGCATCTGCAGGCTGCTCTCCGAATCGCCGTAATTGATATTCAGCTTGTCCCCCTCGGTAGCGAGGGTCACCTGGCAGTTTTCCAGCCTCTTGATAAAGTCGCCGAAATACTTGCCGGGAACGCAGATGGCTCCCTCTTCGAGTACCTCCGCGCGCATTTTCTTTTCAATGGCGATCTCTCCGTCCGTCGCCAAAAGTTCCACCGTATCGTTTACCGCCGAAATTTTGATGCACTCCAAAATAGGGTTCGTCGTCTTGGTGCTGCACGCTTTGACGACCTTCATGACCGCGTCAGACAGTTCGATCCCTTCGCAGATGATCTTCATGCTCTTTTTCCTCCCGGGATAACTTACTTCGTAAGTATCTATAATAATTATTTTTTTATTTGATAGGATATATAGTAGTAATAGGGTGCGTGCAAATGTGGATAAAGTTCCTCACCCGCCGCAGATATGCTATTATTATATAGAAAACGCGGCAAAAAAGCAAGCTAATCGCGCGGAAAAGGGTGTGGATAAGTGTGTAAATTTTTGTGGAAAAGAAGGGGAATAAAAAGTGGAAATGTTTACGCTTTTATTCCGCTGCGGAAGGGAAAAATATCCGGGACGGACTTTGCTGTGGGAGAAAAAGTGAAAAAATCCACAAATAAACAGCAGTTATCCACACTTATAAACACAACGCACAACAAAACCGAAACAAAAATATACTGAATAACTGTGGATTTTTACAGCGGCATATGCTATAATACGGACATGACGGACTATCTTGCGGGAATCCGCGGGGGCGAAACGGGAGAAAAATTTTCCGCGTTTTACGCCCTGCTTTCCGAATACAACCAAAAAGTCAACCTGACCCGCATCACGGGGCGGGAAGAATGCGATATTAAACATTTTTTCGACAGCCTTGCGGGAGAAAAATATTTTCCGCAGGGTGCGGAATGCCTGGAAGTGGGGTCGGGCGGGGGATTTCCGTCCGTTCCGCTGATGATCTGGCGGCACGATCTTTCGTTCGTACTCGTCGAATCGGTCGGAAAAAAGTGCGCGTTTCTGGAGCGGGCGGTTTCCGAACTGGGGCTGAACGCGCGCGTCGTCAACGGCCGCGCCGAGGAACTCGCGCGCCTGCCGGGATACCGCGAAAAATTCGATGTCTGCTGCGCGCGCGCGGTAGCGCGGCTGAATACCCTTGCCGAATACTGCGTTCCGTTCGTAAAGACGGGCGGCGTTTTTATCGCTTACAAGGGGAATGCTGCGGAGGAGATCGGAGAATCCGCGAACGCCTTCCGCATTCTGGGCGCGCGGCTTGAGCGCGCCGAACAGTTCGAACTGCCCGAAGGGGCGGGCGAGCGCACGGTCGTCGTCGCCGAAAAGACAGCTCCCACGCCCGCGGCATACCCCCGCGGCAGGGGCAGGGAAAGGAGTAAGCCGCTATGAGCGCCTGCGCCCTTACGGGACACCGCGTCCTCGGCAAAGGTTTTTCCCGCGAACGCCTCGAACAGTGCCTGCGCGCCCTCATCGCAGAGGGGGCGGATACCTTTTATTGCGGCATGGCGCTGGGGTTTGATCTGTATTGCTGCGAGCTTCTTTTGCGGCTGCGGGAGGAATTTCCCGTCAGAATCGTCGCGTGCGTACCCTGCGCCGACCAGGCTGCCCGCTATTCGCCCCGCGCGAAGGAGAAGTACGAGGCTCTGCTTTCCGCCTGCGACGAAAAGATCGTTCTGCACGAAAAGTACGAAAACGGGTGCATGTTCGAGCGCAACCGCTGCATGGTCGACCGCTGCGACGTTCTTCTTGCGTATCTGGAAACCGAGCGGGGCGGCACATTTTATACCGTCAATTACGCAAAAAAACGGGGAAAACGCATCGTTTTCCTGTAAAAAACGGCGCTGGGCGCGCCGTTGCGGGCGGCGTTGCCGCCTGAATTTCCGAAAAGGAGGAAAGTGCTTATGGAATGGTTCAAAGATTTCGGCGGGCTGGAATGGGCGTATTTCGTCATTGCCTGCCTGGGTACGCTGCTGCTTGTCGTGCAGGTGATTTTAATGCTTGTCGGCGCGGGTGACGGCGGGCCGGATTTCGATACGGATACCGACGGCGACGGCGCCTTCGATTCGCATACCGATACGGGTCTGTCCCTCTTTTCCGTAAAGGGACTTACGGCATTTTTCGCCATCGGCGGCTGGACGGGGCTTGTCATGCTCACATCGCTGGTCAGTCCGGCGATCTCCATTCCCGTGTCCGTCGTTGCGGGTCTTGCGGCGTATTTCATCGTCTGGTTCGCCATCCGCATGATGGTGCGTTTGCAGGAAGACGGTACAACGAATTACGGCACGGCGGTCGGAAAAACCGCAACCGTATACGTTTCCGTGCCTCCCGCAAGGGAAGGAAGGGGAAAAGTGACTCTCGTTTTGCAGGGACGCTACACCGAAGCGGACGCCGTCACCGACGACAAGGAGCGCATTCCCGTGGACGCGCAGGTCACGGTCTTGCAGTCGCAGGGAGACGTGTTCGTCGTCTCCCGCAAAGAGGAAAAAAGCGAATAAATAAAAAATTCGCTGTAATTTTTGTTTTGCGAATAAGGTTTTATATTTATAATAATCAAAGCGCGCGTTCCAAAATCGCATTTTTGGAAAAGCGCCCCCAAATTGCCGCATACCTGCGGCTTTCGCAGGAAAGGTGAAGCCGCGGCGAAAAAAGTTCGCGCAAGCAAAACCGCGCTTTTGCCAGCTCAAAAGAAAATTTGTGAACTATATATTTTTTTGTGAACTATATATTTTAAGGAGAGAATAGTATGCAACCCTGGATCATCGTACTGATTGTTGTGGCGGTACTCGTGCTGTTTATGCTGTTTTTAATGGTCGCCACTCGCTACAAAAAATGCCCGCCCGATAAAATCATGGTCATTTACGGTAAAGTCGGGGCGGACAGGGAAGGCAACGCCCGCAGCGCCAAGTGCATTCACGGCGGCGCGGCGTTCATCTGGCCGCTCGTGCAGGCGTTTACCTACCTCGATCTGACGCCGCTGTCCATCTCGGTGGACTTGAAGAGCGCCCTCTCGCGGCAGAACATCCGCATCGACGTTCCTTCCATCTTCACGGTCGGCATTTCCACCGAACCCACCGTCATGGAAAACGCGGCGGAACGCTTGCGCAACCTCAAAATGAACGAGATTCAGGAACTCGCCAAGGACATCATCTTCGGTCAGCTGCGCCTGGTCATCGCCACCATGAACATCGAGGAGATCAACACCGACCGCGATAAATTTCTGGAAGCGATCTCCCGCAACGTCGAGGGCGAACTCAAAAAGATCGGTCTCCGTCTCATCAACGTAAACGTTACGGATATTTCCGACGAGTCCGGTTATATTATCGCTTTGGGTCAGGAAGCGGCGGCGAAAGCCATCAACGACGCGAAGATCTCCGTCGCCGAGGCGAACAAGATCGGTTCCATCGGCGAAGCGAACGCCAAAATGGAGGAGCGCGTGCGCGTGGCGCAGGCAGACAGCGAGGCGATCAAGGGCGAAAACCTCGCCAAGGCGGAGATCGCCAAGGCGCAGGCGGAACTGCGCGAAAAGGAGGCGGAGGCGCTCAAACTCGCCGTTACCGCCGAAAAGGTGCAGGCGGCAAAGGCGCTCGAAGAGAGCTACCAGGCGGAAAAGATCGCCGAACAGTCGCGTGCGGAGAAGGAAAAAGCCTCGCAGGAAGCGGACATCATCGTCAAGCAGGAGATCGAAAAGCGCCGCAAGGAAATCGAGGCGGACGCGGAAGCGGAGCAGATGCGCCGCACCGCCAAGGGCGAAGCGGACGCGATTTTCGCCAAAATGGAGGCGGAAGCGCGCGGCTTGCGCGAAAAGCTTTCCAAACAGGCGGAAGGTCTGGATGCCATCGTCAAGGCAGCGGGCGGCGAAGCGAACGACGCGGTTCGCCTGATCATCGCCGATAAGATCGAGCAGATCGTCGCCGAGCAGGTCGAGGCGATCAAGAACGTCAAGATCGACAAGGTAACCGTCTGGGACGGAGGCGAAGGCAAGGACGGCAAGACGGCTACGGCGGGTTTTTTGAGCGGACTTTTGAAGAGCCTGCCGCCCCTCGAAGAGATGTACAACATGGCGGGGCTGTCGCTGCCCAAAATCGTAGCCCCGCAGAAGGAAGGGGAGAAAAATGCGGAAACGGCGGCGGGAAAACAGGCACCCGCTCCCAAAAAAGCGCCCGAAAAAAAGTAAAATAATTGTCAGCGGCGGGGATTTCTAGCAAAGACCCGCCGCTCTTTTGCCGCCCCGCCGCAAAAACCGGCGGGGAAAATTTACCCGAATCGCCGCACCGAATATACCGCCGCAAAAAAATCCGAAAAATATCGGAAATGCCGAAACGATTCGCTTGACAGAACGGCGGATTGGTGATAAAATATATTGCGTTAACAAAGGTTAACTGTTTTGGAGAAAAATTACAGAGCGGGCGGGAAGCCCGAAGGAGAACGAGAGGAATATGCCTTTGCCCATTGCGCCCACGGGCGTGGAACTTACGGTAAAAAAGGTGCTTGCCGACGAAAAGAACAAGCGGCACTTTGAAAATTTGGGAATCATCGCGGGGGCAAGCCTCACGGTGTTGTCGCAGGTCGGCGGCAGCGTCATCATCAAACTGCACGAAGGGCGCCTCGCGCTGGATCGGAACCTGGCGATGAAGATCCTCGTATAAAACCGTCAATAAAACTTATCTGAGAGGATATAATTTATGGAAAAGAAGCTCAACGAGTTCAAGCCCGGCGAGCGAGGCGTCGTCAAGCGCATCGAGGGGGAGGGGCACATCCGCCGCCGTCTCTTCGATATGGGCGTTACCCCGGGTGCGGACATCCTGCTGCGCAAAGTCGCGCCGCTGGGAGACCCCGTAGAGGTCAACCTTCGCGGCTACGAGCTTTCGCTGCGCAAGGCAGAAGCCTCGTGCGTCGTCATGGAGGTAAAGTAAAATGCTGAAATTTGCCCTTGCAGGCAACCCCAACAGCGGCAAGACGACGCTGTTCAACACCCTCACGGGCAGCACGGCGCACGTCGGCAACTGGCCGGGCGTTACGGTGGATAAAAAGGAGGGCACCTACAAAAAGCTGCCCGAGCCTGTCGCCATCGTCGACCTCCCCGGTATCTATTCCCTTTCGCCGTATACCCCCGAGGAGGTCATCTCCCGCAACTACATCATCGACAAAAAGCCGGACTGCGTCATCAACATCATCGATGCGACCAACCTCGAGCGCAACCTCTACCTCACCACACAGATCATGGAGATCGACGTACCCGTCGTCGTCGCGCTCAATATGATGGACGCCGTCAAAAAGAGCGGAGACAAGCTGGACGCAGTCAAGCTCGAGCGGGAGCTCGGCATCCCCGTCGTAGAGATCTCCGCCCTCAAAAACGAGGGCATCCCCGCGCTGATGGAGCGCGCCTGGCAGTCCGCCGCCGAAAAGCGCGAGGGGAGCACCGTGCTGCGCGGTTCCGCCCTCTCCCACGTCATCGACGACGTGAAGATCGCCCTGAAGGGCAAGGGTGTTCCCAGCCCTCTCTTCCATGCCGTCAAGCTAGTGGAAGGGGACGAGCTGGAGGTCAAAGACCATCCCGAAGAGGTGGCGATGGTCGAGGAATTCAAAAAACAGTTTTCCGACGACGTGTTCGAGGGCGATTTCGAGGCGATGGTCGCCGACGAGCGCTACAAGTACATATCCGCGCACTTCTCCACGGCGTTCGTCCATGCGGAAAAGAAGGAAACCTTCACCAAGTCGGACAAGGCGGATAAGGTGCTCACCCACCGTATCTGGGGTATCCCCATCTTTTTGGTGATTCTGTTCGCCATCTTTCACCTGACATTCGGCGCAGACCTGCTGTATCTGAATACGATAACAGGCTGGTTCAACGGCGGCGCGGGGTTTGCGACGGACATCGATACCGGCAACGAGGTTCTGAGCGCGTTCGTCGCCGTGTTCTATACGGCGGACGGCATATCGACGCCGGGCGCAATCGTGTTTAACCTGATGGGCTTTATCACCGACCAGATCGGCGGGCTCATCGCCACGGGCCTGGAAAACGTGGGCGCCGCGGCATGGGCGCAGGGTCTCATCAACGACGGTATCTGGGCGGGCCTTTCGGGCGTTCTGTCCTTCATCCCGCAGATCCTCGTCCTGTTCCTCTTTATCTCCATTCTGGAAGATTCGGGCTACATGGCGCGCGTGGCGTTCATTCTGGACAGGGCGTTCCGCAAATTCGGGCTCTCCGGCCGCGCGTTCATCCCGATGATCATGGGATTCGGCTGTTCCGTTCCCGCGGCGGTCAATACAAGGACGCTCGCCGACGAAAAGGAAAGGATCATGACGAACCGCGTCATACCGTTCTTCACCTGCGGCGCAAAGGCGCCCATCCTCGCCGCTGTGTGCGGAGCGATCGCCGCGCAGTACACGGGCGTCAACGCCGATCTGCTGGTGTTCGCGCTGTACGTGTTCGGCATGGCGATGGCGGTCATCATGGTCGCGTTCATGCGGCAGACCTCCATGCGCGGCGAGGTTGCACCCTTCATCATGGAGCTCCCCGCCTACCACGCGCCGCAGTTCCATAACCTGATGGTGCACCTGTGGGATAAGCTCAAACACTATCTGAAGAAGGCATTCACCATCATCGTCGCCTCCGCCATAGTCATCTGGTTCCTCTCCAACTTCTCCTGGCAGTGGCAGATGGTCGAAATGGATGAGAGTATTTTGTACGATATCGGCTCCTTCGTCTGCTGGATATGCACCCCGATGGGCTTCGGCGTGCAGTGGGGCGAGTACGCGTGGGTATTCGTCGTGGCGGCGGTCACGGGGCTCATCGCCAAGGAAAACGTCATTTCCACCTTCTTCGTCCTCGGCAACTGCCTCGCGGGGCAGGCACTGCTCGACGAAGGCTCCATGGAGGGCTGGCAGGCCGTGCAGTTCCTCGTGCAGCAGACGGGCATTTCTTGGCAGGGGCTGATCGCCTTTACCGTGTTCAACATGCTCACAATCCCGTGCTTTGCGGCGGCGGCAACCGTCAAGGCGGAGCTGCCCAAGGGCAAGTTTAAGTTTACGGTCGCTTTCTGGCTCATCACATCGTACCTCACCTCCACGGCGATATACCTCATCTTTACGTGGTGGTGGACGGTATTCATCGTCGCGGTGCTCATCGCGCTGGCCGTAACCTACTTTATCCTGCGCAACAAGGGCAAGATCAACTTCAGCAGAAAGAACAAAAACCGCGCCGCGCGGGAATAATGCGGGAATAAGCGCAAACGCCGTGCAATACAATAAAACCGTAAGCGGCCGCGCGGCAGAGAAAAGCTTCCGCGGCGGCATTGCGGAAAAATAAAAAGGGCGCCCAAAAAGGGCGCAAAGGAGGGATAACCATGGCACTGAATCTGCTTTCGGCCGCAGGGACAATCGTTTCCGTCGTCATCGGCGTGCTCGCGGCGGGATTCGTCGTATTCATGCTCGTTTGGCACTATGTGCGCAAAAAGCAGGGCAAAGGCGGCTGCGGATGCGGCTGTTCGGGTTGTTCCGGCTGTTCCTCCTGCGTTCCGAAAAAGAAAAAGCCGGACGAAAAATAAATTGTTTACACAGCTGTAATCTCCAAAATACAGAACCGATGCGCCCCCGCGAATTTTCGCGGGGGCGCACTCGTTTATCCATCGCCGCAAAAAAAAGGAACGCACCGCTTTTTTGCGAACGTTCCGCTTTTTTTGTACATAGCAATCGAAAAATTGCAGGGTGTGTGGCATGGAACAGGTCTTGCCCGCTTCCAGAGAAAGAATGCCGCGCTTTTTCGAAAGTTCTCCGTCCGTATCGACGTAGTCGGGCAGACCGTTCCACGGCTCGATGCAGATGTACGGCGCGCCGACCTTCGTCCATAAAAGGAGGTAGTCGAACCCCTCAAAGTTCACCTTAACGACGGGTTTGCCGCAGTGTTTGAGCGTCGCTTCGCGCGAGGAAAGCCCTGCAAAGGTGAGAGAATCGTGTTCGAACATCGCGTGGGAGAGGGGAAGTTCTTTCACGTTATCGCGGTAGGGCAGAGTTTTGCCGCTTAAATACCCCAAAATTGGCTGCTCCATCACGCGCAGGTTTTCCGTCTTTGCAAACTCGACAGACCAATCTTCAAAGTTCCCGTCCGCCGCGTATGCCTCGTGCGAGCCGAAGTTGAAGTACATCGTTTTATCCCCCGTGTTCTCCACCTCGTTGGTGATTTGCAGGGTATCGCCGCGCAGCTCGTAGCGCACGGAAAAGCGGAAGGCAAAGGGGTACTGCGCGCGGGTCTCCTCGTCGTCGCGGAGTGTAAAAACCGCGCACATGTCGGAGATTTTCGTGCAGGAAAAGGTTTTTCTGCGCGCAAACCCGTGGCTGTTCATGGTGTACGTCTTGTCGCCGAGGCGGTAGGCGCGGTTCAAAAGCCTGCCGCATATGGGAAAGAGGATGGGCGCCTGTCCGCTCCAGATTTTTGCGTCGCCGCGCCAGAAGTATTCGCGCCCCGCGGCGTTTTTCACGCTCGCAATTTCCGCACCGTACTCCTTGATTTGTACGGTAAGTTTTTCGTTTTTCAGTTCGATCATCGTTTTATCCTCCTTTTCGCGGCTGCGCACGAGGCAAGTTTGTCGCAATACCCTGACGGGCATTGCTCGTTTCCGCCTCGGCTCCGCCGCTTTATTCACGAAAATCTCGCTCGCTTTGCTCCCTGCGATTTTCCGTGAGAATATGGTTTTATAATAATAAAACGCGCGTCCGAAAACCGCGCTTTTAGCGGCTACGCACGAGGCAAGTTTGTCGCAATACCCTGACGGGCATTGCTCGTTTCCGCCTCG
>ERZ1106952.194-NODE-194-length-37509-cov-20.312837_pt1 | contig 37509 bp, 34 predicted proteins | sample MGYA00403677_ERZ1106952 | MGnify/ENA primary metagenome ERZ1106952 (study PRJEB35170, sample SAMEA104062415) | human gut metagenome | biome: human gut; feature: human-associated habitat; material: faeces | place: Denmark | collected 2012-05-14 ...
CTATTCGGGCACGCAGTGCCTTGCCCCCATAGGGGCAAAACTCCTTAGGGCGCGCTCCTTGTCTGCGGCTTTTTTGTTATGCGTCACAAGCAGGCTCGTGTCGGTTGCGCTGAAAGCGCAAGCTATTCGGGCACGCAGTGCCTTGCCCCCATAGGGGCAAAACTCCTTAGGGCGCGCCCCTTGTCTGTGCTGTTTTTGTTGTGTGTCAGAAGCAGGCTCGAGTAGGTCGCGCTGAAAGCGCAAGCTATTCGGGCACAAAGTGCCTTGCCCCATAGGGGCAAAACTCCTTAGGGCGCGCTCCTTGTCTGTGCTGTTTTTGTTATGCGTCACAAGCAGGCTCGCATCGGTTGCCGCTTGCGGCAAAAGCATATACCTCGTTCGTGAAGGGAAAAGATATAAATAACTTTCTGCGCATCACCGATCACATTCCGAGCTCCGCAAGCCACTCGCTCACGCGGGTCTGCGCGGAGGAAAGCTGCGACGAGGTGAAGTGCAGGTTGCCCGAAAAACGGACGGAGGGGTACTCGCCGCACAGCCCGTTATACGCCCCGTTTCCGCTGCTGGAACCGCTCGTGGAGAAGGTATATACCGTTTTTCCCTCGAATGAATAGCTTTCAAGGAAGGTCTGAATAATTCGCGGCGCGTCGCCCCACCAGATGGGATGCCCGATAAATACCGCGTCGTATTGCGCGAAATTATCGATTTCTCCGTCGATCGCGGGGCGGGCGGACGGGTCGTTCTGTTCGCGGTTGGCACGGCAGCCGCTGTCGGAATAGTCCAGGTCGGCCGAGGTATAAGGCGTTTCGGGGACAATTTCCCGGAGGGTGCCGCCCGTTTGCCCGGCGATGATTTGCGCGACGCGTTCGGTATTCCCCGTGTTTGAAAAATATGCGACGAGAATATTCCCTGAATCCTCCGCAGGCGTTTGCGCGGGGGAACACCCCGCCGGCAGAATCGCCAAAAACAGCATCGCCAGAATAAAAACAATCGCTCGTTTCATCGACGTTTCCTCCTTTTTTGCGGTTCATTGCAGGCTTTGCCCGAGTTCGAACGCCTGGCGCACATAGCGCGAGCCCGCCGTCATCGACGGTGTTCCGCAGCCGCTGCCCAGAACCATGCCCCTGTCTTCGAACGCGAGGTAGCGGACGAGCGTTTTATAGTGCGCCTCCAGCGCTTCAAACGTCCAGCCGTCGCTGTTCCACGCCGCGGCGAGGAGAGCCGACTTCATATGCCTGCGCGTGAGGCTTGAATTGAATGCGCAGAAGCGGTCGACGAGCGTTTTCAGCTGCGCGCTCATCCCGTAATAGTACAGGGGCGTGGCAAATACGAGCATATCGGCGCCCAGTATCTTTTGGCGGATATCCTCAACGGCATCCTTCTGCACGCAGAGGCCTTCGTACCCGCAGCGCACACAGCCTGTACAGGGACGGATATCCGCGTGCGCGGCATCGACGATCTCGACCGTATGCCCGGCGCTCTCCGCTCCCCGCCGGAACGCGTCGGCAAGCAGATAGGTTGAGCCGCGGCGGTTGGGGCTGCCCTGCAAAACCACGATTTTCATTATCCTCCCCTCCTTTTTCCGCCCTTACGGCAGGACGGGCAATTGCCGAACAGAACGTACGCAGTCAACCCTGTTTCCGCTCACGACGGCAGCGTTCGCCCCCTTAACACAGCAGCCGATAAAAACCGGCGCAGCAAGAGGACGATGAAAACTATATTTTTTTGACTATGCGCGCGGGAACGCCCGCCGCGACCGTTGCGGCGGGGACGTCCTTCGTGACGACTGCGCCCGCCGCGATGACGGCATCGTCTCCTACGGAAACGCCGGGAAGAATGGTGGCGTGCGAGCCGACCCATACATTCCTGCCGAGCCGCACCGGAGCGGGGCGCATGCTTTTCCGGTTCGCGGGGTCGAGGTCATGGCCGAGGGTGGCGATCACCACCTGATGCCCGATCAGGCAGCCGTCGCCGATTTCGATGCCGCCCTGATCCTGAAAGCAGCACCCCGAATTGATGAACACTCCCCTGCCCACCGCGATATTTTTGCCGAAATCGGTGTAAAAGGGCGGAAAAAGAGCAAACCCTTCGCCGGGTTCCCTGCCGGTCAGCTGCGAAAACAGGGCGCGCAGCTCCTCCTGCGCATGAAATCCGCCGTTGATGACCGCCGTGATGCGCTGTGCCTCCGCCGCCGCGCGGTGCATCAGCAAGTGCATTTCGCTGCCGGCGGCGATATATTCCATCTGCCCCGCCCTGCGTTTGAATTCTTCGGTATCCATCTCCTTCCTCCGCTCTTTTTCCGATATTATATCTTTTGCCGATATTATAGGTTCAGGGGCAAATACATGTCAAATACAAATAAAGAATGTTTTTCCATATTTGACGGCTATGCTTTTTTATGGTATAATGGGAAAAACCGGAGGGCGAACGCGATATGGAACTGCGGGAATTGCGGTATTTTCTGGCTGTAGCGCAGAAAGGGAATATTACGAAGGCGGCGGAATCGCTGTATATAGCGCAGCCGAGTCTTTCCAAACAGATGCAGAATTTGGAAAAGGAGATCGGGCGCCCGCTCTTCGTCCGCGGAAGCCGGACAATCGTATTGACGGAAACGGGTCAGCTTTTAAAAAAGCGGGCGGAGGAAATGCTCGAGCTGTACGAAAAGACGGAAGCGGAGATCGCCGCCCCGCCGGGCGAAGCGCGCGGCGAAGTGCGCATCGGCGGAGGCGAAAGCTATGCGCTGCTGTCGGTCGCACAGGCGGCGCGCGCGGTGCAGGGCGATCACCCCGCCGTAAAGTTCAATTTTTTCAGCGGGGATTCGGCAGACGTGATCGAAAAACTGGACAAAGGACTGCTCGATTTCGGCGTGCTCATCGACAGGACAGACCTCTCGGAATACGTTACGATGCGGCTCCCCGCCTGCGACGTTTGGGGGGTTCTCGTGCGCAGGGACAGCCCGCTCGCACGGCATGAAAGCGTTTCTGCCGAGCTGCTGCGGAGCGCGCCCCTCATCGTATCCCGCCAGTCGAGGCGCAAGGGAAGCCAGCTGTGCGAGTGGTTCGGCGGGGATATGGGGCACCTGAATATCCGCGCGGAATACAATCTTATTTACAACGCAACCCTGCTCGTGCGCGCGGGAATGGGCTGCGCCGTTACCATCGACAAACTTATCAACACCTCCGACAGCGACCTCTGCTTCCGGCCGCTGTACCCCAAACTCGAGACCCGCCTGGACATGGCGTGGAAAAAACACGCGGTCTTTTCCCGCCCCGCGCAGATTTTTCTGGAATATATGCGGCGCGGAGCCGGGTTCGGCGCGGGGCGGGAATAGGCGAAAGTTTTTCCATTCTTTCACCCGTGCTTTACACGATTCCCACGCGGATGCGCGATGATGATACCGACGGCGGGAAGGAAAGCGCGGCTTCCTGCGCATGAATTTCGGCAAAATAGCCAAAATAAACAGAAAAGGCGCCCTTTTCCGACACCCCGGTTGGGAAATATTCTAACCGAAGCGCGGAAGGCAATAAAATTCGGCTTCCTGCGCGATTTTGATTGCCTCGGGCAAATGAATATGCTATAATACATGAAACTGTAAATTGAAGATTGTACGCTTTTAAAGAAAAAGAGGTCTGAAATATTTCTATGAACAGAGCATACATCCGTTTTAAATATGCGGCGGACTTTGTGGTCGCCCTCATTGCGGTCGTCGTATGCCTTCCGCTTTTTATAGCCGTATCGATCGCGATCAAGGCGGAGGACGGCGGCAAAGTCATCTTTGCGCAGCGCCGCACGGGCGTCGGCGGTAAAAAATTCAACTGCTATAAATTCCGCTCGATGAAGAGCACCGACGTTTCGTACGACAAACATAAACGCGTTATCAAGGACAATAACCCCAACCTGACGAAGGTGGGCAGGTTCATCCGCAAATTCAAGATCGACGAACTTCCCCAGCTTTTCAACGTTCTGAAGGGCGATATGTGCATCATCGGGCCGCGGCCCCTGTTGCCCGTATTCGATACCGATTACGAGGATTGGGAAATCGTTAAATTCGAAATGCGCCCGGGCATGACCGGCTTGGGTCAGGTGTACGGCAACGGATACCTGAGCATCAAAGACCGCAAATACTATGACGTGCTGTATGCGATGCACGCCTCCCCGTGGATGGATCTGAAGATCGTTTTCAAGACGATCGCCGTGATCATTGTCGGCGAAAAGCGCTTCCTGCGCCCCGTGTCCGACATGGAATACCGCCGTTTGAAGCTGGAGGTGTTCCGCCGCTATACCGTTCAGCCGGATACGCTGAAAGAACTCCGGCCCACGCACGACTGATGCGCGCGGCAGCCGGCGGGCGCATTCCCGTAGCACAAATCATCGGCAACTCCGCCCTCGGCGGAGTTGCCGCATGTATCCTCAATTATTATTCGCACATGGACAGGGAGCGGTACCGTTTTGATTTTTTCACTTACGGCCCCTCCCCTTTTGATGAAAAACTGCACGGCATCGACCCGGAGGCGAAGGTCTTTTATATCCCTTCCCTCGATAAAACATTCTACAAAGCGGTACCCGCGCTGAAAAAACTGTTGGCGGAGGGAGGATACCCGATCGTGCACTCGCACATGACCACCCTCTCCGCGTTCGCGCTGCACGCGGCAAAAAAGGCGGGCGTACCCGTGCGCATCTGCCACGCGCACAGCACTTTCGACAGGCAGAGCGACCACTGGATTATCAAATCCATCCTGCGCCCCTTCGCGGCGAAAGACGCCACGCACCTGATGGCGTGCGGGAGCGCCGCGGCAGAAAACCTTTATCGCGCGCGCGCGAAGGAAGCATATATCCTGCCAAACGCGATCGATTTGGAACATTTTACGCCGGACGCCGGCGAAAAAAACGCGCTCGGGTTTTCGGGGCGGCTTTTGCTGTTCGCGGGGCGGTTCGCCAACCAAAAAAATTTATTCTTTCTGCTCGACGCCTTTGCAACGGCGCGCAAAAGGGAGGCTATGACCCTCGCGCTTGTCGGCGGGGGCGAGCAGGAGCAGGCGCTGCGCGCCCATACCGAAAAACTCGGCATCGCCGATTCGGTGCGGTTCGTGCCGCCGTGCGACCCCGCGCCCTATTACGCCGCGGCAGACTTGTTCTGCCTGCCGTCGCTGTACGAGGGCTTTCCCGTGGTCGGCGTGGAGGCGCAGGCGGCAGGCTTGCCCTGCCTGTTTTCAGACAAAATAACGCGCGAGGCAGATCTTTGCGGCGACAACGCGTTCCTGCCCCTCGATGCGGGCGTTTGGGCGGAAGAGATGCTCCGCCCGCGCAAAAAAACGGAACACCCTGCGCAGATCCTGCGCGAAAAACATTACGACATATGTGCGGAAGCACAGCGGCTGGCGGCGTACTACGGCGCGGCGCTGAACGGTTTGCACGGCTGAAAGCTCTTTCCGGCGTATCCCGCGGGCGCAATGTGCGCATACTGTTAACGGGCGCATGCCGGCGCGGAGCGGGCGGCAAAAGAGAATCGGAGAAGAAATGGAAAAACGCAACCTCTCAAAGCGGGCGGGGCAGCGGGCGTATCTGCTGCGGCTGCTCGTACGGCGAAACATAAAAAATCAATATTACCGATCCTTCATCGGCATACTGTGGACGGTTTTGAACCCGCTCCTCAACATGCTGGTAATGGCGTTCGTGTTTTCGCAGCTCTTCGGCAGGGGCGATACGGGCGGGCTGGACTATCCGCTGTACATCCTCTCCGGCAACATCGTGTTCGGCATCATGCGCGCCTCCACTTCCGGTTCGCTGCCCTGCCTGGTCGGGCAGCGGGACATGCTGCAAAAGACGAAGCTGCCCATCAGCCTGTTCCCGACGGCGAACGTATTTTCTTCGCTGGTCACCTTCGGCTTTTCCTTCATAGCGCTGCTCATCGTGGCTCTGTTCCGCTTTTGGGCGGGGAAATATGTTTTCCACTGGGAAATCGTTCTTACGCTCGTGCTTTTGCCCGCAATTACCCTGTTTTCGCTGGGGCTTTCCTACTTTTTGAGCGCACTGTATGTATTTTTCCGCGACCTGAAGCACATCTATACGGTTGTGCTGACGCTGTGGACGTACCTGACCCCCCTCTTCTACGCGCCGGAAGCGCTCAACAACCCCGCGCTGATCGCCGTGCTTAAATTCAACCCGATGTATTATTACGTCACCTATTTCCGCGACCTGCTGATGGGCGTTATCCCGACTTTGGGCGAGCATATCCTGTGCTATGCGTTCGGCATCGGCGCCTTTGCGATCGGAGCGCTCTTCATGCTCGCCGTGCGCAATAAGATCGCCGCGAAACTGTGAGGATGCACATGGGAAAGAGAGAACCGATGCAGGACGACTGCCTGCTGGAAATCAAAAACGTGACGATGAAGTTCACCAAATACGACGTCGGCGTCGATTCGCTCAAAGAGCTGGTGGTTCGCGCCTTTAAGGGCGACCTGAAGCGCGAAAAGTTTGTATGCCTGAAAAACATCAGCTTTACCATCAACCGCGGCGAGGCGGTGGCGGTCATCGGGCGCAACGGCGTGGGCAAGAGCACCCTGTTAAAGATCGTTTCGGGCATTTTGAAGCCGACTTCGGGTTCGGTGCGGTGCAACGGGCGGATCACCCCCCTGCTGAAATTGGGAGCCGGGTTCGACGGGAACGCCACGGGCATCGAAAACATCTACCTCAACGCCGCCATTTTGGGTTACACGAAGAAGGAGATCGACGAAAAGCTGCCCGCCATCCTCGAATTTTCCGAGCTGGGCGACTTTATCTATTCCCCCATTAAAACATACTCCTCCGGTATGATGGCGAGGCTCGGCTTTTCCATCGCCGTCAACATGGAGTCGGAAATCCTGCTCATCGACGAAATTTTGGGCGTGGGCGACATGGCGTTCCAGAAAAAGTGCCACGCCAAGCTGGACGAACTGCGGGCGAAGGGGCTGACCTTTCTCATCGTTTCGCACAGCCCGGGCGTGGAGCGCTACTGCAAGCGAGCCATCTGGATCGAGCGGGGGAGGCTGATCGCCGACGGCGAAACGGGCGAAATTTTCCGCCGCTATACCGAAATGATGAACAAAAACCCGAGCTGCAAATAATGCAGCCTGCCATAGCCGGGGAACTTCCTCGGCTGATTTTATAGAAAGGAGATTTTGTATGGCGCATTACGATTATCTGCTCGTCGGCGCGGGTCTTTTCAACGCCGTATTCTGCGAACACGCCCTCCGCGCGGGGAAAAGCTGCCTCGTTGTGGAAAAGCGCGGGCATATCGCGGGCAACATCTACACCGAAAAGCGGGAAGGCATCGACGTACATGTGTACGGCGCGCACATCTTCCACACCTCCGACGAGGCGGTTTGGGAATACGCGAACAGATTCGCCAAGTTCAACGGCTTTGTCAACCGCGTGAAGGCGAACTATAAAGGCAAACTGTACAGCATGCCCTTCAACATGTACACCTTCGAACAGCTTTGGGGCGTGAAAACGGCGGAAGAAGCGAAAGCCATCATCGATCAGCAGCGCGCGAGCCTGGGCGGCAAAACGCCCGAAAACCTCGAGGAACAGGCGATCAGCCTCGTCGGCACCGACGTGTATAAAACACTCGTGAAGGGGTACACCGAAAAGCAGTGGGGAAGGAAGTGCAAAGATCTGCCCGCCTTCATCATCAAGCGCCTGCCCCTGCGCTTCACCTACGACGACAACTATTTCAACGACCCGCACCAGGGCATCCCCGAGGATGGCTACACCGCCATGGCGGAAAAGATGTTTGCGGGCGCGAAAATCCTGCTCAACACCGATTATTTCGACTTTATCAAGAACACGAACGACACCTTCGGCAAGACGGTGTTCACGGGCAAGGCGGACGAATTTTTCGGCTACCGTTTCGGAAAACTCGAATACCGCACCCTCCGCTTCGAGACGGAAACGCTGGACACGCCCGACTACCAGGGCAACGCCGTGGTCAACTACACGGAATACGAGATCCCCTACACGCGCATTATCGAACACAAGCACTTCAACTTCGGCAAACAGCCCAAAACCATCATCTCCCGCGAATATCCCGCTGAATACGAGGAGGGAATGGAGGCATACTACCCCGTCAACGACGAAAAGAACAGCGCGCTCATCGCCAGATACGACGCCTTGAAGGCGGAACACCCGAACGTGATTTTCGGGGGACGCTTGGGCGAATACAAGTACTACGACATGGACAAGGTGATCGCGAGCGCCTTCCGCTTGTGCGAAAAGGAAGGACTACGCTAATTATTCACAAATTTTCTTTTGCGCTGAAGGTGCGCGAGGCTTTCACCTGCTCGCAATGGCGAAAACGAGCGCACCGCAATCGCCTTTGGCGATTACAGAAGAAAATTTCGTGAGAAAAGGGAGAAACCAGCCGACAAGACGGCGGTTTCTCCCTCTTTTTTGCCCTTTTAAGGGCACACCTCTTTTTCTCTCACTTTCCTCGTGCAAAGGCACTGCAGTCTAACGATGTCAATTTTGCGGAGCGACCGCTTGCGGGCATTTATGCAAAATTGACGAAGTTGCGCGATAACTTTGTTATCGCTATGTCGAGATTTTCAGGGCTGCCGCCCTCGGCTTGCAATTTTTAGGGGCTTTTATCTATTATTTTAATTGCAAGCCTTCACCCGCTGATTTGGTTTGCCATTATTTTATAAATGGCAAAAAATTCACCCCTCCTCCCGAAAGCAAAAGCATGAGCAACGCAAGTCGATGCCCTATATAGCGGGAGGAAATATGATTTATATTTTTATTTTATAAAAACATCCTCGAACATCGGCTGCTTAGAAATTTTCATGATCCAACGGAAAAACCGTGGAAAACTTTTAGGGAAAAACTTAAACAAAAAACCCATAAGCCTTGCATCTGCACCGTATATCATGCGGCATTTTTTACGCTTGATGCCGTGTACGATTTTTTTAACCATTCTGTCTCTCTTCGACATAAATGCGGAGATAAGTTTGTTTTTGGAGACGTCTTCTTTTTGCCGGGCGAATAGGTTTGTTTTGGTAAAGCCGGGGCAAACACAGCCCACATAGATTTCGGGATGCTCAAAAGCAAAACATTCCGTTAACGCTTTACTTGCGGACTTTGCCGCCGTGTAAGGCGCAGTACCGGCTATAGGAGCAAGCGCGGCAGAGCTTGAAATCGTAACAAATGCGGGCGTATCGGATTTACCGATGTGCGGATACATAACCTGAATGGAATAGGCAACGGAATAGAAATCGATGTTCAGACAATTTTCCAACTCATCTTTAGCGACATTTTCAAATCTCCCAAATGCGGGAAATATACCCGCATTGTTGATAAGTATATCGACCTGAACGGAATTGTCCTCCAGATATTTTTTTATCTTTATCCAATTTTCATATCGGGAAACATCGTAATACAGGCAAGTAAAATTGCCGCTGTTTTCGCCGAGTTCTCTTACGGTTTGCTCAAGCCCGGCATCATCGATAATGACAGCTATAACCTTGCAGGCATACTTGGTGATGAGCAACCGGGCGATGCCCGCGCCGATTCCGCTTGCGCCTCCGGTTATGAGAACTGTTTTATTCTGCAGCCAACATTTTTTCATCTTATTATTGAATTTCTTATCTGTTTTTACGGTTTAAGGCTTTCCTCTGTTTTTTTGACATTACGGCGTATTCGTCGGGCGCAAAGAGAGAACGCGGCGGGGTAAGACCGCAGGCGACGAATTCTTCGTCGATTTTATTATAGTACTTATTGAACTTTTTGTAATAGCCTACGGTTTTGTCGTTTACATAATTGCCGCTGATTTTTTCGTCTTTTTCAAGTTTTTCGAACTCATATGCGCCGTTTACGCGCAGACCATTCAATAGCCCCATAAAAATAGCGTCTTTCGGGCAATTCATCGTACATCTGCAGCACAGCGCGCAATGAGTGCCGAAACGATATTTACCGTTCTTTTTGGCAATATTTTGTGTGGGGCAATTTTTTGCACATAATCCGCAATCTATACATTTACGTTTGTCGACCCGATAGAATAATCCGTTAAACCAAGCGCCAAACCACTCGATTTTTCCGAGAAAACACATAATAAGGCTTATAAAACTATTATGCAGGCACTCTCTTTCACCGTTTATGATTTTATCGGCGGAAGATTTAGCCATCAGGCGAGAGTATAAATACATCTGTTTGGCAAGCCCCGGGGGATAGCGAAACATTATATTGTAAGGCATCAGATAATGTTTTTCGTAGGAAACGTCGTATCCTTTCGCCCGCAAATAGCGCTTGGCAGCGTTCGACGACGAGTTGTTCACTGAAAACGGTTCGCCGCTGCTCTTTATGATAAACGCCCGCTGTCCTTTTTTTGCCTCCGGCAATAGCTTTACGAATTTATTAAAAAGATGCGGCGCGTTGAACGCATGCCCGGGATAAGCAACGCCGATCAAGTCGTAATCGTTCGGATTCGGGAAAGACTTCTGCTTATACGCCGTATATGTGATGGCAAACGTTTCGCATTCATAACCATAGCGAGCCATCTCTGACGAAAGCATTTTGCATATGAGATTTGTATTTCCCGTACCTGAAAAACAATATATAATACATTTGCTCATAATATTTGAACTGATCATTGCCGTTATAATTTTTCAGGGACGCAATTTTCCGCTCCTTCAAATGTTTAACAGACAAATTTTTTATTCGGATGCTTACTTGAATTCACCGGGAGCATAGCATGCTTTCCCCGTCTCGACAATAGCTTCCTTTACGCCGCCGCGGCCGATATGCAATTCGGCACAGGTGGCGGCTATTTCTTCTTCGGGATAGTAGAAATAATCGGTTTGAATATCGAGCATAACGTGCTTGTAGTCAAGGCCGTGGTAAAGACCTTTCTTCCGGTCTTTTTTTGCCATCATATCGGCACCGAGGGCGCAAAGCCAACGGGCAGGGTTCCATATTTTGCGAGGCTTTCCTTGTATGCCGATCAGCATATTGTCCAACATCCAATTGAAATCATGATTTTCATCGCCGATGGCATAGCTTTTTCCGCCCTTGCCAAATTCAATTGCCCCGACAAGCGCTTCGCCTATATGCCTTGTCGTCGTCATAACCGATCCGCCCTTGGGAAACATGATCGTCTTTTTGCCGTTGACAAAATTATCCAAAAACACGCCGCGCCATAACGGCTGCCTGTGGGGGCAAGTGCCGAAGATATAGGGCAATTCCATTACGCAAACGTCGAGTTTAGGCAAGTTGTTTCGCTCCTCCGCCGCCTCTTTCAGAATCAGTTCTGCCTGCTCCTTCCTGACTCGGATATAAGGATGAATTTCGGCAAGCTTCTTTTTCGGAAACTTCCTGTCAAAATATAAGAAGTAGGAGCTGCAAAGTGCCGCCTTTTTTATGCCTGCATCCCTTGCGGCGCGAAATACTTTAGCGGCGTGGTCTACTAATCGGAGCTTGAAAAATTCGTAGGCGGGTTCATTCGGCGTTATCCTGTCGTCCGGGCCTACTGCGTAAATCATGGCATCGTAACCCTTAAAAATTTCAGCAAGCTCCGCTTGGGTAAGTTTGAAAACGTCGCCTTCAAGGGTTTTGATTTGCTCGGGATACCATCCGTCCATAGGCACGTCGGGTATAGCCAGCGAGGTAACGTCGTGCCCTCTTTCAAGCGCAACTTGCGCCGCTTCATGGCCCAAAAGCCCCGTACCGCCTACAATCATAATTTTCATAACTCTGTTCTCCGTGAATTTTTTTGTATAAAAGCAGTAGAGCAAGAATTGTTCTACTCGTTTTCATTTTAATGAAAAGAGGAAAAAATTACACCCTATTAACTATAAACTATAATAATTATACCATCTATTCGATGCTATTGCAAGACTTTTAATAAAAATATAGGTTGTCCTTACTCAATTTTCCCTGCTATCGGCGGTCGTTTGTTTTGAAAAAATATTTATATGTTTTTGTCGATTTGCGATAACCATACCGCATTTTAGACCCTTTTTGCCTATTTTCTTGAGTAATGTGATAATGTACGGTAAAAGAATGCGCGGATTAAGAGCCGAAAAGGGACTGTCGCAACAAGAATTGGCGATAATGTTCATACCAATCAACGGGCGATAAGCCGCTAAAAAAATGAAGAACTCGATTTGAGCACGGATATGATAAAAAAGCTGTGCGGCGTATTCGAAGTAAGCGCCGATTATCTGCTTGGGTTAAACGATTATTAAAAAAGCATCCCCGTGCGGGATGCTTTTTGTCGGCTTTATTTTTGCGCGGGCGCTTCCGTTGCAGGCGCGCCGCCGTCTTCGTGCGGTTCTTCTTTGGGCGGGATTTTGATGCAAACGAGCGAATCGCCTTCTGCAATTTCCGTGGCGCCGTAGGGGATCACCGTGCCGCCGCCCCGCTTGATCATGGCGATGAGCGTGCCGGGCGCAAGCTCCAGCTCGCGCACCCTTTTGCCGACCCACGCGTGATTTTTGCCGATAAACTCCTCGAACATGCCGAAATCTTCGCGGTTTTCAAACTCGGGCGCGGCGGTAACGAGCACGTCGCCCGCACTGACGGGCGTATTGCCGTTGGGGACGATGACCTCCTCCCCGCGCAGCAATAAAACGACCAGAAACTCGCGCGGCATGACGCACTGTTTGAGTTTTTTGCCCGCCCAAGGGTGGTTTTCCCCCACGACGACCTTGACGAAGCTGACGTCGCTCTCCTCCGTGTAATCGTTGAAGGTGCGGAGGACGTCGTCGTTTTCGCCGAGCATGCGCATCTTTCTGGACATGAGAGGCAACAGCGTACCCTGCACCAGGATGGAGATGATGACGATGACGAACACGATGCTGAACAGGTCGTACGGCAAAGCCGTTTCGCCCAGCGCACTGATGGCATAGATGGCGAACACGATGGACGCGACCCCGCGAAGCCCCGCCCACGACACGACGCCGATCTGGTTCCACTTGGCGCGGAAGGGTGCGAGCAATCCGCCGACCGTTACAGGGCGGGCGATGATCGTCATGAACAGGAACACGAGCAGCGCGGGGATGAGCACTTCCGGCCGGATGAGCCACTCGGGGGTGGCAAGGAAGCCGAGCAAAAAGAAAATGATCATCTGCCCGACGCCCGTGAGCGCATCGAAGAAGCGGACGCAGTCTTTTTTTTGCGGGATGCGCGCGTTGCCGAGCATGATGCCGCAGATATACACGCCGAGGTAGCCGTTGCCCGCGAGCCACGAAATGCCCGTGATCTCCCCGAGCAGGGTGGGCAGCGCGTAGGTGATGAGGGCGAGCGCGAAGATGAAAATCGCGCCGCGCTGACCGCCGTCGCCCGAAAACCTGCGCAAGAGGAAAATGCCCGCAAATCCGAATCCTACCCCGAAGATTGCGCCGAATCCGACCTGCGAAAAGAGCATGCCGGCGATTTCCCCCGCCGACATAGACGCCGAGCCGGAAATGCCGTACTGCGCGGCGATGACGGCTGTGAACACGACGGTGAGCATGTACGACATCGGGTCGTTCGAGCCGGACTCCATTTCGAGCATGGACGAGGTGCCGTACTTTAAATTCAGCCTGCGCGAGCGCAGGATATTGAAGACGGAGGCGGCGTCCGTCGAGCAGATGACCGAGCCGATGAGCATGCTCTCCGCCCAGCCGATGCCGCCCCCGAAGAAGGGCAGCAGCTGAAAGACGTAATAGACGAACACGCCGACGATGCCCGCCGTAAGCGCGGTGCCGGCAAACGACAGCAGGAGCGCCTGCGGCGCGACGGGTTTCGCCTCCTTGAAGTTGGTGCCGAATCCGCCGTAGAAGATGACGAACACGAGGCAGACGGAGCAGACGATGTTGCCGAAGTTATAGTCGGTAAAGTTGCCGATCTGCGGGCGCAGCAGAACGCCGAACACCATGCCGAGGCCGATGAACAGCAGCAGCGAGGGAATTTTCAGTTTATCCGTGACGCGGTTGATGAAGATGCACAGCGCGACGACCACGCCGAGCAGGAGCAACAGATAGACGTATTCCATGCGGCCTCCTTTGCAGTTCGCGCAGAGCGGACTTCGGGCGGTTCGGCGGAACACCGTTCCGGTTTTTTTGCAACGTATACGAAAAAACTGCCCTTTCGCTATTTGCGGAACATTCTGAGTTTATTTTTTACGATGTCTACGATGAACGGAAGCCCTTCGTACAGCTCCCCGTCCACCTGGATGATGAGATCCTTTTCGGGATAGATTTCGATATGCTCGGCGCGCTCGAAGCGGGTGAACGGCTCTTCGAGGATTTTGCCCTTCATGAGTTTGACGAATGCGGGCGGAACGCGCAGCTTTTTCACGTCGTCCACGACGACGAAATCCAAAAGCCCGTCGCCGAGCTTTGCCGCGGGGCACATGCGGATGCCGCCGCCGATGCGGTAGCCGTTGCCCACGCAGGCGATGAGGGCGTTGTAATTCCCCTCCTTGCCGTTCACGAGGGTGCGCATCTTGTAATTTTTGAACTTGATGAGGGAAATAATCAGTCTGATGAGATACTGGAACCTGCCGCGCAGGATTTTCGAGGAGCGGCAGCGCTGCAAAATTTCCACGTCGATGCCCGTGCCGACGGCGTTGATGCCGCGCACGCCCTGCGGCATCTGCATGTATTCGGTGTACTGCGGCTGCGAATCGACGATGAGATCGGCTGCCTTGACGGGGTCGAGCGGGATGCCCGCCGCCGCGGCAAAGTCGTTGCCGGTGCCCGTGGGAATGAGACCGAGCGCGCATTTATCGAAGTTGGTGAAGCCGTTGACGACTTCGTGCAGGGTGCCGTCTCCGCCGACGACGATGACGTCGCCCTCCCCCTCCTGCGTGAGATCGTGCGCGAGATGGGTCGCCTGACCCGCCTTTTCCGTTTCGAAAACGCGCAGAGCCTGACCGCGGGCGCGGAAGCGCTCGAGCGCAGCCCTCTGCAGTCTGCGTTTTTTCCCTTCCCCCGAATTGGGGTTTAAGATGATGTTCAGCAACTTGTATGCCCTCTCACTCATAAAATACTTTACCATTATAGCAGAAAGCGAATTAAATTGCAATCAGGTTGAAATTATAGTATAATAATAGACGCTAATAAATTCTGATACGGTGTATTATCTATGCCTATGCTTCTTTCCGTACCCGAAAAACTGAATACGCTCGCGCAGAGGGCGGAGTTCCCCCTCTACGTCGTGGGCGGGGCGGTGCGCGACGCGCTCGCAAACCTCCCCTCCTCGCAGGACTGGGACATCTGCGCGCCCGTTTCCGCCGAGCGCTTTTCCGCCCTCGCCGAAGAGTGCGGGCTGATTGTGAACGGCGCATACAAAAACACGGGCACCGTGAACCTGACGGACGGGAAGGTGAAGATGGAGTTCACCTCCTTCCGCACCGACAAGTACCGCCGCGGCGAGCACGCGCCCGCGAGCATCGAGTTCACGACGGACATCCGCACGGACGCACTGCGGCGGGATTTCAGGTGCAACGCCGTGTATTACGACATCCGCACGGGCGAGATCGTCGACCCGCTCGGCGGGGTGAAGGACATCGAAAGCAGGACGATTTCTGCCACCCGCGACGCGGACGAGGTATTCTCGGAGGACGGTTTGCGTCTGATGCGGCTGGCGCGCCTTGCCGCGCAGCTGGGGTTTGCGCCCGACCTTGCGTGCATCTTCGGCGCGAAGTTCAACGCCGCGCTCATTTCCAAAATTTCCGCCGAGCGCATCCTCGCCGAGCTGACGCTCATCCTGCACGCGGACGAAAAGTACGGCGTGCGCTATGCGCACTACGACGGGCTGAAACTGTTGGAGGGCACCGACGTGCTCAACTACATCCTGCCCGAGCTGGCGGCGGGAAAAGGCATGCCCCAGCGCGCCGACTTCCACGCGCACGACGTGCTCGAACATTCCCTGCGCGCGTGCAAGTATTCGGACGCGCGCGTGCGCTTTTCCGCCCTCCTGCACGATGTGGGCAAGCCCGCCGCCTACCGCGAGACGGGCAAATACCACGGGCACGATATGTACGGCGAAAGGATCGCGCGGGAAGTTCTGGAACGGCTGAAGGCGCCCAAAAAGCTGACGGATACCGTTTGCCGCCTGACCGCCCTGCACATGTACGATTTGGACGGCAAGGCGCGCGCGGGCAAGATCCGCGCCTTCATCGTAAAAAATTACGACGTGTACGAGCCTCTGCTCCTTTTGAAACAAGCGGACTATTCGGGCTGCAAGGACGATTTGAACGTCTGCCCCACCATCACAAAGTGGGAGAACATCCGCCGGGAGATGGAGGCGGAGGGGGTGCCCTTCACCCTGAAACAGCTCGCTGTGCGCGGCAACGAGCTGAAAGGGCTCGTACCCGCGCCGAAGACGGGCGAAATTTTAAATAAACTGCTGCTTTGGTGCGCGCAGGACGGCGCGCGGAACGAAAAATCCGCGCTCCTCGCGGAGGCGGGCAGGCTCGCCGCACAGGCGGACAAGGGGGAATAAAAATGGAGCTTATTTTTTCGGTCATCGCGGCGGTGTGCGCGGCGCTCGCGCTCGCCGTGAGCCTTCTGGTATTAAAAAATCAGAAAAACGGGCATACGTCCCCGCAAAATGCGGACACGGCGCGGCTCGAACAGCTGCTGGGGCAGGTGCATTACATCGTGGAGCAGAACGCACACGCGAGCCGCGACTACCTCGATTTTATGGCGAAACAGCAGAACGGTAACCTGAAAGGCATCGCCGAAAAGCTGGAAACGCTCAACGCCTCGACGGAGCGGCGGCTCTCCGAAATTCAGCGGGTCGTGGCGGGCGAGATCAAGTACATGACCGAGCAGAACGCGCACAACCTCGAACAGATCCGCCAGACGGTGGACGAAAATCTCTCCTCCACCCTCGAAAACAGGCTGAACAAGAGCTATTCCATCATCAACGAGCGGCTGGAGGCGGTGTACAAGGGCATCGGCGAGGTGGCGCAGCTGGCGGGGAGCGTGGCGGACATCAAAAAGGTGTTCACCAACGTAAAGCTGCGCGGCACCTGGGGCGAGGTGCAGCTCTCCGCCCTGCTCGAACAGATGCTCTCCCCCGCGCAGTACCGCGCGAACGTGCGCATCGATCCCCTCTCGAACGACGTGGTCGAGTACGCCGTCCTGCTCCCCTCGAACGGGGAAACGGTGTACCTGCCCATCGACAGCAAATTCCCCATCGAGGAATACCGCCGTCTCATCGACGCGGGGGATTCGGGGGACAAGGAGGCGGCGGAGCGCGCGCAGAAAAACCTCGAACGGGCGCTGAAACTGCAGGCGGACACCATCGCCAAAAAGTACATCCGCCCGCCGCTGACCGCCGACTTTGCGGTGATGTTTCTGCCCCTCGAGGGTCTGTACGCGGAGAGCGTGAAGATGCCGGGGCTTTCCGAATACTTCGCACAGCGGCGCATCATGGCGTGCGGGCCGACCAACCTCGGCGCCCTGCTCACCACCCTGCAGATCGGCTACAAGACCGCCGCCATCGAAAAGCGTTCGGGCGAGCTGTGGGAACTTTTATCCGCCTTCCGCCACGAGTTCAAAAACTTCGTGCAGATCCTCGAAAAGGCGCAGAAAAAACTGCAGGAGGCGCAGGACACCATCGACAGCGCCGCAAAAAAGACGCGCACCATCGACAAAAAACTCAAGAACGTATCCGAAATTTCGGACGCGCGCGCCAATCTTTTGCTCTCCGACGAGGGCGAAGAGGACGGCGCGAACGGCGGCGAAGCAGGCTGAACGCCGCGCGGATGCGGATGCCTGCCCCTTTGCGGGGCAGGCTTTTTTTGCCTTGCCTGGCAGAATGTTTTGCGCCGCGGCGACAAATTCCCGTAGCGTAATTATTGCATTTCGCGCCGTTTTATATTATAATAGGGATATGAATATTACGCGTATCGTGCAGGCGGGCGAGCTGCCCGCCGCGGAAGAATTTGAATTTTCAGACAAGACCGTGCAGGGCGCAAAGCTCGGCAAACGGGGAAATATGCTGTACGTCGTTTCCCCCCGCCGCTTCAAGCTGTTTGCGGACAAGGCGGACACGCTCACCTTTCTTGCCGGGAGCGGGCATTTCAAGTGGGCGCGCGGGGAGAAAGACTTTGCCGCGGGAGAAACGTTCCGCATCGAGGGCGAGGGCGAGTACGAGGTGAACGGAAACTGCACCTTTATCGCCGTGCGCGAATAGGAAATGAATGAGGTAAAATTATGGTAAAAGCGAATTTCAGCTTCGGCGGAAAGCTGGTATTGGTACTCGTGACCGTGGTCGTGTACACCTTTGTGCTCATCGCGGGCGCGATCGGCGGCGGGCTGTACGCCTACAACAACGTGAAGGTGGGCGACCTGCTCAACCTCGTACAGCAATCGCAGTGGGTTTCGGAGGAATATGCCCAAAAAACGATACAGCAATTTATCAGCGATCTGCAAAAAGACCTTTCTGCCGAGGGACTGACCCTGCAGACGGTTATCGACATCTCCCCCAAGACGGGCGAAATGCTGGACGGAGTTATTGACAATCTCAACGAAAACGGCATCGTGACCATCGACCGCAAGGCGCTGTACAACACGCCCGTAGATCAGCTTTCCTCGTCACTCATGGACGTGGCGGTCGTGACCGCGACGCTCGGATCCATGCAGGATACGATGGGCATTACCCTGCCCGACATGCCCATTTTCAAGGGCGACGGCGAGGAAAACGGCGGCGACTTGTACGTTGCGGCGAACAGCACGGACGACGGCTCACTGGACAAGGCGTACAGCTTCGGCAGTTATACCTATTACACGAAATCGACCGCTTATGCCGAGGCGACCGAACCGGAAACGCTGCTGCTGTACAGACCGCAGGAAACCGTTGCCGAAGAGAGCGAGGGCGGATACCTGACGGCGGACGGACGCTATATCTACCGGAACACCGGTACGGAGGAAGAGCCCGAATACACGCGCATCCGGCTTACGAGTTCCGCCGTGTATCAGGATGAAAACGGCGCGATCCTGTTTAAAACGAACGAGCTGTACACCCGCACCGCGCCCGGAGACAGCGGCTATTCTCCCCTGCAATTTGTGAGCGAAACGCCGGAAGAACTGCAGGTGACTTCGGTTCAATCGGAGTACCTGTATCAGCCGCTGTACGCGGACAGCGAGGGCAAAACGCTCGCCACCGATGAAGCCGACGCAACGACAGGGCGCTACCCGATCAAAGCGGAATTCGAGGGAAAAACCCTGTATGCGGCGACGGACGTATATTCGGAGCTTACGGAAGAGAACCTCGAAGGCGGCGTTCCGACGGACGAGTTTTTGAGCGGCAATACCGTATACGTCCGCTCGGACGGGTTGAGCGACCTGCCGCTGATCAGCGCAGTGAACGCGCTCGCGGGCATCTTTGACATGGAATCCCTTTCGCTGCGCAAGGCGGCGGAGTACTTCGGCATTTCGCTGGAGAGCGACCTGCTGACGGACATTCTCGACGTGCCGCTGGCATACCTGGGCGGCGGACTGGACGAGGCGGTGCAGAACTTTACGCTCGATTCCGTCATCGAACTGAACGAGAGCAACTACGAGGAAAACGAACTGCTTTTCTACCTCGCCTACGGCGAACGCGAAAATTATACCTTTGACGAGAACGGCAGCGTAGTGATGAATCCGGGCGCGGAAAAGAATACCGTTGCGGATATTTCCGGACTGATCAACAACATCACGATCGGCAATATCGTCGGAGACAGCGACCACCCGCTGATGCAGAGCATCGCCGACTGGACGATCAGCGATTTTTCCGACGCCGACAAAATCAACAGCCTGACCATCGGCGACATCATCGAAATCGACGAAAGTTCGGAAGATACCGCAAAGATCATGCTCGCCCTGCGCGACATCCCCATCGGCGAGATCTCCACCGCGATCGACGATCTGACCATCGAGCAGATGGTCGGCACGATCGATGAATCGAATACCATTCTCTACGCGCTGCGGAACTGCACGCTGGGCAATATGGGCGCGGTGATGCAGTCGCTCTCGCTGCAAGACCTGTTCGCCGACGATCTGTACGAATATGTGTATATCGGCACGGCGCAGGAGGTGAAGGACACCGACGGCTCCGTGATTTCAAGTCAATACGACAGCCGCTACGAACAGCTTTTCGTTTGGGAAAACCTCGCCTATACCGAAAAGACGGCGGATGAGATCAAGAGCCTTCCCGCCGACACGAAGATCTATGCCCGCTACATCCTCGCCTACGACGGCTCGGACTACACCGCGGACGCATACAAAGGGATCCCGCTCTACGCTTACAACCCCGCCGCGGCGGACGGCGAGGCGGAATATGTGCTTGCGACCTATGTTTCCGCATGGAAGATGCCGGACGGATACGACGATACGCTTACCTATTACACCTATTCCGAAGCGGACGACACATATACCGCCGTTCCCGCAGAGCAGCTCGGCGGCACCTTTACAGTCGATACTCTCTACTACATCGACGAAAACGACGACATCGGAGAGCTTTCGCTCGTCCCCGCCGAACTTTCCATCGCCGACGGATATGAAGATGCTATACTGTACAGCATGTACCGCGTTGCGGAAAAGGCGGTCGTCGGAGAGACGGAGCAGGAATATTATACGCAGGCAAACCTGTACTATTTCGATTTTGACAGCCAGGCGTTCGAGCGGATCCCCGTATCCGAAAATTCGGGCGGGACGCCGAACACTCCCTATCTGGAAAAGCTGACGGACGGCGAAGGAAGCGTCGTCGGGTACATCGTTCACAACGTAAGCGGCACCGTCTACACGCACGGCGACACGCAGGGGCTTTGGAAGTACATGCTCACCAATGAGAACGGCGTGGAAGAAATTGCCTCGCTCAACGACATCGGCTCGCTGATGTCGAACATCTCGTACAACATCAACCACAAGACGCTGCGCGAAATGCGCGACGACGGCGTGCTGGACGTTTCCGCCGCGGCGGACGGGTCTGACCCGCTGGCAACGGAAATCCCCGATATTCTGCTCGAAGAAGCCGACCGCCCCGCGGAAGGCGAAACCCGCCCCACTTTGGGGGATATGTCGATCAGCGAGCTGCTCGACCTGACCGTCCGCGCGCTCGAAACCATTCAGAAGATCGAAAACAGCGGCTTCGATTGGGGAAATATTTCTTAAAACCTTATCCGTCTTTTCTGCGCCGCGCGGGAAAAACCGCGCGGCGCTTTCTTTTTGCGGAGGCAAAGCGATGAAAAAGAGAGATTTGCCGAGGCAAAAAGCGTTGACGAATAAATTTTTTTGCGGTATAATAGAAAATGCGCTTGAAAGGGCGCAAACCCTTGCGCATCCAAAAGGTGCGCCGAATAAGACCGGGAGGTGAAAAATATGAAATACGAGATGCTTTATCTGATCGACTCGTCCGTTGCCGAAGAAGCGCGCGACGCGTTGGTTGCCAAATTCGAAGACATCGTGAAGAATTTGGGCGGCACCGTAGTTTCGACGGACAAATGGGGCATGAAGAAGCTCGCTTATCCCATCGATTACAAGAGCGAAGCTTTTTATGTTCTGATGACCTTCGAAGCGAACGGCGATTCCGTGAAAGAGCTCGACCGCGTCGCGGGAATTACCGACGGCGTGATCCGCAGAATGATCACAAAAGCACAGGCTTAAGGGAGCATACGGGATGAACAAAGTATTTTTGATCGGAAACCTGACGCGCGATCCGGAGCTTTCGGAAACGAACAGCGGTGTTTCGGTATGCCGCTTCGGTCTTGCCGTGAACAGGCGCAGGGCGCAGGGCGACGGCGAACCGCAGGTAGACTTTTTTAACGTTACCGCCTGGCGCAACCTCGCGGAGACGGTGAACCGCTTTGTAAAGAAGGGAAACAAGGTCGCCGTTACGGGAAGCATTCAGATCCGCAACTACGAGGACAATTCCGGCCAGAAGCGCACGTTCGTAGACATCGTTGCCGACGACGTGGAGTTCCTGACGCCGAAGGGTTCGGGCAGCGGCGCGGAGGACGATTTTATTCCCGCGGCGCCCAAAAAGAAGCCCTCGCTCGAAGCGATCGACGACGATTCGGATATACCGTTTTAATTGATTCTCGCATTATTGGTTCTCGCATTTTGTTTTGAGCTGACAAAACAAAACGCCGAAATGTTCGGGAGACACCGCCGCACGGCGCACTGCGCCTGACGGCATTTTCTCCCTCGTTGCGCCCGATTCGGGGCACACCAATCAATATGGGCGCAACTTCACCCTCTTCCCGCAAGCCGTATGTATGCGGCAATTTGGGGGCGCTTTTAGCGGCTACGCACGAGGCCGGTTTTTCGCAATACCCTGACGGGCATTGCTTGCTTCCGTCTCGGCTCCGCCGCCTTGTTCACGAAAATCTCGCTGCGCTGCGATTTTCCGTGAGATATTCGGATATTATTTTAAAATAATATCTCGCGCGAGCAAAACGACGCATAGCGATAACTTTGTTATCGCGCAACATTGTCAATTTTGCATGAATGCCCGCAAGCGGGCGCTCCGCAAAATTGACTGCGTTAGGTGCGCTGCGCACCCCTATTTGGCAATCCTTTGCCTTATGCAGGAAAGGTGAAATTGCGGCATTAATAATATGCGTGCCCTTAAAAATGCCGCAATGAGGAAAACTCCGAACGCTTGAACGGCTTGCAAAGCGGCAAGCGTTGGGGTGTTCCTTCAATCTTGGAAATTTGTTTTGTCAGCTCAAAACAAATTTCAAGAATTTTTTAAGGAGAATTTATCATGGAAGAGAATAAACCCGTCCGCAAGCCCATGAAACGGGCTCCCCGCAGGAAGGTTTGCGCCTTCTGCCAGGAAAAAGTCGAATATATCGACTATAAAGATGTGAACCGCCTGAAAAAGTACATCACCGAAGGCGGAAAAATCCTGCCCCGCCGCATGACCGGTACCTGCGCCATGCACCAGAGGGAACTTTCCAACGCCATCAAAAAGGCGCGCATCGTTGCTCTTCTCCCCTTCAAAGGAGAGTAAAAGGCACCGCGCTCATTTTGCGGGCAACACAAAAAAAGAAGCGGACGGCTTTCTGCCGTCCGCATTTTTTATTGAATTTTCCGCTGCTTCCGCACCCCCCCCGCAAAGGGAGTTCTTGCGCGGAGCAGTTCGCGCCGGACTCCGCTTCGCCGCGCCGCCGCACCCTGCAACAAGTCAAATCGGCGGGCGCAGCTTTTCTGCACCCGCCTTCGCTTTCCGTTGCGATAGTTTTCCTATACGATGAGCGCGTTCAGGTACCCGACGCCGATGAGCACGGCGAGGAAGGAAAAGTTGAACGCCAGAAATCTGAGCACATATTTCCTCGTTTCGCCGGGGCAGACGCGGCGGAAGGTGTTGAGGGTGATGAGGCTCGCGAGCGAGGCGATGGGCGTGCCCAACCCGCCGATATTCACCGCGACGAGCAGGTTCGCGTAATCGGAAGTGAACTTCGAAAGCAGCACCGCCGAGGGAACGTTGGAGATGACCTGGCAGGAGAGGGTGCCGAACGCGAGCGGGTCGAGCGCGACCAGCCCGCCCAGAAATTCCTCCACTGCGGGGATGCGCGCCAGATTCCCCGAAAACACGAAGAAGGCGCAGAATGTAAGCAGCAGCGAATAATCGACGCGCAGAAGCGCGCGGAAATCGAGGACGAGGAGGGCGACCACCACCGCGAGCAGTCCCCAATAATAGGGAAATACGCGGAAAACGATGAGAATGGAGAGCACGAACAGCGCCGCATAGGCGGCAGAGCGCCACGCGGACGGGCGGTTTTTGGAGCGGGATTGCACCTGCGCCGGTTCCGGCTTGACGAACAGGCACACGCCGAGGATGAGCACGAACGCCGCCGCGAACGGGAGCGCCATGATTTTGAAAAATTCGCCCGTCGGGATGGAATAATAGGAGTACAGGTACAGGTTCTGCGGGTTGCCGAAGGGTGTGAGCATGCCGCCGAGATTCGCGGCGATGTTCTGCATGATGAACACGAAGGCGGTGAGCTTTTTGTTCCCGCACGATTCGAGCACGAAAAACCCGAGGGGCAGAAAGGTGACGAGCGCCATGTCGTTCGCCATGACCATCGAGCCGAAATAGGTGACGAACACGAGCGCAAGCACGACGTTGCGCATATTTTTGAACCGCCGCACGATGATATCCGCCAGCCACTCGAAAAATTTGATATTCTTGAACGCCGCCACCACCGCCAGCGTGCAGAACAGGCAGGCGAGCGTATCCAGATCGAAATAGCCGAGGTATTCCCCGTCGAAGGGCACAAAAAAGCAGGTTATTCCCGCCGCAACGAGCGCCACGATGAGCACGACGCTGCTCTTGGCGGCATGCCCGATCGCCAAAAGCGCCCTGCGCCCGCGCGACGGCTTTTCCGTTTGTTCTTCCATAGCTTTTATTCCTCACAAACGGCACCATTATACACCCGAACCGCTTTTTTTACAACCGAAAAAGCAACAAAAAACGCACTTTTGCGCACCGCCCGAAAATTTTTACGGCTGTCTGTCCCGAAACGCTTGCTTGTTGTAACTATATTTATTACAATATGGTTGTATGGGAGGCGATCTTATATGGAAAAGGAAAAGCGCCCCGCCGCGGGCGGGGAAAACGGGGAAAACGAAAAAATCGAAACCCTGCGCGCATGGCTGGACGGCGCGGAATCCGTTATAATCGGCGCGGGCGCGGGGCTTTCGACCGCCGCGGGGTTCACCTACGGCGGCGAGCGGTTCCGCCGTTATTTTGCCGATTTTGCGGACAAATACGGGTTCCGGGACATGTATTCGGGCGGGTTTTACCCCTATTCCACCCTCGAAGAGTTCTGGGCGTACTGGTCGCGCTATGTGTACGTCAACCGCTACGACCAGCCCGCGGGCAAGCCGTATGAAGATTTGCTGGCGCTCGTGCGGGATAAAAACTACTTCGTTCTGACCACCAACGTGGATCATCGCTTTCAGGTCGCGGGGTTCGACAAAGCGCGGCTGTTCTACACGCAGGGGGATTACGGGCTGTTTCAGTGCTCGGTGCCCTGCCACAATAAGACATATGACAACGAGGCGCAGATCCGCGCGATGCTCCAAGAGCAGAAGGACATGCGCATTCCCTCCGAACTCGTACCCCGCTGCCCCGTGTGCGGCAAGCCGATGGCGATGAACCTGCGCTCGGACGACACGTTCGTGGAGGACGAGGGATGGCACGCCGCGTGCAGACGGTACGAGGCGTTTCTGCGGGAAAACGAGGGCAAAAAGGTGCTGTTTCTGGAGTTGGGCGTGGGCATGAACACCCCGGGCATCATCAAGTACCCCTTCTGGCAGATGACCTACCGCAACAAAAACGCGCGGTACGCCTGCATCAATCTGGAGATCGCGTACGCGCCGAAGGAGATTTCTGACCGCTCGGCGTGCATCGCATCCGATCTGAATATCCTTTCGCGGCTGCACGGCTGAAAGCAGCGGGAACAACCCGACCGCGCGGCGGCAGCCGCCGCACGCGTACCCCCCTTGCCCGCCCTGCCGGAATTCGGCAGGGCGGGCAATTTTTTCTGCTGCGGAAGCAATGAAAAATGCCGATTCGACAGCCGCGCGGTTGCCAGCGGGGCGGGGCGTATGGTATAATAGCGGGGAAAAAGGAGAACGCCCGTGAAAAACCTGATACTGAAAACGGAGGAAGGCGACCTGTTCCGCTTTACGGACAGCGAAGAGCGCACGGAGCTGACCATCGGCTCCAGGCGCACGGCGGATATCGTCGTAAAATCGCAGTATGTGGAGCCGGTTCAGGTGCGCTTGCTCCTGAAAAACAATATATGGTACGCGGAGGACATGACGCCCGAAAACGCCAGGAGCGTGGTGCTGCTCGACGGGCGCCGCTTCAAGCGCCCGATGGTCAAGTTCGACGGCGTACTCTCCATCCGCCGCGCGGGGAAGAAGGAGAAGGCGGACATCGTGCGCATCTCCGCGGTGAAGCAGTTCAGCCGCAAAAAACCGAAAAACAACTTCGACCTGACCGCAAAGACGGTGACGACGGTGGGCAGCGGCGAGGGGTGCGACATCCGCGTGGATAACCCGCTCGTATCCGAAAAGCACTTTTTCATCGTGTTCGACGGGCAGAACTGCTACGTTGAGGACGCGCACAGCGTGAGCGGCACCTATGTGAACAACAAAAAGGTCAAGCGGCAGAAGCTGAACGACTACGACCGCCTGTCCATCCCCTCGGCGGCGTACATATTCTACCGCAACGCCCTGCTCTTTTCCACGGCGGAGGGCGGAATCCGCATCGACGCGGTGGACGTGTGCAAGCGGGTGCAGGACAGGAACGCGCACGGGAAGATCTCCCTCGTTACGAACGTGACTTTCCGCATCGAAGCGGGCGCGTTCGTGGCAGTGGTCGGCGGGAGCGGCGCGGGCAAATCCACCCTGCTCGACTGCATCAACGGCATGCGCCCCGCGACGGACGGAAAAATCTACTACGACACCAACGACTACTATGAGAATATGAACACCTACAAGGGCGTCGTGGGGTACGTTCCCCAGCGGGACATCATGCACGACGATCTGACCCTTTGGGACGCGCTGCGCTACACGGCGCTGCTGCGCACGCGCGCAGACCTCTCCAAGGAGGAGCTTGCGGCGCGCGTGAACGCCGCGATCGCGGACGTGCATTTGCAGGGAAAGGAGCGCCTGCGCATCTCCTCCCTGTCGGGCGGGCAGAAAAAGCGGGTTTCCATCGCCATGGAGCTGCTCTCCGACCCGAAGGTCATCTTTTTGGACGAGCCGACGAGCGGGCTTTCGCCCGACCTGGACATGGAGATGATGGAGCTTTTGAAAGATCTCTCCAAAAAGGGGCGCACCATCGTTGTCATCACGCACGCGATGGAGAACATCGACAAGTGCGACCGCGTGGCGTTTTTGGGGCGGGGCGGCAGGCTGTGCTATTACGGCCCCGCGCAGGAGGCATTCCGCTGGTTCAACCGCCGCAGCTATTCGCGCATCTTCGCGGCGCTGGCGGACGAGGAAACGAGCGAGGCGTTCGCAAAGAAATACCGCCGCTCCCCCTATTATAAGGAATTGTACGGTCAGCTCGTCGAGGAATACGGCAAGGGATGCTGCCTGCCGCCCGAAGCGGAAACGGAAAACGAGGCGGCATGGGAAAAGGCGCCCAGGCGCCTGCCGCGGCGGGTACGCACGGCGCATGCGGCGGCAGGCGGCAGCGCCGCCCGGGAAGAAGCCGCCGCGACGGATACGCGGGAGAGCGGGGAGGAAGATAAATGAAAAAGTTCAGACGCCGCTCCGCGCGCATGAACCGGATGCACTTCCGCGTGCTGGTGCGCCGCTATTTCAAACAGATCTTTACCAGCCTCGGCACCTTTCTTCCCCTCCTGTTGCAGGCGCCCGTGATGCTCGCGATCGTCTATATCGTCTGCGTAAAGGACGCGTTCATCCACAAAACGGCGGAATACCTGACGAGCGCGAACGTGGTGCTGTTCGTTTTGGTTGTGATGTGCGCGCTGATGGGGATCCTCAACAGCTACCGCGAGATCTGCAAGGAGCGCGACGTGCTTTCGCGCGAAGTATTCGGAGGGTTGGATATTCCGGCGTACGTCCTCTCGAAATTTACCGTCCTCTCCGTCATCGGCATCGTGCAGTGCGCGATTCTGTTTTTCGGGACGCTGCCCGCCATCGACTTTGCATTCCCCAACCCCGCCACGGGCTACCTGTGCGCGTTCGGCGCCATGGCGCTGACGAATATCTCCACCATGGCGATCGGACTGTTCATTTCGGCTCTTTTGAAAAAATCGGAGAGCGCGATCCTGCCCGTGCTGTTCATCATCATCGAACAGGTGGTGTTCTGCGACTGCCTGTTCACCCTCGAGGGCGGGGCGGGGTGGCTGCGCTACATCACCCCCAGCGCCTGGGGCATCGCCGTGTTCGGCAACGCGGCGGGGCTGAACGACTGGGCGCCGCCCCTCTTCCATAAAGACCTGTTCGCGCTGAACCCGCTCATCGGTTTGGGCGTGATGGCGGCGATCACCCTGCTGTTCGTCTTTTTGACGACGCTCCGGCTCAAACGGGCATACCGGCAGAAGGACTGACCGCCCGCTTCGCTCACCGCTCTTTCGATTTTGTGCGGAACGGTGCATTCATTTTTGAACGACAACCTGTGCGAAAAGCCGCGCCCGTTTGCTGCGGGCGCGGCTCTGTTTTTTATTGAACGTATTCTGTTTTTCGAGATATTTTGCGCCTTTCTATTTTTCGGCGCTCTCCGCCGCATCCCCCTCGAGCGGGGCATAGCGCCCGGCGGCAGACTCCTCTTCGGCGATCTCCTCGGCGAGGTCGAACTCGTTCGGCTTTTCCTCCTTGCCGTACAGCAGGGTATGCACCGGCTTTTTCAGAAAGCGCATGATGGGCTTCATCACCACGCCGACGAACACCGCGATGACGACCGTTCCGATGCCGACGCCGCGCAGCATGCCGCTCGTGCCGTCCAGCGACCAGAACACTTCGCTGTCCCAAAAGAAGGCGATGGACAACAGCGACGCGATTAAAATGACGGACACGTCGAAGATGATCTTGCAGGTGGAGAGGTGCAGCTTGGTGCGCTTGGAAAGCGCGAGCGTGACGCCCTCCCCCGGCATGCTCATGATGTTCGCCTCCAAATATAAAAATATACCGAAAGCGATGACGATTGTGCTGACGACGATGAGCACGATTTTCAGCCAAATCGCCTGATTTTCGGGCAAAAATAAGCCGTAGAGCGCGTCGGTGCCGTCCACCAGAAAGCCGAACAGCGTAGAGCTTGCCAGCTGCAGAACGCTGTACCATTTGAACTGCTTCCACAAAATGAGCGCCTGGATAATGAGGAAGCAGGTGAACACGATGATGATCCATGTGCCCATCGAAAGCTGCGTAAACTTTAAGCTCAACACGTTCGGAATGGAATTGACGGGCGAAATGCCCCAATTCGTCGAGCGCGAGAGCGATACGCCGCTCGCGATGAAAAACATGCCGACGACGTACGCGACGAGGCGGCGCCCCCATTCGAACACTTTCGCCTTCGTCGGCTTTGCGATTTGTACTTTCACGTTTCCCCTCTCCTGCATAAATATGAATAATTATGCAAAATAATTTATAAATATTATACAGGAGCGGGGCATATTTGTCAACCGCAATTGCGAAAATAGTTGCCAAACACAGAAAAAAGCGGTATACTGGCAACGAGGTGAAATTATGCAGCTGCCGAAAGACCCTGTGATTTTATTGAGCTTTATCAACATGAAACTGCGCGATTATTACCCTTCCCTCGCCGCCCTGTGCGACGATTTGGACGCGGACGAAGAGGAAATTCGCAAAGCGCTCGCCCAAATCGGGTACGAATATTCGGCGGAACGGAACGCGTTTATTTAAAATTCCTCTGTTTGTTATATTTCTGAACGATAAAAAGTGCGGTTCCGTATTTTTGCGGAACCGCACTTTTTTATCCCTCTTACCTTCTATTTCTCCGAATCGGAGACCTCCGCGTTTTTCTGCGCGGCAACAGTGCCGTTCCCCCTCCGTCTGCCGCCCGTTCTCCCGCGCGCTCGCATGTGCCGGCGGCCTTTTGCCCGGAACGGATCGTGATATTGCCGGATATTATTTCCCCTCATCCGCCTTGACTTCGTTGACCGCTCCGCAATACGGACATTTTTCGATCCTCTCTTCGGCGACAAATTTCGCGCCGCACGAAGAGCACTCGATGACATGCCCGGCTGCCTTCTCTTCTCTGCCCCGCCCCGCTTTTCCCGCCGCGTTTTTTTCTGCTTTCGGCGGCGGATATACTGCAAACGCTTCGGCATAATCGGGTTTGCCGTTTTTGAGCGCAAAGAAGAAAAACACCCCCGCCGCGACGGCGACAACTGCCGTCAGAACGATCTCTTCGGGGCACCAGATGTCCCAAAACGCCCCTTCCCCCAGTTCAAACACGACATTGCCGCAGAAGTTATAGACGGCGTGGATGAACGCGCACACGAACACGCCCCCGCCGCAGAACATGACGACGGAGAGCATGCAGCCGATGAGGAAGGAATACCCCACCTGCAAAAACACGCCGCCCGAAAACCCGCCGAGCAGATTGACAAGGTGCAACAGCCCGAACGCCGCACTGGATGCGAGCACGGCGATAAAGCGCCCCTTTCTGCCCGTGCCCGTCTTCCCGAGCACGAAGGGGAAAATGACGCCGCGGAAAGCCATCTCCTCGAACAGCCCGACGCCGACGCACTGCAGCGCAAAGGCGGCAATTTCGCCCGCACTGCCGGTAACGGCTGCCGTGCCCTGCGCGAGCGCGACGATGGGCAAATTGTTGACCGCAACGACGAGCGCGGGCAGGGCGACGAGGAGCGCCCTCCACCCCCCGCGCACGGCGAGCGTCTTGCGGATGCCCATGTGGAAGGCAAGCAGTAGCATGACGCCGGAAAAGAGGATGCGCAGGATGCCCAGCCCCAGAAAGCCTGCGGTCTGTTCGTCCTGCGTGAATAAATTGCCCAGCCATTGGTACGGGAACATGACCAGCCCCGCCGCGAGGAGGTAGAGTATGAGCGCGCTTTCGACGGGCGTTTTGCGCATATAGAGCATTTTCGGCTTCATTGTCTCCGTACCTCCTCCCCCCTCCGCACAACGCGGGCGGCAACAACACCGATGCACCACGCCCTTGCATTGCGGGCTTTGCATCGACTCCGTTCAAAAAAAGCGCGCCCGTGCGCGCTTTTTTCGCCCCGATCGGGGAAATCAATTATTCGTGACATACGCCGCGCCGAACGCGCCCACGCCCGTATGGATGCTCAAAACGGGCCCGAGCACGCGCTGGTGGATGTACACCTGCGGGAAGCGGCTTTTCAGCATAGCGGTAAAGTCGTTCACGTCCGTCTCCGCCCCGCAGCGCCCGACGATGAGGCGGCGGACGTTATCGGGCACGAGACTGCACAGCATTTCCAGCTTTTCGCGGCTGCCGCGCGCGTTCGCTTTGAAGAGGATTTTGCCCTTCAGCTCGAATACGGGGCGCAGATTCAGCGTCGCCTTCGCCTTGGCGTTGTTGAGCCGCCCGCCGTACAGGAGCCTGTCCAGCGATTCGACGGTGAATACGATGCCGATCTTCTTTTTCAGCTCCTCCAGATGCGCGGCGATCTCCTCGAAGGACAGCCCGCACTTGACCATGTTGACCGCCTCGTCCGCTAGAAGGTGAAGCCCGGGGCCGATGGTCGCCGAGTCGATGACGCGGATATTGCCGCCCACCTGATCCGCCGCGAAGCACGCCGACGAATAGGTGCCCGACAGCGCGGAGGAAAGGACGATGCAGATGACGTCGCAACCCTTATCGGTGAGCGACTGGAAGGTGCGGATAAAGTTGTTGAGCGCAGGCTGTGCCGTTTTGCAGGGGCTGAGCCGCGCCATGAGCGGCAGAAAGTCGCCGTTTTTATCCGACGCGTTTTCCTCGTAAAAGTAGCCGCCCAGCTGGTAATTGAGCGGAACGACGCTCAATATGCCGCGGCTGGTGATCTCCGCGGTCGAATAGCCGACGGACGAATCGGTGACGATAGCGACCATATTTCCCTCCCTTTGTAGCCCTGTTTAATTCTCTTTGCCCCTCAAAACTTCCGGAAGCGCTCGTACCGCGCCTCGATGAGCGTTTCGGCGGGAACTTTGCACTTTTCGGCGAAGAATGCGGAAATATCCTCTTTGAGCTTGGAGAAAAACTCCTCGTTAAACTCGTTTTCGGGCAAAACGCGCTCCACCGCGCCGAGTTTTTGCAGGTTGTCGGCGGTGAGCTTCAAGCACTCCGCCGCCTCGGCGACCTTGGCGCTGTCCTTCCACAGGATGGACGCGCAGCCCTCGGGCGAAATGACCGAATAGGTCGCGTTTTCGTCGATCCACACCTCGTCCGCCGCGCACAGCCCGAGCGCGCCGCCGCTGCCGCCCTCGCCGATGATGACGGAAAGGGTGGGCGTTTTCAGGCGGATCATCTCCAGAATGGAGGAGGCGATCGCCTCGCTCTGCCCCCGCTCTTCGGCGCCGATGCCGCAATATGCGCCCGACGTATCCACAAAACAGAGCACGGGGCGGTGAAATTTTTCCGCCTGCTTCATCAGCCGCACCGCCTTGCGGTAGCCCTCGGGGTGCGCGCAGCCGAAGTTGTGCTCGATGCGCCCGTTGGTATCCGCTCCCTTTTCAATGCCGATGACGGTGACGGGTCTGCCGCCGATGGTGCCGATGCCGCCGATGACGGCGCGGTCGTCCGCATAGCGGCGGTCGCCGTGCAGTTCGATAAAATTCTCCACGATTTCGGAGATATAGCGCACCGCGGTGGGTCTGCCCTTCTCGCGGCTCTTTAAAACGATTTCGTATGCGTTCATGTCAGTTCGCCTCCCCGCAGTGCAGCTGCAGCAGCTGCGCAAGTTTTTCCTTCATCTCCTTGCGCTCGACGATGAGGTCGGCAAACCCCTTCTGCTGCTGGAATTCCGCGCGCTGGAAGCCCTCGGGGAGCTTCTGGCGGATGGTCTGCTCGATGACGCGCGGCCCGGCAAAGCCGATGAGCGCGCCCTTTTCTGCCATGATGATATCCGCCTCGAACGCGAAGGATGCGGAAACGCCGCCCGTGGTCGGGTCGGTGAGAACGGAGATGTACAACAGCCCCGCCTCGCTGTGCTTGGCGACCGCGGCGCTGGTTTTTGCCATCTGCATGAGAGAGATGATGCCCTCGTGCATGCGCGCGCCGCCGCTGAGGGCGAACCCTACGACGGGCAAGCCGTGCTCGGTGGCATACTCGAACGTTTTCGTGATCTTTTCGCCGACGGCGTGACCCATGCTGCCCATGATGAAGCGATAGTCCATGGAGAACACCGCGCATCTGATGCCGCCGATCTCGGCGGTGCCGCACACAACGCCCTCGTTTTCGCCCGTCTTTTCGCGAAGCGCGGCGAGCTTTTCGTCGTAGCCGGGGAAGTCGAGTACGTTTTTGCCGACTTCATCCGCGAACAGCTCCTCGAAATTTTCCGCGCACATAGCGATGCGCGCGCGGGGCGGCATCTTCTTATAGTGACCGCACTTGGGGCAGACGCCGAAGTTCTCCTCCATTTCGTCGGAGAGGACGATCTGCCCGCATTTCTCGCACTTAACGGCAAGTTTTTCGGGGATCGCGCCCTCCTGCGCGGGCTTTGCGGCGGGGTCTTCCGATCCCTCCAAAGCGTTTTTCGGTTTTCTGAAAAAAAACTTTTTAAAGTCTTCGAACTTCAATTTAATATCTCCTTCGAATATCCCGCTCAAAAAGCTCTTCCCCCGTTCGGGGAGGCTGACGCGCACCTGCGGAGCCGCGCTCCTTGCGGCGCGGGGCATGGGATGTATGCTCTTCTTTTTTCTTCCTTTTTCGGCAGCACGGCCGCGCTTGACGCCGCGCGCCGACTTTTTATCGCGTACGATTGTCTTGTTCACGTTTATCCCGCGCGCACCTTTGCGCGCGCTCCCTTACCTCAATGATAGTTTTTTAAGAATTTATCCAAAAAATTGGTGCAGTAGCTTCCGTCTTTGAACTCCGGCTGGGCGAGTATATCCCCCGACAGCTCGGCGTTGGTATGCACGCCCTCGATGACCAGCTCGCACAGCGCCGCCTGCATCTTGCGGATCGCTTCGGTGCGGTCGCGCGCGTAGACGATGAGCTTGCCGATCATGCTGTCGTAATAGGGAGGTATTCGATAATCCTGATAGATCGCCGTATCGAAGCGCACCCACGGCCCGCCCGGGATATGCAGGAGGGATATCCTGCCGCAGCTGGGGCGGAAGTTGTTGCGCGCGTCCTCCGAATTGATGCGGCACTCGATGGCGCAGCCGCGCAGGCGGACGTCTTCCTGCTTATACAAAAATTCGATGCCCGCCGCGATGCGGATCTGCCATTTGACGACATCGATGCCCGTGACGTATTCGGTGACGGGGTGCTCGACCTGCAGGCGGGTGTTCATCTCCATGAAATAGAAGTTGTTCTGCCTGTCCAGCAAAAACTCGATGGTGCCGAGGTTGGTGTAGTTGACCGTTTTGGCGGCGAGAACAGCCGCCTCCATCATCTTTTTGCGCACGTCCGGCTTTAACGTGACGCACGGGCTCTCCTCGATGAGCTTCTGGTTCTTGCGCTGCATGGAGCAGTCGCGCTCGCCCAGGCAAACGACGTTGCCCTGCTCGTCCGCGACGATCTGCATTTCGACGTGCTTGACGTCCGTCAGAAATTTTTCGAGGTACACCTTGCCGTTGCCGAAGGCGCTCTTCGCCTCCGCCGATGCGGTGAGGACGGCGTTTTCGAAGTCCTCTTCCTTCTGCACGATGCGGATGCCCCTGCCGCCGCCGCCCGCGCTCGCCTTGACGATGACGGGGTAGCCGATCTCGGCGGCGAACTTTTTCGCCGCGGCGATGTCGGTGATTTCGTCCAGCCCGGGCACGACGGGGACGCCCGCCGCCTTCATGGTGCGGCGAGCCTCGTCCTTGTCGCCCATTTTGGCGATGACCGACCAGTGCGGGCCGATGAACTTGATGTTGCACTTTTCGCACAGCTCGGCAAAGCGCGGGTTTTCGGACAAAAGACCGTAGCCGGGATGGATCGCCTGGCAGCCCGTCGCGATGGCGACGTCGATGATGGCGGTCATGTTGAGGTAGCTGTCCTTTAAGAGCGCGGGGCCGATGCAGTAGCTCTCGTCCGCGAGGTTGACGTGCAGAGCCTCCGCGTCCGCCTCCGAATACACGGCGACGGTGTGGATGCCCATTTCGTTGCAGGCGCGGATAATACGAACGGCGATTTCGCCGCGGTTGGCTATCAATATTTTACTGAACATAAAAACTCCTCACACTTTTTGTTTTGAGCTGTCAAAACAAAAAGTCGTGATTTTTGGAAAACCCCATTGACCGCGCTTTGCTCGGTGCAATCGGAGTTTTCCTCTGCGGTGCGCTTCTTAAGGGCACACCATTTTTATGCGCACCGCATTCACCTTTCCTGCAAAAGCAAAAGTGTTTGCAAATAGGGGTGCGCTACCGCAAAAGCGCGGTTTTGCTTGCGCGAGTTATTTATTTTAGCCTTCGCGCGAATCTCGCAAAAGAGATGCTGCGATTCGCTTGATTTCAGAGAAAACCCAATATTCGCCGCATTTCCTGCGGCTCTGTATTCGGTTTTCTCTCTTTGCGCGCTTTTTAATGGCTCTCATACCTTTATGCGCGCAAATTCACTCTTTCCGCGTATGCCTTTCGGCATATCGGGGGCAAAAACGAAAATTGCGATTTCCGTTTTTGCAAGTTATTATTTTAATAATCAACTGCGCGTTCCAAAATCGCTATTTTGGATTAGCGCACCCAATTTGTCGCATACTTGCGACCTCCGCGGGTGAATGTGCGCGAGTTAATAATATGCGTGCCCTTAAATTGCGCGGCGCAGAGGGCAGAGCCCTCCATTCGCAGAAAATCGCAGCCGTCAGCTCGGCGAGATTTTCGCGAGCCGAATATTTACTCGCGCCAGCAAAATCACACTTTTGCGTTAGCGCACTCCATTTGCGCGTAAGCGCTTTCGCAGGAAAGATGAATGCGGCGCGCGTAATATGGCGTGCCCTCAAAAAGCGCGCCGCAAAGGAAAACTCCGATTGTACCGAGCGTAGCGAGGGCAATGGGGTTGTCCTCCAATCTCGGAAATTTGTTTTGTCAGCTCAAAACAAATTTCGAGAACCTCTTAAAATATCTTAAACAAAATCTGCCCGAATTCGACCAACGAGCCGTTTTCCGCGCAAATTTCCACGATTTCGCCGTCCGTTTCCGCAACGACGTCGTTCATCAGCTTCATCGCCTCGATGATGCAGAGCGTATCCCCCTTTTTCACCTTGCTCCCCACCTTGACGAAGGGTTCCGCCTCGGGCGAGGGCGCGGCATAGAAGATACCCACCATCGGCGACTTGATGTCGCGGTATTTGTTATAATCCTTGATTTCCGCTTCGGCAGGCTCGTCCGCGCTCTTTTCCTCCTGCACGGGCTGCATATATTGCAGGGGCGCAGGCATATACGCGGGCGCCGCGGCGCCGCTCTCCAGCTTCAGAGAATAGTTCTCCTCCGCCGAATTTTCCGTGATCTCCATCTTTGCGAGCCCGCTCTCCTTGAACAGGTTGATGAGCTCGCGCAATTTTTTCTTATCCATTCCCGATTACTCCCGAATGCTTATAAAAAATGCGTCTATCGCAATTTTCATGAAATAAACGCATAATTCAGTGTTCAGATTTTCCGAAAGGCGAGGCAGCCGTTGTGCCCGCCGAACCCGAGCGACGTGGAAAGCGCGAATTTGAGATCCGCCTTGACCGCCTCGTTGGGGGTGATGTCGAGGTCGCACTCCTCGTCCTTTACGCGGTAATTGACGGTGGGAGGCACGATGCCCTCGTCGAGCGCGAGGATGGAGGCGATCGCCTCGATGCCGCCCGCCGCGCCGAGCATATGGCCCGTCATCGACTTGGTGGAGGATACGCGCAGTTCATACGCGCCCTGCCCGAACGCGCGCTTTAAGGCGAGCGTTTCCGTCTTATCGTTGAGCGGGGTACCCGTGCCGTGCGCATTGACGTACACGTTCCTGCCCGCGGCGATGCCGCCCTCCTTCGCCGCAAGCTCGATCGCCTTTGCGGAAGCGATCGCCTCGGGGTTGGGCGCCGTCATGTGATAGGCGTCGTTGGTGCAGCCGTAGCCGACCACTTCGGCGTAGATCTTCGCGCCGCGCGCCTTGGCGTGCTCGTATTCTTCCAGCATGACGACCGCGCCGCCCTCGCCCATGACGAAGCCTGCGCGCTCCTTGTCGAACGGAATGGACGCGCGGTTCTTATCCTCCGCCTGCGAGAGAGCCTGACAGCTGATGAAGCCCGCAAAGCACAGCGGGGTGATCGCCGCCTCGCTGCCGCCGGCGAGCATCGCATCCGCATAGCCGTGCTTGATGGCGCGGTACGCCTCGCCGATGCTGTTGGTAGAAGTTGCGCAGGCCGTGACGACGGCAATGTTCGGGCCCTGCGCGTTGTATTTAATCGCCACCGTGCCCGACGCGATATTGGAAATCATCATCGGGACAAAATAGGGAGAAACCCTGCCGGGGCCTTTTTCGACTAATTTGGAATGTTCGGTTACCAGCGTATGAATGCCGCCGATGCCCGAACCGATATACACGCCGAACCGCTCCGGTTCGATGCTTTCGGCGGTCATGCCGCTGTCCTCATACGCCTGCGTAGCCGCCGCGACGGCGTACTGGCAGTAGAGGTCGGTCTTGCGGACGTCCCCCTTCGGCATATAGAGGGTGGGGTCGAAACCGCGGACTTCGCCCGCGAACTTGCACTTATAGTCTGTGATATCGAACTTGGTGACGGTATCGATGCCGCAGACTCCATTTTTCATATTTTCCCAGGTCGTTTTTGCGTCATTGCCGAGCGGGGAAACCGCGCCCAGCCCTGTTACGACGACTCTTTTTTCCATAAAAAAACCTTCCTTCGCGCAAAATCTCTCAAAAGAGATGAGAGCTTTTGCTTGATTTCAGAGA
>ERZ1106952.195-NODE-195-length-37499-cov-4.384521_pt1 | contig 37499 bp, 29 predicted proteins | sample MGYA00403677_ERZ1106952 | MGnify/ENA primary metagenome ERZ1106952 (study PRJEB35170, sample SAMEA104062415) | human gut metagenome | biome: human gut; feature: human-associated habitat; material: faeces | place: Denmark | collected 2012-05-14 ...
ATAGTTTGCCGCGTTGCTGGAAACGGCGGCGGCGGAATAACGCATCGTAGATACGGGCTCGTCGTCGGCGGGGTTGAACATATCGAAGAATTTAATCAGCCCCGTGGAAATAGGCATTGCCGCCTGCACGAGTACCACGATTAAGAGAATCTGCGTTACGTTGAAATCGATGTGCGACCAGCCTTCGTACACAAGCTCGCCGAGCGTGGGGATGGCAAGAACGGTAACGCAAGCCGCCGTACAGATTGCGAACAGCGCCGCGCGGATAAGGTTGAGCGGCTGGCAGATGCGAAGCAGCATCACAAGTCCCGTGAACGTAAGAGCTAAAATCAGCATAGGTTCGTATAAGCTGACGGTTTCGCCGCTTGCGGCGGTGTAATCGAAAATATACGAGAGCGTACTCTGGTGCAGAATATCCAGCGTGATGATGCCGAGCGCCATAGTGATTGCCCCCGGCAGCGCGCGCGATATGACGAAGGGGATAAACTTGCCTTTTACGCGGCTGGTATTCGGTTGCAACGAAAGCACGAACGACGGCACGGCGCTGATAAGCACTTCGTACAGAATCATGTTGTTGGTGGTGAAGAAGTATTTGCTGCTTGTGGTGATGCACACTACGGCAAGAATCAGCGTGAGCAGCGTTTTCATGATATACAGCGACGCGGAATTTTTGATGTTGTTGATAACGCGCCTGCCTTCGTTTACGATTTTCGGCATGGAGGCGAAATTATTATCCTGTAAAACAAGGTTGGAAACGTTTCTCGCCGCTTCGCTGCCCGAAGCCACCGATACGGCGCAGTCCGCTTCTTTCATGGCGAGAATATCGTTTACGCCGTCGCCCGTCATCGCTACGGTGTTGCCTGCTTTTTTGATGGAACGGATTAAAATCGCTTTCTGTTCCGGCGTAACGCGCCCGAATACCGTGTATTCGTTTGCCGCCGTTTCCACTTCGAGGGTGGATAAGCCTTCCAGCGATATGAACTGCGAGGCGTTTACGATGCCGGCGCGCCGCGCCACTTCCGAAACGGTAACGGGGTTGTCGCCGGAAATGACTTTTACGGCAACGTCGTTTTTCTTGAACCAGCGGATGGTGTCGATCGCGTCCGGGCGGATATTATCGGAAAGGGTGATGATTGCCACGGGGCGGAAGATCACGGGAAGTTTTTCGCCCGTAATCTGGTTGGGCGTGTGCGCAAGAACAAGCACGCGAAGCCCCATCTGCGCGTACTGCTTCACCAGTTTTTCCACGCGTGCGGTCATGGGTTTCAACACGAATTCCGGCGCGCCCATCGCAAAAGTGCCCACGTCGCCGAACGATACGGCGGAAAGCTTGCGGACGGACGAGAAAGGAATCTGCGCCGTTGCCTGCAGCGCCGAGGAGTGCCCGAAACGCTCGTACAGGGCGATGGAAGTCTGGTTGTTATCGTCGAGGGAGGCGAGCATGGAGCCTAAAATATCGTCGACGGTGTATTCGGTGGGGTTATTTAAAAGCACGCAGTCGCTCACACGCATTCTGCCGTCGGTAATCGTGCCCGTTTTATCGAGGCACAGAACGTTGACGCGCGCCAGCATTTCGAGAGAGTACATATCCTGTACCAGCGTGTTGTATTTCGCCAGACGGATCATGCCCACGGAGAGCGCCACGGTGGTGAGCAGCAATAAGCCGGAAGGCACCATGCCGATGACTACGGAAAACGTTTTCTGAATGACGGAATCGAACGTGTTTGTGGATAAGAGTATTTTAATGAAGCCGCCGCGCGCTTCGATATCCGCCCATTCGATATTCGCCGCTTTCAGGTTGGTGAAAAACATCAGAATCGCCACGGGAACGATCATCAGACCGATCAGTTTGATGAAGAGGTGGATGGAATTGATGATTTCCGAGTTGGGGCGTTTGTATTTTTTGGCGCGCGCCGTAAGTTTGTTGATATACGTATCCGTGCCGATTTTATCCACGCGCGCCGTAACTCTGCCGCCCGTTACGAACGAGCCGGCAAGAAGCGGATCGCTTTCGGCTTTTTTGATGGGAACCGATTCGCCCGTAAGCAGCGCTTCGTTTACGTCGCCCGCGCCGTCCAGCATCACGCAGTCGGCGGGAATCTGCTGCCCGGAGGAGAGGAAAATCACGTCGTCGAGAACGATTTCTTCTACGGGGATTTCCTTCTTTTTGCCGTTGCGCAGCACTTTCGCCGTGGGGGCGGATAGGATGGAAAGTTTATCGATTTTTACTTTCGCGCGGATTTCCTGCACGATGGCTACCACGATGTTGCAGGTAAAAATCAGTACGAATGTGAACTGAGAAAGGGGGGCGTGCGCCAGAACCAGCGCCACCGCCGCCACGACGCAGAGGAAGTTGAAGAACGTGAAAATGTTGCCGAAAAATATGCTTCCGTACGTTTTGGAATATTTTTTCGGCGCGCTGTTTACAAGTCCCTGTTCCTGTCGCGAAGTTACCTGCGCTTCGGTTAAACCGATGTTTTTATCCGGATTGAAGCGGACGATTTCCGCCTCTTCCTTTTGTTTTTTGTTCTTTTTTACGTCTTTGGTTCCGGGGGCTTCGGCGCTTGCCGCGGCGCCGTTTTTTTCAGCCTCGTCGGTTTTGATTTCCGGCATATCGATGTCTCCGTAATTCGAAATTTTTACGATACGTACGCCCGACGCGGGGACGTATACGAATCTATTATACCATATCGGCGAAAAAAATACAAGACTTTCGCGACAAGTTTTGCGTTGCGGCGAAAATTTGTGAAAAAAGCAGCCCTTCCGCGCGGGGCGAAAGGGCTGCAATAATAAAATTTTTAGGTTAGTTGCCGAATACTTTTGCTTTCAGCGCGGCAAATTCTTCTTCTGTGATAATGTTCTGATCGAGCATTTTTTTCCACTTTTTCAGATCGTCGATGCCGACTTTTTGTCCGCTTGCTTCGCTCAGCGCGGCTTCTTTCAAGGCTTCGTATTCGCTTTCGGAAAGTACTTTTTCCTGCTGCAATTCTTTATAAGAGCCGAGTACCGCGCAAAGATCGTTGTTCTTGTGCGCGGAATCGCAAGTTTTATTTTTTGCAAACCCGAAGAAGCAGATACAAACGTACAGGAAATAGATGAGCGCGGCTACAAAAAGCAACGCAAGTCCGAGCGCGTAAAGAAGAAACGTGCCTGCGTTTATAGAAACGAGAAAAATCGCCAGACCATATGTACCGGAAATGCCCGCGAGCGCGTAGCCTACGTTTTTAGTCATGTTTTTATCGGAATTGATAAGGCATACGGCAAACGCCGCGCCAATCAACGAGTACAACGTAGACTGCGAAATGAGTGAAATCAAGGCACTCGATGAACCCGGGGGAACGGCGGCTGTTGCCGACAAGGTATCGATGACGACGCCGAGCAGCGCAACGGCAAAGCCGATAAATGAGATAATAGAAGTGATGTGTTTTTTCATGATTGGCCTCCTTGTATTGCGGGAAAATGCCCCTTAGCGGAATGAAAACACACTTATTTTCATTCGTCTGACTTAATTATATCACAAAACTTTTTTGTTTGCAAGTTTTTAAGCAAAAATAAAAAATGTTTTTAAAAAGCAAAAATTCGGGCGAGTTTCGCAGATTTATTCGCTGATTTAATTGCAATTTTTCCGCGAAAGTTGTATAATGAAGAAAATCGCTGTACAAACGTTACGAAAAGCATAAGGAGAAGTTTGAATTATGATCGACATCAATCTCATCAGGACGAATCCCGATAAAGTGCGGGAAAATATCCGCAAAAAGTTTCAGGATAAGAAATTACCGCTGGTGGACGAGGTGCTTTCGCTGGACGCGAAACGCCGCGCGTTAATCGCCGAGGGGGATTCCCTCCGCGCCGCGCGCAATTCCCTTTCCAAGCAGGTGGGCGTGCTGATGAAAGAAGGTAAAAAAGACGAAGCGGAAAAGGTGAAAGCGCAGGTAACCGCCGACGCCGCACGCCTTGCGGAGATAGAAAAGGAAAACGAGGCCGCGGACGAGGCGCTGAAAAAAGCGATGATGGCGATTCCGAATATCATCGCCGACGACGTGCCTATCGGCAAAGACGATTCTGAGAACGTGGAACTCAAACGGTTCGGCGAGCCCGTCGTGCCCGATTTCGAAGTGCCGTATCATCTGGATATTCTGGAAAGACTGGACGGCATCGACGTGGATTCCGCGCGCCGCACTTCCGGGCAGGGCTTTTATTATCTTACGGGCGATATTGCCCGTCTGCATTCCGCCGTGCTTACCTATGCCCGCGATTTCATGATAGATAAGGGCTTCACGTACGTGATTCCGCCGTATATGATTCACGGCGACGTGGTTTCGGGCGTGATGAGCTTCGACGAAATGGACAATATGATGTACAAGATCGAAGGCGAGGACCTGTATCTTATCGGCACTTCCGAACATTCGATGATCGGCAGATTCATGGGGCAGATCATCGACGGCGCGAAGCTGCCGTTGACGCTGACGAGCTATTCGCCCTGCTTCCGTAAAGAAAAGGGCGCGCACGGCATCGAGGAACGCGGCATTTATCGTATTCACCAGTTTGAAAAGCAGGAAATGATTGTGGTGTGCCGCCCCGAAGAAAGCGACGCGTGGTACGAAAAACTCTGGCAGTATACGGTGGAATTGTTCCGTTCGATGGAAATTCCCGTACGCCAGCTGGGTTGCTGTTCGGGAGATCTTGCCGATCTGAAATACAAGAGCTGCGACGTGGAAGCGTGGTCGCCCAGACAGAAGAAATATTTCGAAGTGGGTTCGTGTTCGAACCTGACGGACGCGCAGGCGCGCAGACTTTCCATCCGCTATAAGGATACGGACGGCAAAACGAAACTGGCGCACACCCTGAACAACACGGTGGTGGCGCCGCCGAGAATGCTGATTGCGTTTGTGGAAAACCATCTGCAGGCGGACGGCAGCGTTACGATTCCCGAAGTGTTGCAGCCGTATATGGGCGGAAAGAAAGTAATTCTTCCCACGAAATAAACCGACGGAAAAACACCGCGCGCAGTTTTTTTGACGAAATGGCTGCGGCGCGGCGTTTTTTGCTTTGATTTTGCCGAAAATGTATTTGTTTTTTGATATTGAATGCGCCAGCGTGAATAAAAACACGGCGAAAATCTGCGCGTTCGGCTATTGCCTGACCGACGAAGATTTCAACGTGGTGAAAAAAGAGGATATTTTAATCAATCCTCACGGCGGCTTCCATCTCACCGACAGAAGGGGAGAACGGGGGTTGGTTTTGCCGTACGATTACAACGAATTCAAGGAGTGCCCGGATTTTCCCGCGGTGGCGCAGAGAATTTACGCGATGTTGCAGGATAAAGATACGCTTGTGTGCGGGCATGCCACGGGCAACGACGTGAAATATCTGAATCTGGAATCGAAACGTTTTTCTTTGCCCTCGTTCGCGTTTGATTTCGCCGACACGCAGTATGTGTATATGTGCCTGAAAGGGGATATGAAACGGCAGTATTCTCTCGGAAAAATCGCCGAGGAGTTAGGCGTGGAATTTACGCCGCACAGGGCGGCGGACGACGCATACGCCACCATGAAAACCGCCGAGGCGATGAGCAAAGCCGCGGGCGTTTCTTTCCGCGAACTGATGAAAAAGTGCGACATCACGCCCGGCAGAATAGAAAATTACGAAATTACTTCCGTTTCTTCGCGCGCGGGGCGGCGGGCGAAAGAAGAGGCGCGGCAGAAAAAAGAACGGCGCGAAAAGGCGATGGCGGAATTTCACCGTTTTGCCGACGTTTCTTCGAGAAAGCGCAACAAGACGGGCGTGTGGAAAAGCGTGCGCGTAAGCTTTTCGCATCGCATCGAAGAAAACGAGAAAGAGGCGTTTCCGCTGCTGAAAGAACTGCTTGCGGCGGGCGCGAAGTATGCGTATAAAAGCGCCGAATGCGATATGTACGTATGCCCGGAGGACGAAAACGGGCTGCGGCGCAGATCGGCGGAAGAAGCGGGCGCGAAAATCGTTACGGCGGCGGAGGGCCGCGCGGCGCTTTGCGAAGCGCTGCAAAACGAAAAACGAGAGGTGTAGCGGCGGATGGAAACGGTTGATTTACCCGAAAAATTTATAGAAAGAATGCGCGGCGAGCTTCCCGAAAACGAGCGGGAGGCTTTTTTTGCCGTATATTCGCGTGCCGGGTACGAAAAAGGCTTGTTGATCAACTCTTTGAAAATCGACGCCGGAGAATTCGAAAAAATTACTCCGCTGACGCTGGACGGCGCCGTGCCATGGAACGAAAACGCGCGGTACGTGAAGAACGAAAAGGTGGGCGGCGACCCGTACCACTGCGCGGGGCTTTACTATATGCAGGAGCCTTCGGCGGCGTGCGTTGCGCCGAAAGCAGAGGCGAAACGCGGGGAACGGGTGCTGGATTTATGCGCCGCTCCGGGAGGAAAAACCGTCGCGCTTGCCGCCGCCATGCAGGGAGAGGGGATTCTTGTCTGTAACGAACCCGTGCGGGCGCGGGCGCAGATTCTGCTTTCGAACATCGAGCGGTCAGGCGTGAAAAACGCCGTGGTTCTGAACGCGTATCCCGAAGAAATCTGCGATTATTTTACGGAATATTTCGATAAAATCGTAGCGGACGCGCCTTGTTCCGGCGAGGGGATGTTCCGCAAAAACGCCGAAGAAGCGCGGCGGGAGTGGAGCGAGGAAAACGTGTCGCTGTGCGCCGCGCGGCAGCAAAAAATTCTGGATTCGGCGGCAAAGATGCTGGCGGGCGGCGGCAGACTGGTGTATTCCACATGCACGTTTTCGCGCGAAGAGGACGAGGAGCAGACGCGGGCGTTTTTAGCGCGGCACGCGGAGTTCGGATTGATTTCCGAAGAAAAAATATTGCCGCACAAGGCGCGCGGCGAAGGGCATTATTGCGCCGTATTTGAAAAGACGAGCGGCGGGCGGCGGGATTTGCCTGTGCAGAAATGCAACGTTTCGCGGCAGACGCAGAATCTGATTGACGAGTTTTGCCTGAAAATTTTCGGCGAGAAGAAGAAATATTGCCTGTACGAAAACGGCGGGGGGGGGGACGCTTTGCCGGATAACTGCTTTTCGTGGCAGAAATTAAAAATTCTTCGCTGCGGCGTAAAGTTAGGCGAAATCAGGAAAAACCGTTTCGAACCCGCCCATGCCTATGCCCTTTCTTTAAAACGAGGCGAAGCGAAAAACGTTGTTTCGCTGAAATACGACGACGCGCGCGTACAAAAATATCTGCGCGGCGAAGAGATCCCGGCGGACGGATTCGACGGTGTTGCGGGTTGGTGCGCGGTGTGCGCGGACGGATTTCCGCTCGGCTGGGGAAAGGCGGCGAACGGCGTGATTAAAAATCATCTGCCGCACGGGTTGCGCCTGTTCGCGTAGAAACTTTCCGGAAAGCCGCGCCGCTTTTGAAAAATAACCGTTCTTTCGTTCGGCGATTGCCTGCGGAGGACAACGGAAAAGATGAAAAAGGACATTGAAAATCCCCCGGACGAATGCGTTTGTCCGGGGGATTGATTTAAACGGGTTTATCCGTTTTTATTTTTTTGCGGGTTTCGCGGTTTTGGGCGCTTTCGTCCTGTTCTTCTTTTTCACGATGCGCTGTACGGCAATGCTTACCATGGCAAGAAGCAATACCGCCGCAAGAACAATCGAGCTTGCAAACAGCCAGCCGTTCATGCCGGAAGAAGAGTTATCGTCCTTGTCGTCGCCGTCCGAAGAGTTGTCGTCTTTCGCATCCGCCGTTACGGAAACGTCCGTTTTCGAATAATCCGCAAACGTAATCTTCTGTTCGTGATCGTCGCTTTCGTAGGCGAGGTAGGTAACGTAATCCGCCTTCTTATCGGGGTCGAACTTATAAGTGTCGGAAGTGGAATCGTACGAGGTGTACGCGTTGCCGATGTCGTCTTTATCCAGCGAGGAATCGTACCGCAGGAATTTCGCCGAATCGAGGAACGAGAACGCATAGTATCTTACCGCCGCGCTCTTGTAGAACTCTTCGTCGCTTAAATGCGACTGCGTTTTTGCGCTTTCGACTGTTTCCCGAAGCATCGACGACCAGGTGTCGGAAGTGAGTTCCGTACGGTTATCCGCCGCGAACATTACGTAGCTTCCCGCTTCGAATTCGCTCTTGTTATCGCGCGTGCCGCTCCATACTTCCAGACGGTAGTTCTTCGCTTCGCTGCCGGTGTGGATATAGAACGTGTACGTTCTCCATTCGCCGTTCGTTTCGATTTCCTTGTATTCCAGCGCCGCCGTGCCCTGCGCTTCGGAAGCAATCGTTCTCGGCGTAAGCTTGCCGGCTTTCACCAGATCGTTCAGATCGTACACGCGCACGGTGCACGCTTTGTCGGCATAGTAAATGCCTTTTTCTTCGCCTTCCTTATGATAGAACGCGATGCCGTCCGTGCCTTCGTTGCTCCAGGCGGAAGCGACGTAATTGTACTGTACGCCGCCGTCGGCTACAAGCAGGTTGCCGTCCTCGTCCTCTTCGTAGTTGGAAAGGTTGGCGTAATACTTGTTCTGCAAAGAAGCGTCGTTCGACCACTTCGCGTTTACTTCGTACAAGCCGCGGCTGTTGAGATACAGTGCCGTATCGGTAGAGGACTTGAACGTTTTATCGTTCTTCGGATCTTTCGTGCACACGTTGCCCGTTTTATCGTACCAGTAGGAAACTTTCGGCGTGGCAAGCGCGAGGGACGCGTTGTCCTCGCCGTCGGCGTCGATGAGGTAGATGCTGGCTTTCGCGTTGGACGTTTTCACGCGGACGGAAATCGTTTTATACGAATCGGACGAAATCGAAACCGAGGAGGAAGCGAGATAGCCGTACGATTTGTTCGCGTCCTTATTGAATATCATCAGGGGTTCCGCCGCCTGATCGAATACGGAGGAAGCCGCGCCGAAAATCTCGTTCAGACCTGCCACGTCGCTATATCTGCCGCCGGCAACGTAATCCGCCGCAAAGTTTTTGTTTACAAGCCCGGCGTAGGGGTTGTTGTCGATGCCGTTATCCGCATTCGGATCGGGCGAGGAAGTAACGTTGCCGCTGCCGCCCCATACGCCCTTGTAGTTGGCGAGGTCGGCAAAGCCGTTTTCGATGCCCTTCTTCGTGTTGTCGGCGCTGTACGCTCTCGAATCGAACGCCGCGAAGCCCGCGCCCTCCTCGCTGTCGGAAAACGTCTTTTTCGCCGCGTACGTGCCCGTGGAGAAGTAGTCGCTCTGCGTGAACGGATTCGCGTCCGCCGCAATCAGGTTGGAGCCGATCGCTTCGAGATTCGTGAACGCGGCATAGCCGGCGCCGTACGCCGTTTTTTCCGCGTCGTCCGCCGTGGCGCCGTAGGTGAACGTAAGAGTGAAGTATTTATCGTTCTCGGTGTCGTTTTCAAAAAGGAGCGTGCATTGCTGCCAGCCTCCGAAGATGTTTTCTTTCTTGCCGCCCGCGGTATCGTCCACTTCCGTTTTGGTGCCTGCGGTGGAATCGATAGAGGATAACAGCGCCGTCTTTTCGTCGTCTTCCGATTTGGCGTTGCCCGCCGCGTCCGTTTCCGTGTACGAGATGCCCGCGCCCGTAGCGCCGCTAGGAATCTTCGAGGTTTTTACCCATACGGAATAGAGGGCGGAGGAGTTGGCTTTTAAGGTAATGGTACCCGTGGTGGCTTCATACGCCGTTTTGCCTGCGGAGAAGAGCATTAAAACGTCGTTCGTTCCGGCAAAAGGATAGGAAGAAGCGAAGTCGCTTTCCCATACGGCTTTGAAATATTCGTTGCTTTCCGAAGCCGTGTTTACGGAATTTTTCGCGAACACGCCCGTCTTATCGTTGGCGGTATCGAAATTGTTGTTGTCGGCGGAAATTTTTTCCGCGCCCGCGATTCCGGCGTTTGCAAACGTAAGAGAGTTAAGCGTAACGCCCGTATCTACGGCATATTTCAGATCGGCAAGATTTTCTTTATCCGCGCGGAATTCCGTCGTATCGTCGTCCGCCGTTTTGTCGGCGCCTGCGGCAAGCGTTTCGTATTCGGAATTTTCGATGAGCGTACATTCGAGGTCGTCGAAAAACGCGTAGCCGTTCACGAAGCCCATTACGGAAGAAGAGGTGCCCTGACCGAGCCCCAGAACCACGGTGAACGTGCTGCTTGCATAGTCGCTGCCTTTCAGGTAGAATTCGTATTTCACCCAGCCGTTGCTCTTGTTTTCGGCGGGAATGGAATCGTCGGCAAGAATCTTTTCGGTGTTGATGTTTTCCACCTTCACCTGATCTTTGCTCTTGCCGGCTACCGTGCGGGAAATACTGATGTAGGCGCCGCGGTTTTTATCCGCCGCGTTGTCCTCGTTGTTGTAGCGGTAAGTAAGTTCCGCCGTTTTTACCCATACGGAAAGCTTTGCGCTTGTACCCGCGGGGACGGTGAGCGAAGAGGAGGAGGTGAAGTTTTGCGCCGTGCCCGACGACGAGGAGTACTGATTGTGAATCATCAGCACTTTCGAGTTCTTTTTGGCTTCGTCGCTGCCCTCGGCGTAGTGCGTGCCGGGGTTTACGTCGGCGGAAGGAATATCGTCGGCGGAAATATTGTAATGGTTTTTGTAAAACTTGAGGTCGTCGACGCTCTTGTTCTTATTTGCGTCTTTCCATTTTTTAATATATTGCAGGCGGTCGTACGTGTTCATGTCCGCCCACTTTTCCGCGGCTTCCGATTCGCTTGTCGGGGTGATGTTTCCCGATTTCGTCAGCTTGTCCCACGCGGAAGTTTCGGTATCGACGACGCCGCTTGCCGCTTTGCTTGTAAGAACGGACGAGCGCGACCAGTTTTTCGGCGACGTAACGATGGGCGTGGTTTCTTTTTCCGTATCGAATTCGAACGAACCGTTTTTGATGCGGGAAGAATCCGTCGTCTGATCGGTAGAGATTTCCGACTGATCTACCTTGGTATCGTCCTTTTTCGAGCATGCGGAAAGTACGCCCGCCGACGCGGACGCGAAAAACGCCGTGAGAAGGAGAGCGAACAATTTGTTTTTGCTTGTATTTTTTCTCATAACATAGCACCCTTGCACAAATAGATTTCTTGTTTTTGCCGCGTTGTTTTGCGGTTTTTGCGCCGTAAACCGGGCGATTCCGCGTGAAAAAGCGACAAGAAAAGAACATATTGATAGAAATATGCAGCATTATTGTACCACAAAAGCCCTTTTCAGGCAAGCGTTTTCCCGTGCCTGCGTATAAAATTCGTGATAATTTTCAGTAATTTACGCAAAATATCCTTAAACGAGGAGAAAGCGGGGAAAGGACGGAGATGAAAAGCGATAATCAAGCGGATGTAAAAAGCATTGTCTGCGGCGCCGCGACGGGCGCCGCGAACGGACTTTTCGGCGGCGGAGGCGGAATGATTGCGGTGCCGCTGCTTCGCGCGCAGGGGCTGGAAGAAAAGCGGGCGCACGCTACGGCGATCGCCGTGATTCTGCCCGTTTCGCTGCTTTCGTTTCTGTTGTATGCGTTCCGCGGATTTTTTGATTTTTCCGTGGCTCTTCCCGTGGCGCTCGGCGGGTTTGCGGGCGGGTTTGCGGGAGCGAAACTGCTTTGCTTGCTGCCCGAAAAGGCGGTGTTTTACGTATTTACGGGGCTGCAGCTGATTGCGGGACTGTGGCTTGTATTTTCGTAGGCGCGTTTGTATAGCGGCACGACTCGCGGCTTCATTTGCGTGCGCCTTTGCTCATTTACGATTTGTAAACTCGCGGCAGGCGTACTCGATAAAGCTCGCGATTCGCACCACTCTCCAAACGCTTGCGATACCGTCGTTTTTTGGCTGCCCCTCATCAGTTGCTTTCAGCGACAGCAGGCTGCCGAAACTGCCTTAAACGGCAGTTCGGCAAGAAAAGCCCCCCAAGGGGAAGCCTCTGGAAGAGGCTGACCATTTTTGCCGAAAAAATGAAGTTTACTGAATTTTTTTCAGGCAAGGGGAAGGCTTTGAAATAAGGAAAAAAATTATGCGATTTTATTTATATCTTCTGCTCGGGTTTCTGGGCGGGATTCCCGCCGGCATGGGCATGGGCGGCGGAACCGTTACGATTCCGCTGCTGCTTTTATTCGGCGGCGTGCCGCAGAAAATCGCGCAGTCGGCGAATCTGTTCGCGTTTCTGCCTACGGGCGCCTGCGCGCTGAACGTGCATATAAAAAACGGGTTGCTGCAGAAAGACAACGCCGTGAAAAACGCGATTCCCGCGCTGGTTGCGGCGGCTGCCGGTTCGCTTCTGGCGCTGGCGCTTCCCGCCGAATTTCTGCGAAAAACTTTCGGGCTGTTTCTCGTGATTCTGGCGTTGTTTACTTTTTCAAAAAATAAAGACTGACGCGCACGGACAAAAACAACGGATTTCATAGCGAAATTGCACAAGAAAAACGCCGGAAAAGTATCAAAAATAAAAGAAAAAATCGCCGGAATCGCAAAATTTTTCCAAAGGGTATGGACAAAACGCATTTTATGTGGTAAAATATATCCGAAATTTCATTGTGGCGTTTTTTACGAAAAAATAGAGTGTTTACGGAAAACGGCAGTCAAAAAGGAAGGTCAGAAGACAAAGTGGAAAGAATAGGCATTATCGATCTCGGATCGAATACGGCAAGACTGGTTATCGTGGATTTGTTCGCGGAAGGGCATTTTATGGTAACCGACCAGCTGAAAGAAAGCGTTCGGCTGGGGCAGGATATGGACAGAGACGGCTTTCTGAAGCCGCAGCGCGTGGCGGAAACCATCCGCGCGCTGAAAATGTTCAAGCGGCTTTGCGACGCGTCGGGGGTGAGCCGCATCATCGCGGTGGCTACGGCGGCGGTGCGCAGGGCGAAAAACCAGCGTTCGTTTCTCGATGAAATTCAGGCAACCTGCGGCATTAAAATCCGCGTGCTTTCCGAAGAGGAAGAGGCGATTTTAGTATACCGCGGCGTAATCAACACGATGGATATTCCCAAGGGGCTTATCCTTGAAATCGGCGGCGGCAGCACGAAAGTGATTTATTATAACCGCAGAAACGTGATCGGCTCGGCATCGTTGCCGTTCGGCGCGGTTACGCTGACCGACCTTTTCGCGAACGACTGCACGCCCGAAGAAGCGGCGGCGCACACCGTGGAATTTTTCACGGAACAGCTGAAAAAAATCGACTGGCTTTCCGAAGTGGATACCGAAGAAGTGCAGATGATCGGCGTGGGAGGTTCGTTCAGAAACCTGTTCAAAATCAGCAAACTCGTTAAGAAATACCCGCTTGACACGGTACATAACTACCGCCTGTCTACGGACGATTTCAACGTGATTTACGATAAAATAAAGGCGCTGGATATCGATAAACGCAAAAAAATCCGCGGGCTTTCGCCTTCCCGTGCGGACATTATGCCCGCCGCGATGGCTATCATCAAATCGTTTGTGGATTATATGGGCGTGAAAGACTTCGCGATCGGCGGAAACGGTTTGCGCGAAGGCATCATGTTCAATCAGTCCGTGCCGATGACGGTGGAAAAGCCGATTTCCGACGTATTGAATTATTCGCTGGAAACGCTGGTGCTGTATTACGGCTGCGACCCCGCGCACGTGGAGCACGTGGTGCATCTTTCCATACAGCTGTTCAAGCAGCTGCGCGTGCTGCATAAATTTTCGCGGCAGTATCTTAAAATTCTGAAAATCGCGGCGTTCATGCACGACGTGGGGCTGAGAATCAAGTATTACGGGCATCAGAAACACAGCATGTACATGATTCTGAATTCGATGATCTGCGGCGCTACGCACAGAGAAATCGTTCTGGCGGCGTTTGTGGCGGGCTGCCACGAAAAAGAGGACGTGAACCTTACCGAGTGGCAGAGATATAAAGACCTTGTTACGGAAGAGGACCTTGACGCGGTGAAAAAGCTGGGCGTGCTGCTTCGTATCGCGGAAAGTTTCGACCGTTCGCATGCGGGGCTTGTAACGGGCATTACCTGCGACGTTCTGGGCGATTCCGTCATCATGAAAACGGAGCTTGCGGGCGACGCTACGCTGGAAATCCGCACGGCGATGACCGCTTCGGCGGAATTCAAGAAAACCTACCGCAAAAACCTCGAAATCTTATAAGAAAGGAAGATATTAAAAAGCCGCTTGTGCGCGCGGGCGTGCCGGCGGTTTTTGTTTACGGAGCAGCAGAAGATGAATTTCGTACTGGCAAGCGCGTCGCCGCGGCGCAAAGAATTGTTTGAAAAAATCGCGGAGAATTTCGAAATCGACGCGGCGAGAGGCGAAGAGCGCGCGGATAAATCGTTGCCGCCCGCGGAATACGCCGAAACGCTTGCCCGGCACAAGGCGGAAGAGGTTGCGGCAAAAAAAGAACACGCGGGGAAAATCGTGCTCGGCGCGGATACGGTGGTGGCGATCGGCGGCGGAATTCTGGGAAAGCCGAAGAGCGAAGAAGAAGCGAAAGCGATGCTGCGGCTGCTTTCCGGGAAAGAACACAGCGTATTTACGGGCGTATGCCTGATTTTCCCGGACGGCGGAAAAATCGTGCGACACGACGAAACGAAAGTGAAATTCAAGCCGTTTACGGAAGAATTCATCCGCGATTACGTTGCGGGAGGCTCGCCGATGGATAAGGCGGGCGCGTACGGCATACAGGACGGCGTGCCGACGGAATACGTGCGCGGTAGCTTCGATAACGTAGTGGGGCTGCCTACGGAGCTTCTGAAAAGAATATTGAAACAAAAGGAAACGAACGAAAATGATAAAGCTTGCGATTGATCTGGGTTCTTCGGTAACGAAGATATACCGTGCGGACGGCGGCAGCGGCATCGTGCTTGCCGAACCTTCCGCGGTGGCGGTGGACGGCATTACCGGCGAAGTGAAAGCCATCGGAAAAGACGCCAAAAAACTGGTGGGGAAAACGACGGAGTTTACCGAAATAGAGTTTCCCGTGTACGAAGGCGAAATTAAAAACGGCAGGCTTGCCGCCGAAATGCTGAAAGAATTTTTGCGCCGCGTAAATCCCGATGGGGCGGCGTTCAAAAAGACGGAAGTATTGTTTGCGCTGCCCTGCGGCGCCGGCGACGAGGCGAAATCCGCCTATTCGCTGCTGGCGGAAGAATGCCGCCTGAAAAACGTATATTTCGCGGAGGTGCCGTATCTTGCCGCGCTGGGCGGAGAAGCGGTGATTTCCGATTCCGAACCCGTGTTTGTGATGGATATGGGCGGCGGAAACACGAATATCGCGGTGCTTTCTTCCGAGGGGATTATCGCGGGGCTTTCGATGAATATCGGCGGCAACAATATGGACGCGGATATTGCGGGGCGCGTGGAAAAAATCAAATCTCTGCGCGTAGGCGCGCTTACCGCGGAACGACTGAAAAACGAAATCGGATCGCTTTCTCCCGAAGCGCGCGGCGCTACGGTGGCGGAGGGTATCAACGTTCTGCAATTCCGTCCGGCGGGCGTATCGGTGCAGGCGGGCGAGATTGCCGACTGCATATCGGTGTATTTCGATAAGGCGGTGGAATACGCTTCCTACGTACTGAAAGGGTTGCCTGCGGAAGTGGCTGCGGCGGTGAATAAAAACGGCTTGTATCTTTCGGGCGGCGTGGCGAAACTGCCGTACGCGGCGGAGTATCTTTCGCGGAAACTGGAAATGCGCGTGCGCACGTGCGCCGAACCGCAGTACGCCGTGATTACGGGCGCGGGGGCGCTGCTGCGCGATAAGAAATTGTTTAAAAATATTTGTCTGAGCGAGTAACGGATTTGAAATATTCGGAAAATTTCAGAGAAAAAAGGAAAGGCTTCTCCGCAAAAAGGGGAAGCCTGTTTTTGATATAAAGAAAAACCACGCGATAGTCGCGCGGTTGGAAAAAGGTTTACCGATGAGTTGAAGAAAGACTCCGAATTTTAATGAAATTCGTTTTCTTGAATTCTCGTCGGTTGCGCGGTGCGCGCATTGCGCGGATTTTCAGGTAAAAATGCGGCGAAAAGCGATACGATTGCAGACGAAAGCAGCATGCCGCCGAAAATATCGGTAAGGTAGTGCACGCCGGAAAGCGCTCTGCCGACGACCATGACGAGCATCACCGCGACGGACAGCGTTTCCGCCGAAATCAGCGCGGGCTTGCAGGAGATTCTGCCGCGCAACATAAAAATTCCGCTGCCCGCGATAGTGAGCGTCAGCATGGTATGCGAAGAGGGATAGGACGCTGCGATTTCGCCGTTTTCAAGGACGGGGCGGTAGTTGACGACGATTTTTTCAAACGCCGCATAGAAAATCGCGAGCAGCAGGTACGTCGCCGCAAGGACGAACAGGTCTTTATCGATTTTTTTAACGCTTTGGCGCCGGATCAGCTGCGCTACGCCGTAAACGGCGAAGCCCGCTGCTTCTATTAAGGCAAGGTAACCGAGAAACTGAGTAAGTTTATACCAGCCCTGCGAGATTTCGCCGTTTTTGTGCGTGGCGTTGAAAAACGCAAGATTGAGATGAGATAAGCCGATTTCCGTGCCGGGAACTTTGCCCGCGGCTTTATCCGCCGTGGCGACGAGCACGGTGAACGCGAAAAACAGCGCAAACAGCGCGATGGATACGATCAGCACGCTTCTTTTAGGCTTGATCATAAAATACTCCTTTGATTGCCGTGAATGGTTTTCTTATGGGAAACTGCGCTTTTACGGCTGCCGCTTTATTCCGGCCGTATGTGTGTTACTTTTTAGCAGATTCGTCGGCAACGCCGATTAACAAATCGATTGTTTTACGTAAATCGTCGGTGATTTCGTCTACCCAGTCGGCGTCCTCATGCAGAATCACGCTGCCTACGCCGTGCGACAGAAATGCCGCCATGGGCATCGGCGCGAGGTATGGCTGCGCGCCCGTTTCGAGCAGACGTTCCAAAATTTTCTGCAGGTACGGTTCGATAATCGTAAGCGTTTGTTCGCGGATTGCCCAGCGCACCGTGCGGTGCATGTTGGCGGAATATTTTTCCCGGAATTCTCTTGTAACGCTTTTCATATATCTGAAAAACGCATATAACGCTTCGTATGCGTCCTGTGAAGCTCCGTCCACGATGGTTTCGGCGTGCTGCCGATACGGGCTGAAAAAGTTATCGAGCACCGTTGAAAACAAATCGTCTTTCGTTTTGTAGTAGTAATAAATCAGCCCCGCTTCGCAGCCTGCGGCGTCTGCGATAGAACGCATGCTGGTGCCGTCGAAACCCTTTTCGAAAAATTCCTTCACCGCCACGCGGGCGATTTCGTTTGCCGTTCCGCCGTCGAATTTCTGTTTTCTTGCCATGATTTTCTCCTTGAAGTAATCGTCGTATATATTATATAGCACTTTTTCGCGCGTATGTCAACTTTTTTAATAACGTTTAAAAATTCCCCCGACGGAAAACGCCGACGGAATCAACCCCGTCAGCGTTTTCCGTCGGCTTTTTGTTATGCTAAAATCAGCACCGAAAGGTTGCAGTAGATGATCAGGGAAATCGCGTCTACGATGGTGGTGATGAAGGGACTTGCCACGACGGCGGGATCGAGGCGGCATTTTTTGGCAAGCAGAGGAAGCGTGCAGCCTACGAGTTTTGCCACGATAACCGTGAGTACCAGCGCGCTTGCCACCACGCCGCAGCGAAGCGGCGTATAGCCTTCGAACCCGAACAGCAGATTATCGATGAGCATAAGCTTGGCAAAGCAGGCGGCGCCCAGCGTTAATCCCAGCAGGATAGAGGCGCGGAATTCTTTCCAGACTACTTTTAAAACGTCGCTTGTTTTCAGTTCGTTCAACGCGAGAGAACGGATGACGGTAACGGAAGCCTGCGAGCCTGCGTTGCCGCCCGTATCCATCATCATGGGAACGCACGCGAACAGGACGGGGGAAATTGCCGAAAGCCGCGCTTCGTACGTGTTTAAAATGAGCCCCGTGAACGTGGCGCTGACCATTAAAACAAGCAGCCACGGAATACGGTTTTTCCAGATTCCCCATACGCTTGTTTTTAAATAGGGCGTATCGGTGGGCGTCATAGCCGCCATCTTCGCGATATCTTCGGTGTTCTCTTCCTGAATGACGTCCATGGCGTCGTCTACGGTTACGATACCCACCAGACGACGTTCGTTATCCACTACGGGCAGCGCGAGGAAGCCGTAATTGGAAATTTTTCTCGCAACGTCTTCGCGGTCGTCCTCGGTGTGGGCGTAAATCACGTTTTCGTCCATGATGTCGGAAATTTTCGTTTCCGGCGCGGAAATCATCAGCGTTTTTGCCGAAACGCAGCCGAGCAGTTTGTTTGCCGCGTCGGTAACGTAGCAGGTGTAGATGGTTTCTTTATCGATCGCCGTGCGGCGGATGCGCGTAAACGCTTCGTTCACCGTCATGGCGGGGCGAAGCGAAACGTATTCCACCGTCATGATGCTGCCGGCGCTGTCTTTCGGGTACTTTAAAATTTCGTTTACGTAATCGCGCGTTTCTTTGTCGCTGGCGGCAAGAAGCCGTTTGACCACGTTGGCGGGCATTTCCTCGATGACGTCTACCGTATCGTCCACGAACAGTTCGTCCATGACGGCTTTGACTTCGAGATCGCTGAGTTTGTGTAACAGTTTTTCGCGCGTGTCTTTATCCAGTTCCACAAACGTATCCGCCGCGAGATCTTTGGGCAGGATGCGGAACAGAACGGGCAGATCTTCGTCTTCCACCTCTTCGAAAACCGCCGCAACGTCGGTCGCGTTCATCGAGGCGAGAAGCGGTTTGAGTACGGAAAACCGCCGCTCTTCGAACAAGCGGACGATTTCTTCCTTTTCCGCGATGCGCCGTACGATTTTTTCGGGCATATCGCCTATCATTTCCACGGTGTCGTCTACGGAAACGCCGTCCATAACGTCCTGCAGTTCGTCGTCGCGCAGGTTGGAAATGATTTTGCTTTGCAGCGGCGCGTCTAAAAGGATCAGCGTTTCGGCGAGGAAATCGGAATCCAGCGCGCGGCACAGGGGCTGCAGATACTTTTCGGGCAGGGTTTCGAGGACTTTTGCAAATTCCTCCGCGCCGAGCCGGAGAGCGCAGTCTGCCGCGCCCTCAAAATCTTCTCTTTCGAGAAGTTCGTTTAAATTTTTTTCTTCCATCTTTCTTTTTCTCTTGCACAAAGGCGTGAAAGAAAGGCGGATAAACGGTTATCCCGCTACGGCTTTGCGCCGGATATTATTGCTTAAAGCAACGAATAAAGGAGGCGCGCCGCAAAAACGGTTAGTCCGGGTTTATCGTCGCCTCTACTTCGATCGTCCACGGTAGGTGCCTCCTTTAAAAAAATTTTATTTTGCGCGGGAAAGGAACTTTCCGTTTCCGCATTTCTATTATAACAGCGAAAAGGGGAATTGTCAAACCTTTGCCGCGGAAATTGCGCGATAAATTTTATTTTTATCTTCTCTTTCCGCCTTGCTTTATTATATGATTGCCGGAAAAGAAAGGGGTTATGCGCCGGGAGAAAACATTACGAGCCGGAGATGATTTTTTCGCTGTCGAACATTTTCGCAAGCGCGAACGAAAGCGCGCCTGCCGCCGCAAGATCGGTAAGCGCCGCCGTCAGCACCTGCCAGGTTTTTGCCGTAAACGAGAATATGTCGCCCATGACTTTCACCGAGTTGAGTATCGGCACGAAATACGCCCACGAGCCGATTTTATCGCCGAAAAGCATATTGCTCATCGCCGCCACAAGAATGATAATCATCAAAGGACCGGCGTAGGAAGTGGCTTCTTTTACGCTTTTTGCAAGCGTGGACAGCAGCGACATCAGCGCCACGATGACGAGCGTGGTTGCTATGATGACGAGCAGCAGCAAAAGATAATCGGAAACGCCGTAGGAGGCGGCGGAAAAATTCAATCCCGAGCCTTCCGATTGAAACATTTTCGGCAGCGACAGTACGATGCCCGCGAAAGAACACGCCGCGGAAATCAGCGAAGCCGCCGAAAGAGAGATGATTTTGCCGAGCGCTATATGGCTGCGCTTTACGGGCGTTACAAGCATGGTGGCGAACGAGCCGCGCTCTTTTTCGCCCGCGATGGATTCCGGCACGAGCGACATGCAACCCGCGTAAATAAACGTTACGAGCAGCATGGGCGCAATCATGGAAAGCATCATCGAGGTTACGTCTTTATCGGACGCGATGTCGGCGGAGGCGATGTAAAAGTTTGTGGTTTGCCGCGCGGAAAGAACGGTATACAGGATTTTGTACGCGCCCGAAGAAACGGTTTCGGTGGAGTTGTAATAAATCTCTACGCCCGGCGCGGTTCCGCCTGCGGTTGCCGTATATGCCGAAAAATCCGCCACGGCGTCGATTTCGCCGTCCGTTACGCGCCGTTTCGCGCTTTCGAGCTCGTCCTTTGATATTTTTTCGAGCGTTACGGAGGGGACGGCGCCGAAGTCGGCTTCGAAAGAGGCGGGAAGATCGACGACGGCGATTTTGTACGTCTGATTTTCGTCGGGAGAAACCATATCGCCGATGACGCCGCCGAGCAGGGAATAGATGCAGTATAAAAGCACGCCCGGCAGAATCAGCGACAACACCAGCCGCTTATCTTTAAAAATGCGGGCAAATTCTTTTTTCATGATGGTGAGAACGGTTTTCATAAGCTTTCTCCTTTCACCGCCGCATATAAATCGAAAAACGCGTCTTCGAGGGATTTTTCCGCCGTGAGTTCTTTTACGCTGCCTTCCTTTGCCATTTTGCCGTCGATGACGATGCCGGCGCGGTCGCAGAGTTTTTCAACCAGCGAAAAGATATGGGTGGATAACAGTACCGTTTTGCCGCGTTCTTTCTGTTCCAGAAGAAAGTCGGTTACGGTTTTCGCCGTAAGCACGTCCAGCCCGTTGGTGGGTTCGTCGAAAATGATGAAATCGGGATCGTGCACGAGGGAAATCGCGATGGAAACCTTTTGCTTCATGCCCGTGGAAAGGTCGGAAATTTTCGTTTCGGCGAAGTTGTCTATGCCGAAGCGGGAGAATAAAAGCGCTTTACGCTCGTTTCTTCTCGCCTCGCTCATGCCGTGCAGTTCCGAATAAAAATCGAAGAGGTACGAGGGCGTGAAAAATTCGTCCGGTTTCAGCTCGCTTGTCAAAAAGCCGATTTCGTTGCGCACCTTATCCGCCTCTTTCGTTACGCTGTGTCCGTTGACGAACGCGTCGCCGCTATCCGGCTTTATCAGCGTGGCAAGCATGCGGAGCGTGGTGGTTTTGCCCGCGCCGTTAGGACCAAGCAGGCCGTAAATTTCGCCTTTTTTTACCGTGAAAGAGAGTTCGTCTACCGCGGTTTTCGTGCGTTCCGCCGTCTTTTGCGCTTTGCGCTGTTTGGCGGAAAGGCGAAACGTCTTTTTTAAGTTTTCCGCGCGCATCGCGGTTTCTTCGGAAATACACATACGTTTTTACTCCGTGTTTTTTCTTTGATTTTATCACTTTTGCGGGGGCATGTCAACGGTTTGCGCGGCGTTTTCGACGATTGCGTAAAATAACGGCGCCCGAAAAAACGCGGCGGGAATATCCGGGAACGGCGGGGAATAGAATAGAGGGTAAGCGAATGAAACCGTCGCGCCGTGAAAGTATGCGGCGGGAGCGGCGGCAAAAACGGTTTTCGACAAAACTTGCGCAAATTCCCCCGAAAAAGCGAAAATTTCGCGCGGGGGAAAAAGTTAAAATAGAGATACGCGGCGGTGAAAAATGAAAATAATCTGCGTGGGCAGGAAAAAATCGGCGGTTTTGTTTCTGGCGGCGTGCGCGTTGCTGGCGGCGGTGGTTGCGGCGAACGCGTTCGCGCCGGCGGCATACGCGGCGTTCGCGAAAAAACGGGCGTTGCCGATTTACTCGGTAGAACGCGAAGATAAGACGATTTCGATTTCGTTCGATTGCGCCTGGGGCGTGGAGCACACCGACGAGCTGTTGAAAATCATGGACGAACAGGACGTGAAATGCACGTTTTTCATGGTGCAGTTCTGGGCGGAAAAGTACCCGGAATACGTACAAAAAATCGCGGCGGCAGGGCACGAAATAGGCACGCACAGCCGCACGCACCCGAAAATGAGCGAGCTGACGAAGGAACAGATTGTAAGCGAACTGAAAACTTCGTGCGAGGCGATTGAAAAGATTACGGGGAAAAAGACGGAGTTGTTTCGTCCGCCGTTCGGGGATTACGACGACTTGCTGGTGGAAACGGCGAAGGAAACGGGGCTGTATACGATTCAGTGGGACGTGGATTCGCTGGACTGGAAGAATCTTTCCGGGCAGGAAATCGCGCTGCGGGTGGTGAACGGGGTGAAAAGCGGTTCGATTATTTTATGCCACAACAACGGGTTGCATACGGCGGAGGCGTTGCCCGTGATTTTATCCGCGCTGAAGAACAAAGGCTATCGTTTCGTGCCGATCGGGGAGCTTATCTACCGCGAAAACTATTCGATGCGGAGCGACGGGCGGCAGATGCCCGCAAGTTAAAATGCGCGGGGTATGGGTGAAGCGAACGCGGATAAGGCGCGCGAAAACAGATAAAAACCAAGAAAAACGGAGGTAAAAATTCAATGAATTACGCGACGGAGAAAAACAACAAGGTGTACGTGATGGGGGAGATCGTTTCCGATAAAACGTTCTCGCACGAAGTGTACGGAGAAGGGTTTTACGAATTCTTTCTGAAAGTGATGCGGCTTTCGGGGCAGGCGGATATTCTGCCCGTTACGGTGAGCGAGAGGCTGATAGAAGCGCACGATCTGAAAAAGGGTTCGTTTGTGGCGGCTTCCGGGCAATTCCGGAGCTATAACAAGCTGGAAAACGGGAGATCGCGGCTGATGCTGACGGTGTTCGTGCGGGAAATCGAAGAGGCGGACGAAAATAAAAACCCGAACGGGATTCTGTTAAGCGGGTATATCTGCAAACCGCCCGTGTACCGCACCACGCCGTTCAACCGCGAGATTGCCGACGTGCTGATTGCCGTGAACCGCGCGTACAATAAATCCGATTATATTCCGTGCATCGCCTGGGGCAGGAACGCGCGGTTTGTGAAAAACCTTTCCGTGGGGGATAAGGTGGCGATTTCGGGGCGGATTCAGAGCCGCGAATATCAGAAAAAATTGAGCGAAACGGAAACGAAAACGATGACGGCGTACGAGGTTTCCGTTTCGAAGCTTGCCGCGTTTGACAACGCCGAGGATTTCGATATAGAAACGGAGTTCGATTTGTACGCATTCCGCGGCGAAAACAGACATGCGGACGGGTGCGGCGAAGGATACGTAGGCGCGGGCGCCGCCGGACTGCCCGGCAATGCCGGTTAAAAACAAGCCGTACGGCGGGAAATAAAGCGATAACGGGCGGAAAAAAAGGAGAAAAGGCGGAACCGGACGGGTTTCGCCTTTTTCCGCGCGCAGGCGGACGAAAAAAGCGAAAAAATAAAACCTTTCCGAAAGAAAGTTGCGCAGGGCGCGGCGCGCGCTTGACTTTTTCGGCGAGCGTGGTATAATAGCGGTATGAATGTTTTTCGAAAAAAACTGCGGCTGACATCGGCGCAGACGATTATCCTCTGTTACGCCGCGGCGATTCTGACGGGCGGAGTTCTGCTTGCGTTGCCGATTGCGGCGCAAAGCCGGGAAAGCCTGCCTTTCCTCGACGCGTTGTTTACATCCGCTTCCGCCGTGTGCGTTACGGGGCTGGTGGTGCGCGATACCGCCACTTATTTTTCTCTGTTCGGGAAACTGACGATTATCACGCTGATACAAATCGGCGGCGTGGGAGTGGTAACGCTTGCCGTTACGTTTGCCGTGGCGACGGGGAGGAAATTGCGACTTTCCGGGCAGAATACCATGCTGGAATCGGTATCTGCCGAAGAAAACAGCGGCGCGTGGAGATACGCGCGGTTTATTTTATTGTTTTCGCTTGCCGCGGAAGCGATCGGCGCGCTGTTTTTAATGCCCGCGTTCTGTTCGCGTTTCGGCGCAAGGGGAATCGGCTATGCGTTCTTCCATTCGATATCGGCGTATTGCAACGCGGGGTTCGATCTGATGGGCGCGGAAACGGGGCAATTTTCGTCTTTGACGGGGTTTGTCGGTTCGCCGCTTGTCAATTTTACGATTTGCGGGTTGATCCTTAGCGGCGGGCTCGGTTTTTCGGTGTGGGGAGACATCGGCAGAAATAAATTCCGCTTAAAACGCTATTCGATGCAGAGCAAAGCCGTGCTGGTATCCGGCGCGATACTGGTGTTTGTGCCCGCCGTATATTTCTATTTCGCGGAGTTTTCCTCGGCGGCGTGGAAGGCGGAACTTTCGGGCGAAGAGCGCGTGCTGGCTTCGTTTTTTTCGGCGGTTACGCCGCGCACGGCGGGATTCAATACGGTGGATTATTCGGCAATGAGCGAGGCTTCGCTGACGACGACGATTGCGCTGATGCTGATAGGCGGCGCATCCGGTTCGACGGCGGGCGGTATGAAACTGACGACGCTTGCCGTGCTGTTCTGCGCGGCGGTAGCCGCGGTGAGGAAACGGAAAGAAGTGCGGTGCTTCGGCAGAAGAATAGGGAGCAATACGGTGAAGGACGCGGCGACGATTGCGTTTTTATACGTTTCTCTGTTTGTAGCGGGGAGCATCGCGATAGCGACGATTGAAAAGTTACCGATGCTGCCGTGCATGTTTGAAACGGCTTCGGCGATTGCCACCGTGGGACTGTCGACGGGGATTACGGCGGGGTTATCCGCCGCGTCGCACGTCATTCTGATAATACTGATGTATTTCGGGCGCGTCGGAGGGCTGACGTTATTTACGGCGGTGGCGGGCGGCGTACATTCCGACGACGGAAGATTGCCCCTCGGCACGATTGCCGTGGGCTGAAAGAAAGCGTAAGGCGAAAGGAGTATTCCGATGAAAAATATATTGTTGATAGGTCTTGGAAGGTTCGGTTTGAACGCGGCGAAAAAGCTGCGGGAACTGGACCACGAAGTGCTTGCCGTGGACGAGAACGAGGAGCGCGTGAACGACGCGATGCCGTACGTTACGGAGGCGAGAATCGGCGATTGCACGCGCGCCGAATTTCTGAAGTCTTTGGACGTGCCGCGTTTCGATCTTTGTATCGTGGCGATCGGCGACGATTTTCAGTCGTCGCTTGAAATCACGTCGCTGTTGAAAGATTTCGGGGCGAAAAAAGTGGTTTCCAGAGCGTGCAACGACGTACAGGGGAAATTTCTGCTGCGGAACGGCGCGGATAACATCGTGTACCCGGAACGGCAACTTGCGCACTGGACGGCGATACGCTATGCTTCGGATAATCTGAGCGATTATATCGAACTCGGCGACGATTCGGGAATTTTCGAAGTAACGCCGCCCGCCGCCTGGACGGGGAAAACCGTGGGGGACATCGATATCAGAAAGCGGTTCGGCGTGAATATTCTGGCGATTAAAAAAGACGGAAAAATGTCTTTGGCGGTGAACTGCAATTCGGTGATCGAAGATGGCATTCATCTTCTTGTACTGGGCGCGTTTAAAGACGTACGGAAGTGCTTTAAACTGTAAATAAAACGGCTGTTTCGCCGTAAAAATACAAATTTTTGAAAGATAATTCGTTGCCCCGGCGCCGCGACGCGGTGTATCATATCTTGTATGGGGTATGTGTTTTTGCTGATTGCAAGCTTTGCGGGCATTACGAAAATGGCGGCGATGAAAGGCTGCGGAAAAGTGTGCCCCGGCGCGTATAATTCCGTGCGGATCAACGCTTTCCGTTCGCTGCTTTGCGCCGCGGTGGCGCTTGCCGTGTTTCTTGCTTCGGGGGCGCGCGCGGAAAAGGAAGAGTGGTGGCTGTGGCTGATATCCGGCGCGTCGAACGCGGCGATGATGTTTGCCTGGCTGCTTTGTTCGGAGCGGATAGGGCTGGTATTCGTGGAATCGTTCTGTATGCTCGGTTCGGTGGCGATACCGTTGTTTCTGGCACCCGTATTATACGAAGGCGAAGCGGTGAACGCGCGGCAATGGGCGGGCGCGGCGTGCCTTCTGGCGGCGTTGGTGCTGCTGTTTGCGAAAAGAAAAAACGCCGCGGCGGCGCGGGACGGAGAAACGAAAGAATTTTCCGGAAATATCCCGGAACGGGCGGCGGCACAGACGGAAAAGACGGCGGCGGAACGCAGGAAAGCGGCGGCGATTACGGCGGCGTATATCGTTTTGTTGGTGCTTTCAAACGCGGGCGTGAGCATAACGCAGAAATTATATCCCGCGCGCACGGGGAAAGAGTACGCTCCGTTTTTTAACCTGATGACGTTTTTTGTAGTGTGCGCGTGCTTTCTGGCGGCGCTGCTTGCGGGAAAGGCGTTTGCGGGGAAGAGGCTGCTGCCCGAAAACGCGGCTTCGGGGAAAAAACTTGCGGCGTTTGTATCGGTGGCGGCGGTAATGATTTACGTGTATTCGTTTTTTGCCACGCTTGCGGCGGAGGCGTTGCCTTCGGCGGTGTATTATCCGTTGGCGCGGGGCGTGAGCATGCTGCTGACGGTGCTTTGCGATTCGATTGTTTTCAGGCAGAAAATTACCGGAAACGTATGGGCGGCGCTGGCGTTTATTTTTGCCGCGATTGCGCTGACGAGCTTATGAAAAATGATTTTAAAATGAAAAAACGGAGCGAAAAGCTCCGTTTTTTTGCCGTGTATTTGCGATTTATCCGGGCGGCATCGGGCGGCATCATCCGGCGGCAAAAAGATAGCCGCTTTTGAATTTCGGAATTTTATACCAAAGGATGCTCGGCGCGGATGACGGCGTAGCAATCGGGGCGAAGTTCGTGAATTTTTGCGGCGACGGCACGTTCCGCGTCCGCAAGCACCCACTTGCTTTCAATCGGCACCGATAAATCGAAAATCAGATTTTTCCGATCTTTGCCGTACGTCATCCGGAAATCGTGCATCGTGAACGTTTCGTCCGTCTGCGCAACCACATTGCGGACGAAATCGCGCATGTCGTTGACGATCTCGTCGTGAATGACGATGGGATCCATATGTACGGTTACGAGACAGCCGAATTTTTCGTGAATATCTTCTTCGAGGCGGTCGATTACCTCGTGCGCGAGATTGATGTCGTCGTCCGCCGGGACTTCCGCATGGAACGAAACCACCAGCTTACCGGGACCGTAATCGTGCACGATGACGTCGTGAATGCCCAGTATTTCCGGGTAATTTCCGACGAATTGATAGATGTTGTTTACAAATTCTTTCGAAGGGGGCGCGCCCACCAGCAAATCTACCGTCTCCTTGGTGGCTTTGACGCCCGAAAAAAGGATAAACGCCGCCACTAAAAGCCCCGCGACGCCGTCGATTTTCCAGCCGAAATATTTGCCGCAGAGGGCGGAAAGAAGTACGACGAACGTTGCCACGACGTCCGAAATGCTGTCGGTTGCCGCGCCTTTCAGGGCGACGGAATTGATTTTTTTGCCGACTTTTTTATAGAATACGTACAGCCACGATTTCGCGAGCAGCGAAAAGCACAAAAAAGCCACCGTCAGCGCGGAAATCGAGGGAAGTTCGGGGTGAATGATGCTTGTTACGGAGGACTTTAAAAGTTCCGCGCCCACGAGGATAACCAGCATATCCACAATCAGTCCCGCCACGTATTCCATGCGGCCGTGTCCGAGCGGGTGTTCTTTATCGCCCGCTTTCGCCGCCATTTTAAAGCCGACGAGCGCTACCAGCGACGAAACCGCGTCGGAAGCGTTGTTGAAAGCGTCGGAAACGACGGCGACGGAGGCCGCCAGAATGCCCGCCGTCAATTTGGCGGCAAACAGAAGCACGTTGATAAAAATGCCTGTACCCGTGGCGAAAGAAGCGCATTTTTCGCGGTCGATTTTTTCGTATTCGCCTTTCCCCCGCACGCAGCCGAACAGGCGCAAAAGCGCGGAAATCATCTTGCTTCCCCGTCGCCGTGCGGGGCGGAAGCGTCGCTTGCCGCTTTTTTGGCTTCGCGCGCTTTTTTGGCGCTTTCGGCTTTATTTACGCAGAATTTCGTGAGCTGTACGGCAAGGATAATCAAGCCGATAACGATAAAGATTGCCAGCAAGCCCTGCCACATGATTTTCAGCGAGGCTTTCAGCGTGTCGGGATTCATAGGGGTTAAACCGCTTGCGAGAAGCGAAAAAATATTCATAATCAGTTTCTCCTTTTTATCGCCTTACAGCAGGGGCAGCACAAGATTGATGATCAGTCCGCCCACGATTGCCGAGGCGATTTGCCCCGAAACGTTTGCGCCGACGGCGTGCATTAAAAGGTGGTTGGTGGAATCTTCTTTGATGCCCATTTTTTCCACCACGCGCGCCGCCATGGGGAAGGCGGAAATGCCCGCGGCACCGATCATCGGGTTAATTTTTTCCTTGCTGAAAAGATTCATGATTTTTGCGCACATTACGCCGCCGATGGTATCGAAAACAAACGCGAACAATCCGAGCGCCATAATCATTAAGGTTTCCCACGTGATGAACTGCGCCGCCTGCATCTGGAAAGCGATGGTAATGCCGAGAAGCAGCGTGATTAAGTTGGAAAGCGTGTTCTGCGCGGTATCGGAAAGGGTGTTGAGCGCGCCGCATTCGCGGATTAAGTTGCCGAACATCAGCATGCCCACAAGCGAAAGGGACGCGGGGGCAATCAAGCCGGAAATAATGGTAACAAGCACGGGAAAAAGAATTCTGGTGAGCTTGCTTACCTGCGAGGCGCGATATTTCATTTTAATTCGGCGTTCTTTTTTGGTGGTGCATATTTTTACCACGGCGGGCTGAACGATGGGCACAAGCGCCATGTACGAATACGCTACCACCATAATGGGTCCTACGTATTTCGAAGCGAGTTTCAGCGCGACGAGAATGGACGTGGGACCGTCCGCCGCGCCGATGATGGCGATGGCAGCCGCGTCGTTTAACGGGAAACCGATTAACGAGGCAAGAATCAGCGTAACGAAGATGCCGAATTGCGCCGCGCCGCCTAAAATAAAGAGTTTGGGGTTGGAAAGCAGCGGTCCGAAATCGATCATGGCGCCGATGCCGATAAAGAGGAGCAGCGGCATCGCTTCGCTTGCCTGTATGCCGACTTTGAACAGCGAGGCGATGATGCCGTCTTCGGCGATGACTGCCGAGCCCGGAATATTCACGAGGATTGCGCCGAAGCCCATGGGCAGAAGAAGCGCGGGTTCGATGTCTTTTTTGATGGCGAGAAAAATCAGCACGCCGCCGATGATCCACATCGCCACCTGCGGCAGCGTTACCTGCCTGAGCGTTTCGATTAAAAAGTCCATAAAAACCTCCGTTTTCATGTTTGATTTTTTATTATTGACGAATTTTGGAAATTTTAAGAGGGGGCTTATTTGCGTTCGCCCGAAATGTTTTCATCGGAAAACAAGTGAACCTCTTTATTTGAAAAAACAAAAAACCGCTCCGAAAACGCGCTGTTTAAAAAGCGCATTTTCGAAACAGTCTTGTCGCTTGGTTCTGACCCGGGCTTTTTTGCTGTTACCGACGTTCCGCCGCGCCGCAAAGATAAGCCGTGTTACCGTTATCAGACGGGAAAGCCCGCGCGCCCTTTCGCGCCGCCGTATGCTTTGCCCCGACTACTCCCTGCCGAAGTATTTTCATTATAAGCTTTTCGTGCGGGTTTGTCAACGATATTCGCGACGAAAAAGAATTTTTAACGCGCTTTTTCTTTGTGCTTTTCCATTTCGTTGCGCACCGATATACACGCGTTGCGCACGTGCGCGATATTCTGCAGGGTATACGTCTTTTCTTTTGTGTAGACATACAACGTGCCGAACGAAAACGTGAAAAACAGAGGAATCGTTCTGCTTGCGTTGTTGCCGTAACTTCTTGCGGTGGCGAGGCTCATGCGGCAATCGGCGAGATCGGCGTACGAAATCGCAACAGGCGGTTTTTTATTGCCTCCGAAGTACAGATACACGGCGGCTTCGTCTGCTTCCGCGGCGATTTTTCGCTTGCAAAGCGAGCGGACGGAAAAGAAAAGCATCACGGCGGAGGCAAGGTAAAAGATAATCGTGAACGTGAGCATAAACGCCTTGTCGCGCGTGGCGGAAAGTTGCGTTGTATAGAAAACCGCACCGCCAAGTAGCGACGTGCCGATTACGAAAATAATCATCGGCATCGTGCGGGAGCGTTTTGCGAGAACTTTTTTATCGACGGCGTTTTCCATTTTGTTTTTTATTCTTCTCCGTTTTTGCTGTTGCGATAATAAAATTGTAGCATTTTCCGATGCGTTTTGCAAGCGTATTCCGGCGCTTTTTGCCGCAAATCGCTACGTTCGTTGTTTTTTGGCATATTTACGGCGGGCAAGGCGCAAAATAGGGGTATGAAAAGAAAAACGTTTTTGCGCGGGGCGGCAACGCTGGGGATTTCCGGCGCGGCGGTGAAATGCCTCGGCGCGCTCTACCGCGTGCCTCTTGTGGCTTTCATCGGGTGTTACGGTCTTGGATTATATCAATCTTCATACGCGTTTTTTGCGTTTATTACCACGCTGTGTTCGGCGGGAATCGCTTCCGCGCTTTCGAAACAGGTTGCCGATTCGCGCGCGAGAGGGGTTTCCGCCGCGCCGGTCGTTTCGGATTATCTGCGGCTTTTTGTGCGGGTAGGATTGATCGGCGGCTTGACCGTGGCGGTGTTTCCGCTTGTTTTTCACGCGGCGCGGGGCGAATCGTATACGGCGGGATATTTCTTTCTTGCGCCCGCCGTGCCGATCGTGTGTGTTTCTTCCGTACTGTGCGGCGCGTTTCAGGGCGCGGACGACATGTTGCCCACGGCGGCATCGGAAATTGCGGGACAAATCGCGAAAATCGCGCTCGGTCTTTTGTTTTGCGCGGTTTTGAAAGGAAAAGTTGCGAAAGCGGCTACGTTTTTATGCCTTGCCGTTACTCTTTCCGTGCTGATTGAAGATTTTACGTTGATTGTTTTTTGCAAAAAACGGCGGGAAACAGGCGGAATAAACGGAGATTTTTGCGTGATGTCGCATACAGGCGCGAGGTTTTTATGCGGCAGGGTATCCGGCGGAAATACGAGGCAAATACTCGCTTTTACGCTGCCCGTAACGCTTTCGGCGGCGGTGCTGCCTTTGACGGCGTTTGCGGAAAGCATGCTTTTGCCGTCGCTTTTTAAACGGTACGCCGAAAATCCGCTTGCTTTGTACGGATTGTTTGCGGGCGGCGCGGCATGCATTTCGCATCTGCCCGTAACGCTTTGCCGCGGCGTGGGCGCGGCGGCGATTCCCGATTTGTCGGCGGAAATCGGAAAAAACGGCGCGGCGGGGTGCGGCGGAAAAATTTCGTACGCCTGCCTTTTAACGCTTGCCGTGGCGGTGCCCGCGGGGGTGCTGATGTATCTGTTCGCTCCGTTGGCGGCGAAACTGCTGTTCCGTTCTCTGGCGGCGGAAGAAAAGGCGATGCTGACGGCATGCGTGCGGATTTCGGCGGCCGGCGCGGTGTTTTTGTCGCTGGCGCAGACGCTTTCTTCCTGTCTGACGGCGCTCGGAAAACAGCGGGGCGCCGCGGCGTGCTGGGGTGTGGCGTGTCTTTCGCGGATACTTTTCGATCTGGTGTTTGCGGGGGTGCTGAAATTTTCGGCAAAAGGTGCGGCGGCGGCCGAAAGTCTGTGCTATTTCGTTGCATTTTTTCTGATTTTATTGTATAATAAGGCGTGCATGAAAGGCGAAAGAATTATTACGGAGGCGAAAGCATGATTACGGTAATCGGTTTGGGCGTAAAGACGGGCGATCTGACGAAAGAGGGGGAAGAAGCGATTTTAAAAACGGCGGCAACGGGCGGAAAAATTCTGGTGCGTACGGCGAAAACGCCGTCGTACGGAAGCGTGAAAGAGCTGAACGTGCCGCACGAAACGCTGGATTTCGTATACGATAAAAGCCGCACGTTCGCCACGCTGAATAAAAATTTGTGCCGCGAGGTGAGAAAGTACGGCGAAAACGTCGCGTACCTTGTGGACGGCGCGGCAAGCGAGGATAATTCGGTGAAGGCGATTCTGCGCGCCGCGGGGAAGAAAAACGTGCGCGTGATAAACGGCGTTTCGAAGATTGCGGAAATCGCCGCCGCGGCACGGTTCGAGGGGTGCTCGTATCAGGCGGTGTCGGCATGCGAAATAGCGGAAACGTTGCGGGAAGAGGGGCTTTCCGCGCCGCTCGTTACATACGATATCGACGGCGAGGATATGGCGGCGGACGTGAAGCAGGCGCTTTCCGGGCGGTTCGGCGAGGAAACGGAAATTCTGTTTATCCGTCTGAACGGCGGAAAAATCGGCGCGCCCGTGGTGAAAAGAATTAAAATTTACGAGCTGGACAGGCAGAAAAACTACGATTGCGGCTGCGCGGCGGCGGTGAAAAAAATAAATCTGCTCGATAAAAAACGGTTTACGATGAACGACGTTTTAACCATTCTGCGTTACTTGCGCGACCCCGTGAACGGGTGCCCGTGGGATAAAGTGCAGACGAGCGAAAGCATCCGCATGAACGTCATCGAAGAGGCGTACGAGCTGCTGGACGCGATTAACTTAAAAGACGACGACAAAATCCGTGAGGAAACGGGCGATATTTTAATGCAGGTTGCGTTTCACGCCACGCTGAAAGAAGAGGCGGGCGCGTTTGATTTTACGGACGTTGCCACGGAGCTGTGCGAAAAACTGATTACGCGGCATACGCACGTGTTCGGGAAGGATAAGGCGCTCGACGCCGACGGCGCGCTGAACGTATGGGATAAAAACAAGATGATCGAAAAGCATCAGGATACGTTTGCCAAGGCAGTGAACGACGTGCCGAAGTGCTTCCCCGCGCTGTTGCAGGCGCAGAAAGTGGCGAAACGCGTGGAACGCGGCGGCTGGGACAAGCCCACGTTCGAAAGCGCGAAAGCGGCGCTGGAAGAGGAACTTGCCGAACTGAAAGCGGAAACGGAGAAGTCCGCGGCGGGGCGCGGCGATAAAGCCAAGACGGCGGAAGAACTGGGCGACGCGCTCTTTTGCATGGCGACGATGGCGCGCGCGGTGGGCGCGGACGCGGAAGAAGCCCTGCTCGATACGGTGATAAAGGTGCAGCGGCGGTATACGGAATACGAAAAACTTGTGCTGGCGGACGGTAAAGACGTGAACGCGCTGACAAAGCCGGAGCGCGACGAGTATTACGAAAGAGCGAAAGAATACGTGAACAGCGACGACGAGGGCAAGGCATAAATGCATTTACATCGGGTACAGATAGGGGGATTTGCAATAAAAAACAACGTATGGCTGGCGCCTTTGGCCGGGTATACGAATTATCCTTTCCGGAAAATCGCGCTGGAAAGCGGGGCGGGGTTTGTGTTTACGGAGATGGTGAGCGCAAAAGGGCTTTGTTACGGCAGCGAGAACACGAAGGAGCTTTTATACACGGCGGAAAACGAGCGCGGCGCCGCGGGCGTGCAGATTTTCGGGAGCGACCCCGCGTTTATGCGCCGCGCGGCGGAAAGCGAAGAACTGGCGCCGTTTGAAATCGTGGATATCAATATGGGTTGCCCCGTGCCGAAAATTTTCAAAAACGGCGAGGGAAGCGCTCTTTTGGAAAATCCGTCGCTGGCGGAAAAAATCGTTGCGGAAACGGCGAAAAGCGGAAAAATCGTAACGGTGAAGTGCCGCATCGGCGTAAACCGCGGAAAAATCGTGGCGGAAGAGTTCTGCAAACGAATGGAAGGCGCGGGGGCGCAAGCGATTACGGTGCACGGCAGAACGCGCGACGAAATGTATTCCGGCGAGCCGGATTATGCGGCGATTGCGGCGGTGAAAAACGCCGTGAAAGTGCCCGTGATTGCAAACGGAGGGATTTTTTCCGTACGGGACGCGGAAACGATGATGGAAAAAACGGGCGCGGACGGCGTGGAAATCGCGCGCGCCGCGCTGTACGATCCGCAGATTTTTTGCGATTTTTCCGGCGAAAAAAGAAAGCCGCTCTCCCAAACGGTGAAGCGGCAGACGGTAGAAACGGAAAAATTATACGGCGAGCGGTTCGCCACGGTATTTATGCGGAAAATGTGCGCGTTTTATCTGCGCGGGAAGCGCGGCGCGGCGGCATATAAGGCGCGGCTTTTCGAATGTAAAACGCCGCTTGAAGTGATTTCGCTGGCGCAGGAAATTTTTGAGTGAAATTTTTTTGAAACAGAGTTGCAAAAAACGGGAGCAACCTTGACGGTTGCTCCCGTTTTTCGTGGGAAAGAGATGAGTATTTCAGTATGCAACGCCGGCAAGGGCGTTTGTTAAGCGGACAAAGTTCTTGCGTTTCGCCTACGTATATCTATCAACTCGAACAAGGGCTGAAAAGTCCACGGTGGAATACCTCGGCTATATCTGCGCGGGGCTGAATATCTCGCTTGCCGAGTTTTTTGCCGAAGAACAATCGGAGAAAAACGTTGCCGGACGAACAACCGACGCTTTGAACGAAAAGCAAAAAAGACTGCTCGACGAATTTTTGAGCAGCCTTTGAAGAAGCGGAAGTTTTGCCTTAACTCAAACGGCAGAGCGGCGAATAACAGCGGCGGCAGAGTCCGCCGTTTTTCTTTGCGCACGCCTCGCATATCCTGTCGCCGCAGTCCGGGCAGTAGTACGATTTTAAAATTTGCATTTTTCCGTTGCAGGAGGGGCAAAGCGAAGCCCCGTCGCGTTGATACTTCATACAAAAATTATGCGCGGTAAAGGGGCGCTCTATGCTTTTTTCATAAAAAGAAAAATTTTTCCGCAAATCGGATTTATTGCGGAAAATCGCTGTACTTTTTCCGGAGGATATGTTATAATTAGTTTGTCGGCATATAATATTCGACGCGCGCACACGCATACGAGCGCGCAAGCCGGCGATATTGTAACAAAGCAAAACATCAAAGAGAAAACAATGACAAGGAGAAACAAACGACAATGGCGGAAAAAGTAGAAAACGAGTACGGCGCGGAACAAATACAGGTTCTCGACGGCTTGGAACACATCAGAAAACGCCCCGGCATGTATATTTCCTCCACCGATTCGAAAGGGCTGCACCACCTTGTGCACGAGGTTGTGGATAACTCTATCGACGAGGCGCTGGCGGGATACTGCACGCACATCGAAGTAACCATCAATTCCGACGGCAGCTGCACCGTGCGCGACAACGGGCGCGGCATCCCCGTGGAGATTCACCCGAAAGAGGGGATTTCCACGCTGGAAGTAGTATTCACCAAAGTGAACGCGGGCGGCAAGTTCGGCGGGGATTCCGGGTATAAGGTATCGAGCGGCTTGCACGGCGTAGGCGTAAAGGCGGTGAACGCGCTTTCGGAATGGCTGGAAGCGGAAGTATATCAGAACGGGCACATTTACAAGCAGGTGTACAATCGCGGCGTGCCGCAGCGCAGCGTGCAGGTGGTGGGCGATACCGAGGAAACGGGCACGAAAGTAACTTTTCTTCCCGATAAAGAAATTTTCGAAACCACCGATTTTGTGTACGACACGCTGAAAATCCGTCTGCGCGAGCTGGCGTATCTGAACAAGGGGCTTCGCATTACGCTGGAAGATAAGCGCGCGGGGCAGGAAAAGAAAGATTCGTTCTGCTACGAAGGCGGCATCCGTTCGTTCGTGGAAGATCTGAACGCTTCCCGCGAACAGCTATTGTTCCCGCAGCCTTTGTATTTCGAAGAGGCGGACGGCGATACGATGTGCGAAGTGGCGATTCAGTACAACGAATCGTACAACGAAGTGATTTATTCTTACGCGAATAACGTAAATACCATCGACGGCGGCACGCACGTAGAGGGCTTGCGCCTTGCGCTGACCAAAGTAATCAACGATTACGGCAAGAAAGCGGGGCTGATGAAAGAATCGGACAAGCTTTCCGGCGAGGACGTGCGCGAAGGCATCACGGCGGTGGTTTCCGTAAAACTCGTAAACGCGCAGTTCGAATCGCAGACGAAAGACAAACTGAACAATTCGTTCATCCGTTCGTTTGTAAGCCAGTGCGTTACCGAGCATTTAAGCGCGTTTATGGAAGAGAATCCGAGCGCCGCGAAAGAACTGGTAATGCGCTGCTTAACGGCGCAGAAAGCGCGCGACGCGGCGCGTGCGGCACGCGATCTGACGCGCAGAAAGGGCGTGCTGGAAAACTCCACGCTGCCCGGAAAGCTTGCCGATTGCTCCGACAGACGTTCGGAACTCTGCGAAATTTATATCGTAGAGGGCGATTCCGCCGGCGGCACGGCGAAACAGGGGCGCGACAGAAGATTTCAGGCGATTCTGCCCCTTCGCGGCAAGATTTTAAACGTGGAAAAGGTGCGGCTCAACCGCGTTCTCGAAAACGAGGAAATCAAGGCGATGATTACGGCGTTCGGCTGCGGCATACTGGATGATTTCGACGAGAGCAAGCTCCGTTACGACCGCATTATCTCGATGACCGATGCCGATGTGGACGGCGCGCACATCCGTATTCTTCTGTATACGTTCCTGTTCCGTTATATGCGCCCCTTAATCGAACACGGGCATGTATATTCGGCGTTGCCGCCTCTTTACAAGGCAACTTACAAGGGCAAGGATTCGTACCTCTATTCCGAAGAAGAAAAGGTGGCGTTTGACGCGCAGGCGACTTCGAAAGTGGAATATCAGCGTTATAAAGGTCTCGGCGAAATGAGCACGGAGCAGCTGTGGACGACGACGATGGATCCTTCCAGCCGTACGCTGGTGCGCGTTACCATGGAGGACGCGGCGGAAGCGGACAAGATGTTTGCCATGCTGATGGGCGAAAGTCCCGAACTTCGCAGAAAGTTCATCGAAGAGAACGCGTCGCTGGTAACCGATCTCGATATTTAAGGGTACAGGAGAGATAAAAAGAAATGGCTAAAAGAGAAACGAGTCCCGAATTGACCGAAGAGTTTAAAAAGACTCTCGAAATGACGAAAATACTCGATATGGAAGTGGACGACGAATTGAAACGTTCGTTCATCGCATACGCTATGGCGGTGAATAAATCGCGTGCCATTCCCGACGTACGCGACGGCTTGAAGCCCGTTCACAGAAGAATCTTGTACTCTATGCACGAAATGGGGTTGTACAACGATAAGGCGTTCAGAAAGTGCGCCCGTATCGTAGGCGAATGTATGGGTAAATTTCACCCGCACGGCGATTCCTCCGTGTACGATGCGCTCGTTCGTCTCGCGCAGGATTTCACGATCAATTTCCCGCTGGTAGACGGGCACGGAAATTTCGGCAGCGTCGACGGTGATCCCGCCGCCGCCATGCGTTACACCGAAGCGCGCCTCACGAAACTAGCGGCGGAAATGCTCCGCGATCTCGATAAAGAAACGGTTGATTTCATTCCGAACTTCGACGGCAGCGAAGAAGAGCCCGTGGTGCTTCCTTCCCGATTCCCGAATCTTCTCGTAAACGGATCCGACGGTATTGCCGTAGGTATGGCAACGAATATCCCGCCGCACAATCTTGCGGAAGTGATCGACGGCACGATTGCGATGATCGATAATCCCGAAATCACGGTGGATGAACTGATGGATTATATCCCCGCGCCCGATTTCCCTACGGGCGGCGTGATCAT
>ERZ1106952.196-NODE-196-length-37463-cov-109.726957_pt1 | contig 37463 bp, 33 predicted proteins | sample MGYA00403677_ERZ1106952 | MGnify/ENA primary metagenome ERZ1106952 (study PRJEB35170, sample SAMEA104062415) | human gut metagenome | biome: human gut; feature: human-associated habitat; material: faeces | place: Denmark | collected 2012-05-14 ...
AACTTGCTGAAAAAAATTCGACGCCGGTTGTCTATCTTTTGAACAGCCTCGGCGTACAGATCGGGGAGGGCGTCACCGTATTGGAAGGGCTTGCCTCCGTCCTTGCAAAAGCGTCCAGGCTCCACGGGATCGTTCCTCAGTTTGCCGTGGTTTGCGGAGAGGTGTACGGGCAGGCTTCTCTTTTAGCGGCATGCGCGGACTTTACTTTCTTTCTGAAAGAAGGCATCCTTGCAGCAAACAGTCCGCTTGTCATCTCTGCAAAAAGCGGAAAAAATCTTCCCAAAGAGGAGGTCGGCGGCGCAGACGCGCTTTCCGCAACGAATTTGGTCGGCTTTGTAAAAAATGATATTTCCGAAATCCGTGCAGATATCATTAAAATATTGAATGTACTGCCTTTTTGCAGTGCGCCGGTCGTCGAAAACGGAAGCGACCTCAATGCTCCGCAGGCGGCGTTGGATAAGCAATGCGAGGCAGATGATCTGATTTCCGCTGTTTTCGATAAAGATACGTATCTTGAGATCGGTTCGGCTTGTGCGCCGGAGGTCAGGTGCGTACTCGGCAGAGTGGGCGGAATTTCTGTTGCTGCCGTCGTTTTTGACGGTGAGAACGGAGTGGAACTGACCGCGCAGAATGTTGCAAAGGTCAATTCTTTTGTAGAATTTGCGGGATATTTTGAATTGCCCTTCGTGACCTTTGTCAATACGCTCGGCATCCGGGCGGATCTTGAAACGAACGGCAGTCTCGTCATGAAAAACATCGCGAAATTGATGGAAAATTTTGAATTGCTCGAAAACGCAAAAATTTCCGTCGTTTATAAAAAGGCGATCGGCTTGGGCTATACTGTTTTTGCCGCAAAATCGATGGGATTCGACTATGCCTATGCGTTTGCAAACGCGAAGATTGCTCTGTTTGACAGCGTGCAGGGTGCAGAGATCGAATTTGCGTCGGAACATAATGCTGACAAAGCAAAATTGGCTGCTAAATATGCGGACGAAAATTCCGACCCGATCCACGCGGCAAAGAATGGTTATATAGACAATATCATCGAGCCAAAATTTGTCAGGCAATATCTGATCGCGTCTTTGCAGATGTTGCTGAAGTGAGGGGGACGGCATGACAGTACTTCAATTGTTGGCAACAAAAGATGTCACGTGGTTGGGAATAGGGGAAGGTTTAGTCTATGCCCTTCTCGGATTTGCGATCACCTTTATCGGCATCATTGTTTTGATAGTGTTCGTCTGGGCTTTCAGCAAAATTATGAATTCGGTACGGAATTCAAAAAAGGTTAAAAAGCAGGATCTTCCCGCAAGTGCGGCAGAAGATGCTGCGGAAGACGGCGAAGTCCCGATCGAGATCAGACTTGCGATCATTGCGGCGATCGCCGCTTATTATGAAGGCGAAAACACGACCTGTGAATTTAAGGTAAGAAGAATCAAGAAATTATAAAGGAGAAATTGAAATGCGTAAATTTGTCGTAACCATCGAAGGAAAAAACTATGAAGTGGGCGTCGAAGAAATCGGAGCCGATCAGACAGTTGTCAATACGGTAAGCGCCGCCGTTCCGCAGGCGCCCGCCGTTTCCGCTCAGGCCGCCCCGGCTGCGTCCGCGGCTCCCGCCTCCGGCGAAAAATTGGTTTCTCCTTTCCCCGGGTTGATTAAAAAATTCTTGGTGGAGGAAGGGGCGTCTGTCAAAAAAGATCAGCCCGTGCTTGTCTTGGAAGCGATGAAAATGGATAACGATATTACCGCTCCCTGCGACGGGAAAATTTCTTTCAGAACGGCAGTCGGCAACAATGTCGATACGGATGCGCTTCTTGCGATTATCGGTTGACGGGTGATGCAGATGCAATTTAATTTTCTTGCCATAAATTTAGGCGAGATGTTCAAAAATCTGTGGGAATCGTCGGGTGTTTTCCAGAGCAACTGGCAAAATTACGTAATGATTGCGGTTTCCTTCGTTTTGATGTATCTTGCCATCGTTAAAAAGTTTGAGCCGTTGCTCCTGTTGCCGATCGCCTTCGGCATGTTCCTCATCAATATTCCCGGAGCGCAGAACGTCGTTTGGGGAACATACGAAACGCCCGATCTTTCCTATTCTTTAGGGGCAAGCAGCGACGGAAAATTCGAATATATCGGTTCCTATATCAATGAACTGACGGGCGAAGTCATTTATATCAGAGACACTTACCTGACGGCGAACGACGGTATGATTACGGCCTTTAAGTCTCTTGCCGATCTTACGTCAAATAATGGTATAACAATAACTCCCGAGCAGTTTGCCCTGTATAATTTGCAGGGATATATTCAGGGGACGCTGAGCGATGGGGGGATTGCCTTTGCGGATAATGCCTCGATCATCATCAGCCATGCTTATGACGACGTAAGCAACAGGGGACTGTTGTGGTATCTCTATTTCGGCGTGGATAAAGTTATTTTCCCGCCCCTCATTTTCCTCGGGATCGGCGCGATGACCGATTTCGGCCCGCTGATCGCAAATCCGAAGAGCATGCTGATCGGTGCGGCGGCACAACTTGGCGTGTTTTTGACCTTTGTCGGCGCGATCCTGCTCGGCTTCGATGCGGCGGCTGCCGCTTCCATCGGCATTATCGGCGGCGCGGACGGCCCTACGGCTATTTATCTGACACAAAAACTTTCGGCATTTACGGAAGAGGATCTGCTTTCAACGATCGCGATTGCCGCCTACTCGTATATGGCGCTGATCCCGATCATTCAAAAGCCGATCATGAAACTGTGTACCACGAAAAAAGAGCGCGCGATCAAGATGAAACAGTTGCGGGAAGTTACAAAGATCGAAAAAGTTTTGTTCCCTCTGCTGGTTACTTTGATCGTAGGGTTGCTTCTGCCCGATGCGATTCCTCTGTTGGGTATGCTGATGCTCGGCAATCTGATGAAAGAGAGCGGCGTGGTGGACAGACTTTCTTCGCAGGCGCAGAACGGTCTGATGAATACCATCACGATCTTCCTCGGGCTTTCCGTCGGATGTAAAGCGTTGGGAACGACCTTCCTGCAGTTGCAGACTCTCTATATCATTGCGCTCGGCCTGTTTGCCTTCTGCTTCGGTACGGTCGGCGGTTTGCTGATGGCAAAATTGATGAACAAGATATCGGGAGGGAAGATCAATCCTCTTATCGGTTCGGCGGGCGTATCCGCGGTGCCCATGGCGGCGCGAATATCCGAAGATGTGGGCAGGGAATCGGATCCGAGCAACCATCTGCTGATGCATGCGATGGGGCCGAATGTCGCCGGCGTTATCGGGTCGGCTGTAGCCGCCGGGTTCCTGCTTGCTTGCTTCGGCTGACGATTTGAAACAATATTGCAAAAAGTTTGATTCAGGAGAATTTTTATGTCTGATAAACAGGTAAAAAAGGTGTTGATTACCGATACGATATTGAGAGATGCGCATCAGTCGCAGGCAGCGACGCGCATGCGTACCGACGAGATGATCCCCGTCCTGGAACAGTTGGATGGGATCGGATATTATTCTTTGGAGGCTTGGGGCGGCGCCACGTTTGACTCGTGTCTGCGTTTTTTGAACGAGGACCCGTGGCAGCGTCTCCGCACGTTAAAAAAATATCTCAAGAAAACGCCCATCCAAATGTTGCTCCGCGGTCAGAATTTGCTCGGATACAGGCATTATTCGGATGACGTCGTTGAAAAATTTGTCGCTAAATCCATCGAGAACGGCGTGACGGTCGTTCGCGTATTTGATGCGCTGAACGATCCTCGCAATCTGGAAACGTCTATAAAGGCGATCAAAAAATACGGCGGTATATGTGAGGCGGCGATCAGTTATACGACGAGTCCCGTCCATACGACCGAATATTTTGTCAAACTGGCAAAACAACTGGAAAGCATGGGGGCTGACAATATTTGCATCAAAGATATGGCGAACCTCCTGTTGCCGTATACGGCATATGATTTGGTTTCCAAACTCAAAAAAGAATTGAAGCCCGAAACAAAGGTCCATATGCATACGCATAATACGGCAGGAACGGGGGACATGGTCAACCTGAAAGCGATCGAAGCGGGGTGCGATATCGTAGATACCGCGCTTTCGCCTTTGGGAAACGGAACGAGCCAGCCTGCGACAGAACCGTTGGTCGCGACGTTGAAAGGGCCGCAGTACGATACGGGAATAGAGATCGAAAAATTGCTTCCGATCGTCAATCATTTCAAAAAGGTCGCAGACCGCTTAAAGGCGGACGGCTTCCTTTCTCCGAAAGTCCTCTCCATCGATATCAACGCTCTGATCTATCAGGTGCCGGGCGGTATGCTTTCCAACCTGATCTCTCAGTTGAAACAGCAAAATAAATCGGATAAATTGGGCGAAGTTCTGGCGGAAGTTCCCAATGTTCGCAAAGATTGCGGTTATCCTCCTTTGGTTACGCCGTCCAGCCAAATCGTCGGAACGCAGGCGGTTCTCAACGTGATTAGCGGTGAACGCTATAAGATGGTCACAAAAGAATTTAAGGGGCTTTTGCGCGGCGAATACGGCAAACTGCCTGCAGAGCCGGATCCTGCGATCGTCAAAAAATGTATCGGAGACGAAAAACGGATCACGTACAGGCCTGCTGACGATCTGAAACCGGAATACGAACAGTTCAAACAGGAAATTTCCGAATATATGGAACAGGAAGAAGACGTCTTGTCTTATGCCGTGTTCGGTCAGGTCGCGTTGAATTATTTCAAATGGCGCAAGGCTCAGAATACGGGCGTCGATAAAAATCTTGCGGAAAATAAAGACGGGGTATATCCCGTTTGAAAACAGGGAAGGATGGGGGCTTTCCCGTTAAAATTTCGGAACATACGGCGAAAGTGCAGTCAATGCGCTTTCGCTGTTTGGTTAAGCGGGTAGAAACGGAAAGTTGATATCCGTTCATTTGTCGTCATAAAGGGAAGCGTTTATGAAAGAGGTCGTCGTCATCGGGGCCGGTGCGGCCGGATTGATGGCCGCATACGCGGCTGCCGAAAACGGGCATTCCGTAACGGTGATTGAAAAAAATGAAAAAGCGGGCAAAAAGATCTATATTACTGGGAAGGGGCGGTGTAACCTGACAAACGATATAGAGCCGTCTGATTTTTTCGGGAATGTGGTCAGCAATCCTAAATTTTTATATAGCAGCGTTTATGCTATGCCTCCGCGATCGGTCATGCGCTTCTTTGAATCGGGAGGGCTTGCGTTAAAGACGGAACGAGGAGGCAGGGTTTTTCCGCTTTCCGATAAGGCAAGCGATGTTACGGCGTGCCTGTTGAATTACTGTAAAAATACAGGTGTAAGATTCAAATTCAACGAAAAAGTGCTTAAAATTTGCCATGAGCATAGTACTTTGTCTGGCATAATAACGGACAAATCCCAATATGCAGCAGATTGCTTGGTCGTTGCAACGGGCGGCCTTTCTTATCCGGGGACAGGAAGTACGGGCGACGGCTATTTATTTGCCGAATCGGTCGGGCATACCATAATCCAACCGAGGCCGGCCCTTTGCGGCATCGTATGCGATATGTCCGCGCTCTCTTCTTTGCAAGGGTTGTCGTTAAAAAACGTAAGGGTATCGGCCGATTGCAACGGAACGCGGATCGCCTCTTTTTTCGGAGAAATGATCTTTACACATTTCGGAATTTCCGGACCGATCGTTTTATCTTTGTCCAGCGCAGTCAACCGGCTGCCGGTCCGTTCGGTTTCCATATCCATAGATTTGAAACCTGCTTTGGACGAAGAGACTTTGGATAAACGATTGTTGCGCGATTTTTCCAAATTTCAAAACAGGCAGATACAGAATGCGTTGGACGAACTTTTGCCAAAAAAGATGATCCTTCCCGTTCTCGATGCGGCGGGCATAAATCTTTATACCCCCGTGCACTCCTTAAAGAGCGGGCAGCGTGCGGATCTTGTTAAAGCGCTGAAGGCATTTCCGGTTAAACCGCTTTCTTTGCGCAGCATTGAAGAGGGGATCGTGACTGCCGGAGGAGTCGACGTGAAAGAGATCGACCCGAAGACGATGGAGAGCAAAAAGGTAAAGGGATTGTATTTTTGCGGAGAAGTTTTAGACGTCGACGCATATACGGGCGGCTATAATTTGCAGATTGCATTTTCGACCGGTTATGCGGCGGGGCATTCGATAAAATAAATTCAGGAGACAGATTATGTTGGCAATAAGAGGGGCGACGACGGTTGTCCGCGATTGCGCTGAAGAGATCCGCGGGGCTGTCGCGGAATTATTGAAAGAAATAGAAAGAGAAAATCATTTTGATAAAAAAGACGCGGTTTGCATATTTTGGTCGTCGACAAAAGATATCACTTCATTTTATCCCGCAAAGGCGGCGAGAGAGGCAGGGTATTCCGACTGCGCCCTTTTCTCGTCCTTGGAGCCGGATATTGCGGGGGCTTTGCCCCTCTGTATCAGGGTTATGCTCCTGCTCAACGGGGAAGGAACTGCCAAACATGTTTATTTGCGGGGCGCGAAAAATCTTAGAAAAGATCTGAAAAAATTTACGATCGCATTGGACGGGCCTTCCGGCAGCGGTAAAAGCACGATCGCAAAATTGCTTGCCGGCACATACAATATTTTATATCTGGATACGGGGGCAATGTATCGTGCATGCGCGCTGAAAGCGAGCCGGATGGGTTTGCCGTTCGAAGAGGACGCGATTGCGCCGCTGATGCGGGAGATCGATCTGAAAATCGAGTACCGTGACGGTTCGCAAAGGACGATCCTCGACGGGAAAGATGTTTCGGAAGATATCAGAAAGCCCGAAGTTTCCATGGCGGCGTCAAAAATTTCTGCGCTCGCCTGCGTGCGCAGTAAGATGGTTGAAATGCAGAGGGAAATTGCGGCTTCGCAATCGTGTGTGCTGGACGGAAGAGATATCGGCACCCATGTGTTGCCGAATGCGGAATTCAAGTTTTATCTGACGGCCGATTCGAAAACGCGGGCGGCGCGCCGCGGGAAGGAATTGGCGGAAAAAGGGTACGCGGTCGATTTCAAAGCACTGCAAAAAGAGATCGAAGAGCGTGACCGCAATGATTCGACGAGAGAATTTTCTCCTCTGCGGAAGGCGGAGGATGCCGTGGAAATCGATACCTCCGATCTGTCGGTCGAAGAAGTCGTCGCGGCGATCAAACAAAAAATTCAGGAAAAGGTATAAGCGATCATGTACGGTTTTTTGAAAGCAATCATGCGGTTTGTGTACTATATCATTCATCCGTATAAAATGATAGGCAAGCATAAAGTAAAAGATGGTCCGTGCGTGCTTGTGGGGAACCATTACAGATTGTGGGATATCGTGCATATGGCATGTTCCACAAAAGAAAAAGTACACTTTATTACAAAACAGGAATTATATAAAAATAAGTTTTTGGCTTATTTGTGCAATAAGGTAGAGGCGATCCCCGTATCGCGGGACGGCAATGACGCAAAGGCGATCATGATGGCGCTGCGGTATTTGAAAAAGGGGGAAAAGATCTCTATGTTCCCCGAGGGGACCCGCAACAGAACGAAAGAAGAAATGCTGCCGTTAAAGGGGGGCGCCGCGCTGTTTGCGATCAAGGCAAAGGTTCCCGTTTATCCGATCATGACGGCGGGAAAGACACGATATTTCAGGCGCACTCCGATCATCGTCGGGGATCCGATCGATTTGTCCGAATTTTACGACGTAAAAATGACGGCAGAAGATTATGAAAGAGCGGAAAACATCATCCGTGAAAAGATGCTCGGCGTTCTGCACGATTATTATCGGGAACGTGAAGAGCGGAAAGCAAAAAAGAGAGCAAGGAAGAAATAACGCATGCAGGTCATTATAGCCGAACACGGCGGTTTTTGCCGCGGCGTTCAGCGCGCGGTCGATACGGCGATGACTGTCGACCCCGTCAATACGTATATTCTCGGCGAACTGATACACAACCCGACGGTTACGAAACAGGTGTCGGCGCGCGGTATCGTGACCGTCGATTCGGTGTCGCAGGTTCCGGAGGGAGCCACTTTGATCTTGCGTTCGCACGGCGTGGCGGAAAAAGTCTATCGCGACTGTGCCGCAAAAAACATAAAGATCATTGATTGTACGTGTCCGTTCGTAAGGCATACGCAAAAAATTGTTGCGTCGCTTGCCAAAACGGACAAAATGATCGTGATTGTCGGCGAAAAGACGCATCCGGAAGTCGTGGGGCTCAACGGTTGGTGCGGAGAAAATGCCGTTATCATCGATTTCCCCGATTTTTCCGATTTTTCTGTTTTTGAGGGCAAAAATGTTGCGATCGTGAGCCAAACGACCTTTTCTGAAGAAAAATTTGAAAAAATTATTAAAAATATTAAAAAAGCATGCAAAAAAACAGTTGAGATTTTCAAAACAATTTGTTATACTACTAAGGAGCGTCAAAGGGAGGCGGAAGCCTTATCTGCACAGTGCGACGCGGTGATCGTGCTCGGAGGGCTCAACAGCAGCAACACCGAAAAGTTATATGAAATCTGCAAAGCAAACTGTGCGAACGTCATACGTCTTTCTGATGCGTCCGGTTTTGATCCGGAACAAATAAAAAGTTTTAATAAAGTAGGTATAGTAAGCGGCGCATCTACGCCGTTTGCGCAAACGCAGGAGGTTCTTTTTAAGATGGATAACAACACAGAAGTGAAAGCAACGAACGAAAACGAAATGGAAAAGGTCGTTGCTCAAATGGATGAACAGTCGAAGTTGAAGAAGGGGCAACTTGTCAAAGCAATCATTTCGAAGGCGTCTGACGAGGGCGTGGCTGTTCTCTTACCGCTATTCAAAAAAGAAATCCTGCTCGAAAAAGAGGAGATCGATTGCGAGGAATACAAGCCCGAAAATTATACGGAGGGCGACGAGATCGAAGTGATGGTCGTCAACCCCGCAAATCCCGTTAAACTTTCCCAAAAGATCATTGCAAAGATCAAGGAAGAGGAAAGCAAGATCGCTTCTATCGAAAGCGGCGAGGAATTTGACATCGTCTGCACCGGCTACAACAAGGGCGGCCTGACGGGCGCGATGGGAACGTATTCCGTATTTGTTCCCGCCGGTTCCATCCGTATCGGATATGTTAAAGAGGAAGATCTTCCCAAATACGTCGGCAAAAAACTTCGTCTGAAGGCTTTGGAGATCAAAAAATCCGACCGTAAAAAAGAGATCATCGCTTCTCAGAGCATTATTCTCAAAGAAGAGCGCGAAGCGAGAGAGCTGGCCAAAAAAGAACGTGAAGACGCTTTCTTTGCTACGATCCACGTCGACGATGTCGTGGAAGGCAAAGTGGAACGGGTGACCAATTTCGGCGCTTTCGTTTCGGTCAACGGTTTTGACTGCCTGGCGCACATCTCCGATCTTTCCTGGACGGGCGTAAAGAATGTTACCGACGTTTTGGAGATCGGCGGCACTTATCAGTTCAAGGTGCTTAAAATCGATCAGGAAAACAAAAAAGTTTCCATCGGATATAAACAGTTGCAGCCCCAGCCTTGGGATCTTGTCGCTGACAAATATGCGGAAGGCGACGTTGTACACGGCAAAGTCGTAAGGATCGTGCCTTTCGGCGCTTTTGTGGAAATCGAAGACGGGATCGACGGCCTCGTGCACGTGTCTCAGATTTCCCATGAATGGCTTGAAAATCCTACGTCCGTTCTTTCGATCGGCGAGGAGATCGATGCGAAGATTCTCGTGCTCGATCCGGCAAACAAGAAGATGACCCTTTCCATTAAGGCGCTTTTGCCCGAACCGGAAGTCATTAAAGTCCGTTCCAAGAGAGAGGGCGAGGAAAAGAGCGATCGTCCCAAGAACAGGAAACCCCGTCAGTTCAGAGAGAACAATGACGAGGACGAAGTCAGAGAGTGGACGGAAGGCGGCTTAGGCGGTGCTTCGATTGCAGAAATGCTGCAGAACAAAAACGATAATTAAAAATTTCGAAAGCCCCGCTTTAAGCGGGGCTTTTTGTATAGCGAGGTGTTAAAATGTCTAAACAAGGTAATATTCAGATTTCAAGCGAAAATATGATGCCCATTATAAAAAAATGGCTGTATTCTGACAAAGATATCTTTTTGCGCGAGATCGTTGCGAACGCTGTCGATGCCATTACCAAGTTCAAAAAACTGGTGGACATGGGCGAAACGAATGCGGATGCGGAGGAAAAATATTGCGTTAAAGTTTCCCTCGATAAGAAGGAAAAGACTTTGACCGTCGAAGACAACGGGATCGGAATGACGGAAGAGGAAGTCGAAAAGTATATTACGCAGATCGCCTTTTCCGGCGCCGCCGATTTTGTATCGAAATACGAAAAAGCGGGCGGCGACGGGATCATAGGGCATTTCGGCCTTGGCTTTTATTCCGCTTATATGGTTTCGGATAACATTGAAATTTATACGAAATCTTATAAGGAGGGCGCCGCGGCCGTTCGCTGGGAATCGGACGGCGAAAGCACTTATACGATAGAAGAATGCGATAAGGCGGACAGAGGCACCAGGATCGTAATGCATATTGCCGCGGAAGAAAAAGAATTTCTAGACGAAGGCAGGATCCGCAGTCTGATCGAAAAGTACTGTGCCTTCATGCCGTATGAAATTTATTATAATTTTACGGGAAAAGACGATAAGCCTTTGAACGATACCAATCCTCTCTATCTGAAGAATCCTAAGGAATGTACGGAAGAGGAATACAAAGAATTTTACCGTAAAACTTTTCATGATTACCATGATCCGCTTTTCTGGATCCATCTGAATATGGATTATCCCTTCCGTTTGAAAGGAATACTGTATTTCCCCAAGGTAAAAAGCAAAGTGGAACTTGAACGCGGCAAGGTAAAACTGTACTGCAACCAGGTCTATATTGCCGATAATATCAAAGAGGTGATTCCGGAATTTTTGACGCTTCTCAACGGAGTGATCGACTGCCCGGATATCCCTTTGAATGTTTCGCGCAGTTTTCTGCAGAATGACAGGCAGGTGCAGAAAATTTCAAAGCACATCACGAAGAAGGTCGCTGATAAACTGACGGGATTGTTCAAGACGGATAAGGAAAAGTTTATTTCCTGTTGGTCAGATATTTCCGTATTCGTCAAACTCGGATGTATCAAAGACGAGGACTTTTACGCAAAGGTCAAAGATATCATCATTTATAAAGATCTTTCCGGAGAATATCGGACGATCTCTGAACTGGCAGGCGAGAATGCGGATGCGGAAGGTTCCGCAGATGCCTCCGCGGAACAGAATGAGCAGGCCGAGCAGAAGAAAGAGCCGAAAACCATTTATTATGTGTCCGATGAATCGGGTCAGGCGCAGTATATCGACATGTTCAAAAACGCAGGGTTGAACGCCATCGTCTGCGATACGTTTATCGATCCTCATTTTATCAGTTATCTTGAATATAAGGAACCGGAAAAACTGCGTTTTATGCGCATAGACGCCGACGTCGATGCGGCGCTGAAAAGCGGAGAATCTGCAACGGAAGAAAATAAAGAGTTGGTCGATTCCTTTAAGTCTGCACTGAAAAATACGACGATCGCGGTAAAGGCGGAAAAATTAAAGGAGGCAAGTCTTCCCGCCATCATAAATGTTGCGGAGTTTTCAAGGCGTTTCAGCGAGATGAATGCATTCTACGGACTTGCGGGCGCAGATGCCGATCGGGACGCCGTACTCATTCTCAATACTTCCAATCCGGTCATTGCGTCGTTTACGGGGCTTTCGGAGGATCGAAAGAAGTTCGTTGCCAATCAGATATATTTTATGGCAATGCTTTCTTATAAAAAACTCGCTCCGGAGGAGATGAAAGAATTTTCCGAAAATAACATGGAACTGTTAAAAGATTACATCAAATAAAGCATTTCAGGCGGGGTTGCCCTTAGGGTCCCCGCCGTTTTTTTGCGTATTTTTATGCGTTTTAATTGCATAAATGTATAAATTGTAGTATAATAAAGACATGAAAGCGGGAATCTTTTGCAATGAAAAGACGAAAAATTTTTCGCCGATAATAAAAAATTTGCTCGAAGCGCTTGAAAAAAGGTCGATCGGGTATGAAATTTATTATTCGACGGATACGATCGGCTCTCCGGATGTTCTGATCGTGCTCGGCGGCGACGGTACGATTTTGAAAGCCGCGATCGAAGCGGGAAAGCGCGGGATCAAATTGCTCGGTATCAATTCCGGAAATTTAGGCTTTCTGACGGAATTTGAAGGCGGACAGATCGATGAGGCGGTCGAGTTGATCAGCGGAAAGTATCGGACAGAGAATCGGAGCGTTTTGGAGATCGTTGTAGGAAAGGATCGGTTTTACGCCCTCAATGAAGCAGTTTTTCGGCGGAGGCATGAAGATTCTGTCGATGCGGTCGACAACAGCATGGTGACCCTCGTAGCGGAGATCGACGGAAAAAAAGTGGATACCTTTGTGGGCGACGGCATCATTGTAAGTACGCCGACGGGATCTACCGCCTATTCTCTTTCGGCGGGCGGTGCCGTTCTGACGCCCGATCTGAACGCTTTTATCCTGACGCCGGTCTGTACGCATTCTCTTCATAACCGGCCGATCGTATATTCGGATAAAAGCGAGTTGAAGGTGCGGTCGCAGGATCCTGCCGTATCCGTCGTTTTGGTGTGCGACGGAAAGCCGTGCGTCGGTTTGTCGGGGAATGATATTCCGATCGTCCGCAAGGCAGATTTTGAGGTGTCTTTTATCAAGAGCGATCATACGAATTTTTTCGACAAATTGTTGTTTAAGTTAAATAAATGGAGCGGTTAAAGAGGTGAGATATGCTGAGAAGCGGAAGGCATGCGGCCATTCTTGAAATAATTTCCAAAAATGAAATCGAAACGCAGGAGGAACTCTGCGAACAACTCAATAAATTGAATTACAGCGTTACGCAGGCGACTGTTTCAAGAGATATTAAAGAGTTGCGGCTGTTCAAAGTTGCGGGCGTAGAAAAAAAGTACAAATACGCTTATATTGACGAGGGAAACAATAAAATTTCTCCCAAGATGCACAATTTGTTCAGGGAATGCGTCTTGTCCATTCGTTGCGCTCTCAATCAGGTAGTGGTAAAAACTTTGCGCGGCAACGGCAGCAATGCCGGTATGATCGTGGATAAATTGAATTTTCCGGAAGTGGTCGGATCCATTGCCGGAGACGATACGCTTTTGATCGTGACGGAAAGCGAAGAAAAGGCAAAAACGGTTGTCGAAAAACTGAATGAATTTTTGAAGTGAAATCATGCTTGAAAAACTGATCGTTAAAAATGTTGCGTTGATCGAATATGCGGAACTTGAATTTGACAGGGGATTGAATGTGCTTTCGGGTGAAACCGGCGCAGGCAAATCCGTTTTGCTGGACAGCATCAATTTTGTGCTCGGGGCAAAGGCGGATAAAAGCATGATCCGCTACGGAGAAAGCGAATGCAGTGTGAGCGCGACGTTTACCTGCCCTGAAAAGGGGAAGGTGGCCGAAGAACTCAAAAACTTGGATATCGATTTTGATGAGCAGATCATCATATCGAGGAAATTCAGATCGGACGGGCGCGGGGATATCAAAGTCAACGGCGTTTCCGTCAATGCCGCGATGCTGAGGAGGATCACGTCCGGATTGGTGGACGTCCACGGCCAGAGCGAGCATTTTTATCTGCTGAGCGAAGCGCATCAACTGGAACTTGTCGACCGCTTTGCGGGTGCTCCCGTGAAAGAATGCAAGGAGAAACTGCAAAAACTGGCGGACGAAAGGAAGAGTCTGCAAGAAGCGATGCGCGCGCTCGGCGGTGATGACGCGGAACGCGGCAGACGCCTCGATATTCTCCGCTATCAGATCCGGGAGATCGAGGAAGCCGACCTGAAAGACGGGGAAGAAGAAATTTTACAAAACCGCAAAATAATATTGTCCAATGCGGAGAAAATCCTTGTAAGGCTCTCGGAAGCGGCGGAATTGCTCGGGTCCGATAATGCCGCGCTGGATTGTTTGAACGGCGGAAAAAGAGCGCTGGGCGAACTTTCCGCTTTCGGAGAAGAGTATGAATCTCTGTATGGGCGGCTGGAAAGCCTGTCTTTGGAAGCGGAAGACGTTTTGGAGACTGTCCGCGGGATTATCGACGATTTTACTTTTGACGAGCGCGAAGCCGAAGAGGTTGAAAGCCGTCTCGACCTTATAAAAAGCCTGGAAAGAAAATACGGCAGCGATATTCCGAAGATCCGTGCTTTTTACGAGGGGATCTGTTCCGAAAGGGATCTGCTCGAACACAGCGACGAGGAAAGCGTCAGGATTGCGGAAGGTCTGAAAAAAACCGAAGCGGAAATTTACCGAGGCTGCCTCGCTTTGACGCAAGCGCGCAAAAAAGCGGCTGAAATTCTGTGCGAGAAGGTGGAAAAAGAACTGTCCACCCTGAATATCCGCAACGCCCGTTTTTCCGCGGAATTCGACGATTACGGAGAGAAAGATGTGCCTCGGGCCTCAGGCAACGGATTGGATTCGATGCGCCTGATGTTTTCCGCCAATAAGGGCGAGCCTTTGAAGCCTTTGAGCAAGGTGATAAGCGGCGGCGAAATGAGCCGTCTGATGCTTGCGATCAAGACAAAGACTTCCGATATCAACGAGATTTCCACGTATATTTTTGACGAGATCGACGCAGGCATCAGCGGAAATACGGCAAAGGTCGTGGCCGAAAAATTTGCGGATATATCTCGCGGCAAACAGATTATCGCTGTTTCGCACCTGGCGCAGATCGCGGCAATGGCAGATGTGAATTTTCTCATCTATAAAACGGAAACGGACAGCGGCAAAACGGTTACGAACATTTCGGAACTGCCGCCCGATCAAAAGCGGTCGGAATTGATCCGTTTGTTGGGCGGTGACGAGAAAAGCGAGGCCGCCGCCACGCTCGCAAGCGAATTGATGCATGCGGCGGAACAATATAAAAATAAATAAAATCGGAGATAAGCCGCTCGGGTAAACGGGCGGCTTTTGTAATTTATTGTCGAATCATTTTTAATTGGCAATATTTTCTCCGCATAATCGCAGGAACATTACGCAAAGTAAGGTTATGTATCATTCGGGGGTGTTCCATGCGAAAGTTAAAAAATAAACTGATCTTTCTCTTAGCCGTCATTGCGATGGCGTGCGCATTCTTTTGCGTTCCTCTCAATGCGGCGGCGCAATCCGACGAGGTATATCTCGGCGGTATGCCGGCGGGATTTACGCTGGGGATCGGCGGGGCGCAGGTCGTGGGACTGTGTGAAGTGCTGACCGATAACGGCGTCTGCTCTCCCGCCAAGGATGCTGCGTTAAAAGCAGGGGATCTGATCGTTTCATTTGATAATATTAAAATTACATCTGCCGCCGATATAGACAGTGTGCTCGCTTCATTCGGAGGGGGAACGGCAAAACTGTCAATTGAGCGCGGCAAAGACAAAATGGGGGTTGAGATCGCGCCCGCCAAGGATGCCGCAAGCGGCAAATATAAACTCGGGATTTTGATAAGGGACAGTGTTTCCGGCATCGGTACGATCACATATATCAGAAAAAACGATCTTCGTTTCGGCTCTCTCGGGCATGCCGTTGCAGGTGCGGACGGGGGACTCATGAGTGTAAAAGAGGGAAGCATTTTTAACTGCAGCATCGTCAACGTCATAAAGGGCGAACGGGGCCGGGCAGGAGAATTGAAGGGCTTTTTCATGGGCGACAAGCAGATCGCCAAGGCAGATAAAAACTGCGCAACGGGGATTTACGGTAATTTTGAAAAAGACTATGATTTTTCACAGATGCGTACCCTTGAAATGAGCAATGACGCCGAAGCGGGCAAAGCGGTGATCTATACCACGATCGACGGAATTTCCCCCAAAGAATATACGGTAAGCATAATCAAAGTAGACAAAAACAATAAGCAAAATAAAAATTTTGTATTGAAGATTACGGATAAAGATCTGCTTCGCTCCGCCGGCGGGATCGTGCAGGGCATGAGCGGCAGTCCGATCGTGCAGAACGGAAAACTGATCGGTGCGGTTACGCATGTATTTCTGAACGACCCCACGCGCGGGTACGGCATTTCGATCGGCAATATGATCTCGAATTAGGAATAGAAACAAAGAAAGATTCATATAAAACAATATGAATCTTTCTTTGTTATTGGATGAAATCAAGAACAGTATTGCAGGGCATCGGTTTATTTTTGTTCTGGCGGTTACGTCGTGTATTGCCGGAATGATCTGCGGATTTGCCACCGATAGAGAGGCGATATTATACATCAATTACGAAAGCAACTGCGAACTGTATATAGGGGCGGTGTTGGGAAAATGTTCTGTTTTCTCAATTCTGTTCAGAAGGGTTTTATTGTATCTTCCCGCCGTAGGCTTCTCATTTTTGTCCGGCCTGATCGTTTTTTGCTTCCCGCTGCATCTCTTTATTATTTTTTATAAAGGCTTTATTTTGGGGGCAACCTGTGTTATAATGTTTACGCAATATTCTTTGGCAGGCGTCCTGATCGGCGTGGTCGCGGTTGTTCCTTTCGGGTTGATCGCGTGTTTGATTTTTGCAATATTTTCAGGTATGCTGTATGAAAACGGATGTGAAAATTACCGCTGCAGACATATCAGGCCGACGAGGACGTATCTTCGGCTGTGGGGTGTGATTGCGATCGTTATTCTGATCGCCTGCATTCTGGAAGTCTTGCTGATCGTCATCGTGGTCAGACCGCTGAATTTTTTATTATAGGTATGAAATGAGAGTTTTTTTAGTTGTTTTGGATAGTTTCGGGATCGGTGAAATGCCGGATGCCGCAATGTACGGCGATGTCGGTTCGGATACGTACGGAAATATTTATTCCTGCACGGGCGTTACTCTCGATTGCATGGTCCGTCTGGGGTTAAATAATATTGACGGCGTAAAAAACAAAATGTTTGAAAACGGCAGGACCCTTTGCCCGACAGAGAGACCTCTCGCTGCCTTTGCGCGTCTCTCGGAAAAGACGCCAGCAAAGGATACCACGGCAGGTCACTATGAGATTGCCGGGCTTGTTCTCGATAAACCGTATAAAGTTTTTAAAACATTTCCGGAAGATATCGTGCGGGATTTGGAACGGGAAACCGGCACTAAATTTATCGGCAACGAGATTGCGTCGGGTACAGAAATTATACAGCGACTCGGGGAAGAACATCTGGATACGGGTTATCCGATCCTGTATACTTCACAAGATTCCGTCATGCAGATCGCTGCGGATACTTCCGTTGTGCCGCTGGAAAGGCTGTACGAAATTTGTGCCATCGCCAGAAAGATCATGACGGGCGACAGGGCGGTGGGAAGAGTCATCGCGCGCCCCTTTATCCATAAAGACGGGAAATTTATCCGTACGGAAGACAGAAAAGATTTTGCTTTGGAACCTCCGGGGGAGACGATGCTCGATGTCCTGCAAAAAAATGAAGTTCCCGTATATGCCGTAGGTAAGATCAAGGACATTTTTTGCGGCAGAGGGATTACGCAGAGCGTACACACAGGAAACAATGCCGAGGGGATAGAGGCGTTAAAACGGCTTTTGACCGAAACAGAGCGCGGGCTCGTTTTTGTCAATCTGGTAGATACGGATATGCTCTACGGGCACAGAAACGATGTGCAAGGGTATGCGGCGGCGTTAAAATATTTTGACGATCGGCTTCCCGAAATCGTATCTGAATTGAAAAAGGACGATCTTTTGATCATCACGGCGGATCATGGCTGCGACCCCACGACGCCTTCGACGGATCATTCCCGCGAATATGTGCCTCTGCTCATATACGGAACGCGCGTTGAGCCGAAAAACCTCGGTACTCTGTCCGGCTTCGATCATATAGCGGGATTTATAGAAACCTGTTTCGGGATCGGCCGAGACGGCGATATTTACGATAAAATTATAAGGGAGTAAAACTTTATGCAAAGGCAAAGGGAGATGCGCGCTGTAAAAATTGCAGAGCAGATCCGAAAAGAATGCAAATTAAAACCGGAAATCGGAATTATCTTGGGGAGCGGTTGGGGTGACGTCTGCGATAATATGGAGGATCGTTGCTCCGTTCCGTATGCGGAATTGGACGGTATGCCGGCATGCGGCGTAAAAGGGCATGCAGGGAACTTTTTGCTCGGCAGGATAGGAGGAAAAAATGTTCTGGCCGTTCAGGGGAGGTTCCATCTTTACGAGGGCAAACCGATGGAAGATGTGGTTTTGCCTGTTCAGATCGCGCATGCGCTGGGTGTGCAGACTCTGATCCTCACGAATTCCGCGGGGGCGCTCAATCCCGACTATAACGTCGGCGATCTCATGATATTTCATGACCATATCAATCTGACGGGGCGAAATCCGCTTGCAGGGCTAAAACCGACGGAAGCAAATCCTGTCTTTGTAGACATGACGCATGTCTATGACAAAAGTATTTCCGATCTGCTTAAGGGCGTTTGCCTGCAAACGGAAATTTCCTTTCATGAGGGCATCTATTTGCAGGTCCTCGGGCCGAGTTATGAAACTCCAGCGGAGGTTCGGGCGTTTTATCGTTTGGGGGCGGATGCAGTCGGGATGAGTACGGTTGTGGATGCGATATTTGCGCGCTATCTGAAAATGCGCGTTGCGGCGATTTCCTGTATCACGAATAAAGGAGCGGGGCTGTCCGAGAACGAACTGAACCATGCGGAAGTTTTGGCCGCCTTAGAAAAAAATCGCAGTCAACTTTCTGACGTCTTGTTCCGCTTTATTGAAAAAATCTGAAATCGAAAAGAATTTTAAAGGGCATCGGTTTAAAACCGATGCCCTTTTTGTATAAAAGAATTATTATTACAAAAAATATAATTATCAAAAGGGAGAAATGTTATGAAAAAATTATTTGCTTCTCTTATTATGGTTTTTATGCTGACAGCGCTTTTTGTTGCGATGCCGGCAAAGGCGGAACAGCGCATTGAAAAGGGAAAATATAAATCGCTGTATGCGGCGGATTGGCGCAGCGGCAGCGTGATTTGCGCAGAAAACGAAACGGAGCATCTTCCCATAGCCAGTATGTGTAAGATCATGACGCTCGTTTTGTGCTTTGAGGCGGTCGATTCCGGAAATCTGAATCTTGATGAAGAGATTCAGGTCAGCGAGACTGCAAGCGGGATGGGAGGCTCTCAGGTATTTTTAGAGGCGGGGGCTTCCTATAAGGCGTCAGATTTGATCGAGAGCATCTGCATCGCATCGGCAAACGATTCATGCGTCGCAATGGCAGAGAGGCTGGCCGGCGGAGAAGAGCCGTTTGTTCGCAAAATGAATGAAAAAGCGGCTTCGCTGGGAATGGACGATACGGTTTTTGTCAACTGCACCGGGCTTCCTGAAAGCGGGCAATATTCTTGCGCAAAGGATGTTTCCGTCATGCTGAGCGAGTTGATGCGGCACGAGGACTATTTCCGTTACAGCAAAATATGGATGGACAAAATTACACATCCCAAGGGCAGGGAGACGGAAATGGCAAATACGAACAAAATGATCCGTTCCTATAACGGTTGTGACGCCGGAAAAACGGGTTTTACGAATGAGGCGGGATATTGTCTGGCTGCCTCGGCAATGCGCGGCAATATGCGGATCGTCTGCGTCGTGATCGGCGCGCAGGACAGCAAAACGAGGTTTGAAACCGTCAAGCAAACTTTCGATTACTCCTTCGCGAATTATACGAATAAAGTGATCATTGACGGGGATACTCCTTTTGAAGAGAGATGTGCTGTGAAGGGCGGCAAACAGTCTTCTATCGCCGTGCGTGCGGAAAGAAGTTCTTACGTTTTCTGTTCCAGGAACGATTCCGATGAGATTTTTTATGAAGCAGAATTCAAAAAGGTAAGCGCTCCGGTCAAAGAGGGAGATGTCGTAGGTACTGTAACAGTATATAAAAACAATGTACAGGCGGATAAAATCAATCTTCTTGCCAACGAAAGCGTAAAGAAGTGCAGTTATCTGGATTCTCTGCGTGATCTCGCCGAAAATTGGAATTTTTAGCGATAATTAAGTACTATGTCTGAAATAATACGAAATAAAAATGCAAACTTGGACCTATTATACGATCCCTATTCTGCTTGTTTTGGTTTTGCCGATCGTTCTGAAAATCAACATCTATATAGATTCGCAAAGCAAAAAAGCGTATTTTTCATTTTATCTGATAAAAGTGTTCAGATTGTATGGCGGCTATGCGGCTTTGTATGATGAGGGAATCGTATTTCATTTGACAAAAAATAAAGCGGTGCTTTTGCCGTACAATGAGATTCTGAGTGCAAGGAACAGATTTGAAATTACAAAAGGGTTTGCGATCCGTTCTTACAGACAGATAATAGAGATCGGAGGGCGAAATCATACAGCAGCGGCAATTATGATCGGGGCATTGATACAGATGATTTCCGACGGGATATTTTCTGTTTTGCACACAAAATATCCCGCGACCGATCTGACCACAAATATATTATTATTTCCGGAGCGAGAAGGAGTCAAAGGGACTTTAGGTGCGGTTGCAGTATTTAATATAGCCGTCGTGCTTCTTGCAGGGATCAAAATAATTTTGGAGAAATGTATTGAATATGGGCGAAAAAGAAAGAAAGCGAGTCGGTGAATTAGTAGAACAATCCATAAATAATTTGAATGATCTGGTTGATGTAAACACCGTGATCGGAAAACCTATCGTTACGGCAAGCGGATTTCAGATTATCCCCGTAACAAAGGTGACTATGGGGTATCTGTCCGGAGGCGGAGAGTTCGGCGAAACAAAGGTATTGAAAGAGGATGAGACGTCGCCGTTTGCGGGCGGGAGCGGCGCGGTCGTCTCCTTAAAACCTGCGGGATTTGTTTTGGACGACGGAAAATCTTTGCAGTTCGTGCACGCGGGGGAAGAGCCGATTGACAATCTGATCGACAAGGCTTCCGATCTGATCAGAAATCTGGCGGCAAAAAATGAATAAAAAATTTTGGATGACGGCAATCGCTCTGGCGGCCGCCGTTGCCGTTTGCGGCTGGATCGGTATTCGGGGCGAAGAAGTTCGGGCCGAAACGGCATCCGCAGGCGAAATTGTAATGGAAGCGGAGAGCGGCCGTGTGCTTTACGAGAGAAATTCTCATGTACAATTGCCGATGGCCAGCACGACAAAGATTTTGACCGCATTGATCATAATAGAGGACTGTAATTTGGACGATATGGTCACCGTCCCCAAAGAGGCAGTCAGGGTGGAAGGCTCCAGCGTCTACCTGCAAAGCGGCGAAAAGATGAGCGTGAAAAATCTTCTGTACGGCCTGATGCTTCGTTCGGGCAATGACTGCGCGGAGGCCTTGGCGATCTATCACAGCGGCTCCGTTCCCGCCTTTGCGGAATGTATGAACGAAAGAGCGGCCGGCTACGGAGCGCGGAACAGCCATTTTGCGAATCCGCACGGGCTTCCGGCCGAGGGGCATTATACGACTGCATTTGATCTTTCATTGATTGCATGTCGGGCGATCAGAAACGATGTTTTCCGCGAGATCGTCTCCACGAAATCGGTTACGGTGCCCGACGGCGGATGCGGATATGCGCGAACCTTTGTCAATAAAAATAAAATGCTCTTTCAGTATTTTGGTGCCAACGGGATCAAAACGGGCTACACGAAAGCGGCGGGCCGATGCCTCGTCACGTCCGCAGAACGGGAAGGGATGCAACTTGTCAGCGTAGTGTTGGACAGCCCCCGCATGTATGAGCGCAGCGCGGAAATATTGGATAATTGTTTTTCCTCATATAATTATAAAAAAGTATTTGACTCTGAAGAATTTGTCTGTACGATCGGGACGGATGTAAAGGGCAAATTCTGCAATGCAAAGGTCGGACAAGATTTCTGCTACCCCCTCAAAGAAAAGGAAATTGGCGATATTTCATATAAGATCGACTGCCCTGAAAAAATCCGTTTGCCGGTTTATAAGGGCGATGAAGTCGGAAATCTGGAAATTTATCTGAAAAATCAGTTGATTTTTTCGCAAAAAATATATAGTATAAATACCGTAAAGAAGAGTTATTCCGATATCATTCGGGAGATAGCCGAAAAATACGTTTATACGAGGGATTATGCGGATCAACAAATTTCTGGCGGAGAACGGGGTGGCAAGCCGACGGGCCTGCGATAAACTCATTGAAGAGGGCAAAGTAAAAGTCAACGGAAAGATTTGCGGTCTCGGGGCGGAAATCGACGAAAATAAAGACGTCGTTACGGTGGACGGCCGCGCTGTCGAAAAAGGGACACAGCATCGTTACTATCTGATGAACAAACCCAAAGGATATGTCTGTACCGTCAGTGACGATAAGGGCAGAAAGACGGTGATGGATCTTTTGCCGTCCGATGCGGGCAGGGTTTATCCTGTGGGTCGGCTCGACTACGACAGCGAGGGGATGCTGCTCTTTACCAATGACGGCGATCTCGCATTCCGTTTGACGCATCCCAAAAACGAGGTGCCGAAGACCTATATGGTAAAACTGGAAGGTGAAGTGAGCGAAGCATTGCTCAATAAACTTCGCGGCGGCGTCGAACTGGACGGAAAAGTAACGAACAAAAGCAAAATAAAGATTGTTGAGACGGATAAAAAATACACGAAGATTCATATTACGATCAACGAGGGTCGGAACAGACAGGTCCGCCGCATGTTCGAAAGTATCGGGAAAGAGGTGGTTTTCCTTAAGAGGATCCGCATCGGCGATCTGCCGATCGGTTCATTGGAAAGAGGAAAAGTCAGAAAACTTTCCGCAGAGGAGATCTTTTATCTGAAAAATATTTGACAAATAGTATAAAAACTGCGCGGTTCGGGCAGAATGAACCGCGCAGTTTTGCATATGACCAAGACGATGCGGCCTTATTTTTTCCGCTCTGTTGACAATCAAGCGCGAATGTTGTAAAATGGATACGGAGGCATGTATGAGAATAGGTATTTTAACGAGCGGAGGAGATTGCTGCGGGCTGAATGCGGTGATCCGGGCGATCGGATTGTACGCAAGCGAAAATATCAAAAATGTCGAAATCGTCGGCATCCCGGACGGTTACGGCGGATTGATCAGAGGGGAATGTTTCCCTTTGGAAAAAGAGATCTTTTCGGGTATCATCGATCGTGGCGGTACGATCTTAGGGACTTCCCGCCAGCCGTTCAAGCAGATGACCGTAGCGGAAAACGGGGTAACGCGCCTTGAAAAGATGCGCGAAAATTACGAAAAGATGAAGTTAGACTGCCTCTTTACGTTGGGGGGAGCGGGAACGCATAAGACGGCCGCACTTTTGTGCATGGAAGGCTGTAACGTGATCGGCGTGCCGAAAACGATCGATAATGATATCTACGGTACCGACGTGACGTTCGGTTTTCAGACGGCTGTCGAGGTCGCAACGGAAAATATAGACAGGATCAAGACGACTGCGTCCAGCCACGGGCGTACGATGCTGGTCGAAATCATGGGCAACAAAGCGGGATGGCTCGCCTTGCATGCGGGCATCGCGTCTGCCGCGGATATGATCCTGATTCCGGAAATACCTTTTTCGGTCGATGCCGTGTGCGATTTTATTGCCGAAAAGGAGAAGAGCGGGGCTTCCTGCAATATAATCGCCGTAGCCGAGGGCGCCGTTTTGGATACGGAAGTAAAATATAAAAAATCGGAAAGGGTTTTTGTTCGGCCCGAGAGGGGGGAAACGACTGTGACGAATCATCTTGCGGAGGTGATCGGGCAAAGAACGGGTTGCGAAACGCGCGTATCCGTTCTCGGGTATGTGCAGCGCGGCGGTTCTCCCTGCGCATACGACAGGGTCCTGTCCTCGCGTCTCGGCGGATATGCGGGAAAACTGGCAAAAGAAGGAAGGTTCGGCGTCACCGTTGCTGTCAACGGAAACAGGATCACCTTCAACTCGCTTACAGACATTGCAGGAAAATACAAACTCGTTCCTCCCGAAGGAGAGATCGTCCGTTTTGCAAAGGATATCGGCATCAGTTTCGGAGAGCGGAAACAGAACAGTCAACAATAAAAGGAGATTTTTATGAAATATTCGGTCATCGATATCAGTTCAAGCAGCCTTTCCCTCATTATCGCGCAGACAGAAGCGGACAAGACAGAAATTATTTTTAAAGACAGGGTGAGTTTAAGTCTGTTGCATTATCTTGAAGCAAAAAAATTATCCGAAAGGGGTATAGAAAAACTCATTGAAACGCTGCATACGATGAAAGACGAGTGCAGCGGATTCGGCGTCAGATACTGTTATCTGATTTCTACGGCGGCCATGCGGTATATCGAGAACTGCGATGAGGTCAGTAAGATCGTTACGGAAAGGACGGGCTTGCCCGTAAACTTTTTAGACGGCAATACGGAAGCATTTTGCGATTATGTCGCCAACCTTTATTATGCTTCGTACGAACGGCCCGTTTTGATAGATTTAGGCGGAAAGAGCCTTGAGATCTGCGATCTGTCCAAAAACGATAAAAAGGATATGCTTTGCCTTGATTTCGGTTTGTTGGATCTGCACCGTAAATTTATCAAAAAAATTCAGCCGAGCGAGCGGGAAGCAAAGGAAATCAAAAAATATGTGACCGATAAGTTCGATAAAGCGGATCTGCCTAAAAAAGAAACGTATGCCACGGCAGTCATGGTAGGCGCGACAAACAGGGCGATTTATGATATTTATGCCGAATATACGGACGCGAAGAGCGAAGACGGTGTGAAAACGATCCGTTATAAAAAATTTAAAAAATTGGTTGAATATCTATTGTCCGATGCCGACCGTTCTGCTTTGATCTTGAAATATGCGCCTGAAAAACTTTATCTGATCGGGCCGGCTGCAATCGTTTTGAAAGCGCTTTTCAAACGGTTTGATTTGGATAATATCGTTGTCAGCGATCGTGGGGTTAAAGAAGGATACCTCGAATTGATCCTTGCGGGAAAAGAAAAGGGTGCTTATTTTGATTTCGAAACGGGCCAGCAGGGGGGCGAGCGCCATGATTCCAAGCCCCGCCGGCCTAAAAGCAAACCGAAAGAAAATAAAAATTCTGAAAAAAAATCGGATGATACCGAAAAAAAGGCTGTTAAAAAGCAGGCGGCAAAGGACTGATATTTTCAAAACAGAGGTGCAAGGGCGTGAAAAGGGAGAAACTTGCGGAAAAGCAGAAAAACAGGTTTATAAACGGAATCTACGTCAATCGGGAATACAGTTGGCTTTTATTTAATAAAAGAGTATTGGATCAGGCGTCTGACCTGACAAATCCCGTCTTGGAACGGGGGAAATTCCTGTCTATTTTCGGGTCGAATCTGGACGAATTTTTTATGGTCCGCGCAGGCAGTCTGTATAACGAGATGCTTTCGCACCCGCGCGAAACGGACAATAAAACGGGCCTGACTGCCGCGAAGCAGTTGGACGGGATTTGTCCCGTCGTAAAAAAATTGTATGCCGAGCGGTCCGCGGTTTTCAATAATTTGCGGAAAGATCTGAATAAAAACGGGATCAAGATTCTTCGGGAAGGGGAACTGACGCCCAGACAAAGGGAGTTTTGCGAAAATATTTTTACTTCTCATATACTGCCGCTGCTCTCTTTGATGGTGCTCGATGCAAAACATCCGCTGATGCAGTTTGAAAATATGCGCAATTATCTGCTTTACGATCTTGAAAAAGACGGACGGCGCATGGTGGGTGTCATGGCCGTGAACAGCGCGCTTGACAGGCTGTACCGCGTCGGCGGCGGCAAAAAAATCAAACTGATTCCTCTGGAACAGATTTTAAGGGCGTTCGGGCACCTCGCCTTCATCGGATATACGGTAAAAGACAGGCTGATGATGCGCGTTACAAGAAACGCCGATTTCGATACCGACATCGAAGATACGGATATCGAGCGCGATTTTCCGCAGATCATGAGGCAGAAAGTCGAGTCCCGGGCAAGGATGAACGTCGTACGGCTCGAAGTGGACAACAGAAATTCAAAGTTGAAAGATTTCGCCTTGAAACTTTTGAAACTTCCTTCAAAATTCTGTTTTTGCGATGAAAAATTTTTCGACTATAAATTTTTGTTTGCTTTGGGGAATTTCCTTCCGCCCGAGCAGTCTGCGGCATTGAAATATAAGCCTTTCAAAGGGAGGGTCGCAAAAGAGATTTCCGAGGCGGGCTCTTTGATCGATCTTATCTTTGAAAAAGATCTCTTGTTATCCTATCCGTACGACAGCATGTCTCCGTTGATCGATCTGCTCGAGCAATGCGCCGTTGACGAGCGCGTGCGCTCGATCAAAATAACGATTTATCGTCTTGCAAATCATTCGCGTATTGCGGAACTTTTATGCAAAGCGAGCGAAAACGGAAAACAGGTGACCGTAGTCATTGAATTGTGCGCGCGTTTCGACGAAGAGAATAACATGTACTTTGCGTCGAAGTTGCAGGAGTCCGGGTGCACGATCATATACGGCATGGAAAATTATAAAGTACATTCCAAAATTCTGTCTGTCGTATTGAAAGACGGAGAGGAAATCCGGTATATTACGCATTTGGGCACAGGGAATTATAACGAGTCCACGAGCAAACAGTATACCGATTTGAACATACTCACTTCCGACAGGCAGATCGGAGAAGATGCGGTCGCGTTTTTCCGCAACATAGCCATCTGCAATACCGATTTTGAATATAAAAAGTTATTGGTCGCACCGGAAACGCTGAAACAGGGCCTGATAAAATATATGGACCGCGAGATGGAAAAGGCCAAAACAGGGAAAGAAGGATATATCCTTGCAAAAATGAACAGCCTGACGGACAAAGAGATCATCGATAAATTGGTGGATGCAGGGAAAGCCGGAGTAAACATAGAATTGATCGTGCGCGGCATTTGCTGTGTCATTCCCGGTATCGCCGGCGAAACGGATCATATCCGCGTCGTCAGCATTGTGGGAAGATTTTTGGAACATTCGCGCGTTTATTGTTTCGGCAAAGGCGAAGATCGGCACATGTTTATTTCAAGCGCCGATCTGATGACGCGCAATACCGACAAGCGCGTCGAGATCGCTGCGCCCGTTCTCGACGGCAGGCTGGCGGATAAGATTGAAAAAATGTTGCATGTCATGCTTGCCGATAATGTCAAAGCGCGCAAACTTTGTGCGGACGGCAAATACAGAAAAGTTGAAACATTGGGAAAAATGATCGATGCGCAGGATTCTTTTCTGAAAAATCCTGTTCGGTAATTCAGACATAGACAGGCACCCGAAGACCTCTTCGGGCGCCTGTTTTCTCTCTGTTATATGCTTTGCGGCATAGTTTGCCGCGCTTTCCGCAAAATAATGATATGGAATATGAAAAGATCGAGGTGGAGGTTGTCGTTCGGTTTTTGAAAAACGGCGGGATGCGTCCGCTTTTTCTCGTATGGGAAAACGGGATGCGATACGAAATTGATCGTGTCAAATATATCGAGCGGGCCCGCGCGCACGTCTCTTCCGTTCTGCCCGTCCGTTATACCTGTCTGATGGGCGGCCGAGAAAAATATCTGTATTTTGAACGGGAAGAAGAGCGCTGGTTTGTGGAGAAAGTTTCCCCGTGAGGACTATTCTGCACAGCGACCTCAATAATTTTTATGCCTCCGTAGAAATTTTGAAACATCCGGAACTTGCGGATAAACCTCTGATCGTGACGGGCAATAAAGAGGACAGGCACGGCGTCGTTCTGGCAAAAAATATGATCGCAAAGCAAGCGGGGATCAAAACGGGAGAGGTTTATTGGCAGGCAAAGAAAAAGGCTCCGGATCTGATCGAAATTTCCGCGGATTTTTCGACTTATCTGCGCGTTTCCAAAGAAGTGAGAAAAATTTACGAACGGTATACGGACAGGGTGGAGGCATTCGGGATCGACGAGTGCTGGCTCGACCTGACGGGCAATGCGGGCAGGTTGGCAGACGGGGCCGCCGTCGCACAGGAGATCCGTTCTTCAGTTAAAGAAGAAATCGGGATCACTGTCAGTATCGGCGTAAGTTGGAATAAAATTTTTGCAAAACTCGGATCGGACATGAACAAGCCGGATGCCGTAACGGAGATCACACCAGAAAATTACCGCGAAAAGGTTTGGCCGCTTCCCGTGGAGGATTTGCTTTATGTCGGCCCCGCAACGAAGAAAAAATTAAATATCAGGGGGATCAGGACGATCGGTCAGTTGGCGGAGGCGGGCGAGCAATATCTTTGCGGATTTCTCGGAAAATGGGGATCCTACCTGCACGTTTTTGCAAACGGAAAAGACGGGACGCCCGTACAGAAGCGCGGAGAAGAAGAAAACGTAAAAAGCATCGGCAACAGCCTGACAAATTATCGCGATCTTACGGACGATGAGGATGTATATATGCTGATTTTGCTACTGGCAGACTCTGTTGCGGCGCGGCTTCGGGAAAGCGCGTTCGGGAAGGCAAAAACTGTGCAGATCGCCATAACAGACAGCGGGTTGATCCGGTACGGAAAACAAGGGAAAATGCCATTGCCTTCGCGCGCGGCGACCGACATTGCGGACTTTGCTTATAAACTTTTTCAGGAATCGTATCCGTGGCAGAATAATGTCCGCGCGGTCAGCCTGTCCGTGAGCGATTTTACGCGCGGATATGACCAGATGAACATTTTTACGGATATCGTAAGCGAAGAAAAGGCGGACAGATTTCAGGATACCGTGGCGGAACTTCGGAAGAAATACGGAAACAAGATCATCCAGCGCGCCATAATATTGAAGGACCCTAGACTGAAAAATTTTGATATACTCGGCGAGCATATCATTCATCCGGAAAACTATTTCGGGAAATAGACGCAAAATTTTTTTCAGTGCTTGCATTTTGAGTTTGTTTATAATATAATGTAAAAAAATTCAGGAAAGCAGCTGATGGATATCAAAGTTTTGGATAAAAATTTTCGGCAAGCCCAAGGCAATGCGGAGGAAGGACAGAAAATTTTTAAAATTCCGTGTGCTCCGTTTGCCTTATACGGCGTTTTTTACGACAAGGAGCAGGGGTGTTTTTTGCGCATGCCCTATACTGTGGGGACAGCCGTAAGTGAAGGCGTTGCCTGGTTGAATCGCTGTACGGCGGGCGGCCGCCTTCGCTTTTCGACGGACGCCGCTTCATTGACGCTGAAAGCGGAGTGGAATGTTTTCGGGCGGATGCCGCACATGCCGCATTCCGGCAGCAGCGGTTTTGTCTTATGCGACGAGACGGAGCACGAGCGTTTTGTTGCCGCGCTTATGCCTGAATGTAACGATGAAAATGGCTTTTGCAGGACGGTTGCTTTGCCTTCCGGCAAAATGCGTAATTATATCTTGTATTTTCCATTATATAATGAGGTTACCTCTCTCACGCTTGCATTCCATGAAAGAGACGGGATCGCAAAGGGAAAAGAATATAAAAAAATCGCTCCCATCCTGTACTACGGTTCTTCCATTACGCAGGGAGGGTGTGCGAGCCGTGCAGATAACAGTTATCAGGCGCTGATTGCAAAGCATACAGGCGTTGATTTTATCAATCTCGGTTTCAGCGGCAACGCAAAGGGCGAAGAAGCAATGGCTGACTATCTCTCTTCCCTCGATTGCAGCATTTTTGTGTGCGATTACGATCATAATGCGCCCGATGCGGAATACTTGGCAAAGACGCATCGCCGCTTTTATGAAAGATACCGTGCCGTAAGGAAAGATACGCCCATTCTTTTTCTGTCAAAGCCGGACTGCGATCGCGATCCCGATGCGGATAAACGGCTGAAAGTAATTAAAAACACCTGCCGTTTTGCAAAGCGACAGGGAGACGAGCACGTTTATCTGTTGGAAGGAAGCCGGTTATTCGGTTTTGAAGACAGAGAAAATTGTACGGTGGACGGCACGCATCCGAACGACCTCGGGTTTTATCGCATGGCTGAAGAGATAGAAAGAGTGCTGCTCCGTATCTATGCGAAAGAAAAGAAATTTGGGGATAACGGATGAATTATTTTTATAACGGCAAAATGCCGGAACAAATGAATTTTAAAATATTGTATCTGAATCGTTTCAGCCAGGAAATGCTTTATACGCACATTTTGCACACGCACCCTTTCGTAGAATTGTTTTATGTTTTGTCAGGCGAGGGCTTTTTTCTGAAAGACGAAGAGAAGATCGCGATCAAAAAGGGCGATTTGATGGTGATCAACCCGGGTACCCGTCATTGCGAATATTCTTCCGTGGATAATCCTCTCGAGTTTTTTGTCTTTGCTTTTACGGATATTTATTTTGAAAAGAATGATAACAAGACGGAATACATCCTCATCAATGAAGAACACGGGAATAAAATGATGGAGGATGCAGGCAAGTTGTTCGAAAAAATTTATCAGGAATTGTGCGACGAACAGGATTATTATCTGAATATGATCCGCAATTATTTCGAACAACTGATCATAGAGATTTCAAGAGAAGAAGGGATTTATCTGAAGCATACGCATAATAATGTTTCGCAAAGCGTCGCGATTTGCCTGAATTATATCGAGAAGAACCTGCATAAAAAAATTACGCTGGATGAACTTGCGAACGTTGCATGTATCAACAAATATACGCTGATCAAACAATTCAAAAAAGAGGTAGGGCAGACGCCGCTTAACTGGGTGGCAGATCAGAAGATCAAAAAAGCGATCGCAATGCTGTATTTCAGCGACGACAGCGTCGAAAAGATTGCAGAGAAACTGGGATTTATCAATATCACGCACTTTTATCAGATGTTCAAGCGCGTAACCGGCAGAACGCCTATGTCATACGCAAGAGGAGAATAATTTATATATAGGCATTGCAAAAATAAAATATTTTTTTGAAAGTCCGTCTGATTTTTCAGGCGGTTTTTTTATTCCCTTATTACTTATACTGAGTATGATTTCGCAAAATTTATATTGCCAATTTTACGAAATAAATGGCCAAATTATTGGATTGAAATGATAGGGGATGTTTGTTATAATCAATTTATAAATTATATTTAGGAGGAAACTATGCAACTCAAAGTTCGGAAAAAGTTTATGTTCGTTCTTTGCGGTGTACTGCTTGCAGCAATTGCAGTATTTTTTGCTGCCTGCAAAAATAGCGAGCAAGAACAAGAAAAACTGCTTACTGACGTAAAAGCAGAGACCGCGGTACTTTTTAGGAGATCGTTATGGAAAGAAATATTCATAATGTAAGAAACAGAACACAGAAAATTGCCATATGGGTCGCCTTTGTTTGTTTCACACTGTATGCGATCAGCCTGATAACGCCGTTTGTTTGGGTTTTCTTTAATTCGTTCAAGACAGAAAGGGATTTTGCAACGAATTCGCTCGTGTTTCCTCCTGATTGGCATTTTGACAATTATTTGAAAGCGTTTACGGAACTTGAAATCAACGGGACAAATCTTGTCGGAATGTTTGCCAATTCTATTTTGTTGACTGTTATCGTTACAGTCCCGGCTGTATTATTTCCGTGCCTTACGTCGTATGCTGTCGCAAAATATCCGTGCAGGCTGACTAAACCCATATTTTATATAGCATTGTTTATGCAGACAATTCCGATTGTAGGGTCTTTTCCGGCATTTTACAGACTAGTCGTCGCGCTTAATATCAAAAACAATTTTGCCTTGATTTGGATTTTGTATGCCAGCGGAACGGGCTTGAATTTCTTTCTCTTTCATTCCTTTTTTCAAGGATTAAGTTGGAGTTACGCTGAGGCTGCAAAAGTAGACGGCGCCGGCAATTACAGAGTGCTTTTTCAAATTATGTTGCCTCAGGCGAAGGCGATCATAACCGCACTCACGATAACTTCTTTGATCGGAAACTGGAACGATTATATGTTACCTTTTCTTTATATGGATAAATACCCGACCGTTGCGCTGGGTATCTATGAATATAAACTTTTACAAACGTATCGTGCTGACAGACCAATGCTGTTTTGCGGTATCATCATGTCGATCGTGCCGGTACTGATTCTCTTTGCCTGTTTTAGCAAAACGATCATGGAAAACACTTCTTTAGGAGGATTGAAGGGGTGATGAAAGATTTTACATATATGCCCAGAATTACGATTTTGCCCGGTCCTTACGAAGAAGAGAGGATCCGAACGCTCGTGACCTATTGTAAAAAATACCGCTACGACGAAGTAATGTTTTTCGTCAATGCCGAAAACCTGAACGACGGACATATTGAGATAAAAAAATTACAGCCTTATATCGATACAATACTTCGGGCAAAAGAGGCATTGAAAGCGGAAGGGATTTTGACCTCCCTCAATCCGTGGAACTGTTTACTCGGATGTGAACGCGGTATTTCGCTCAAAGAAGGCCAAAATTTTGATCTGATGGTCGATATTGATGGCAATACGGGTAAAGCGACGCCCTGTCCTTTGAGTGAGGGCTGGAGAAATTATTTTACAGAGTATTACCTGTACCTGATCGAAAAGGTCCGGCCGGAAATCATTTGGATCGAAGACGATTTCCGTATGCACAATCATTATCCATTAAATTGGGGAGGGTGTTTTTGCGATAAGCACTTGGCGCTGTATGCAGATTTGATCGGTCATAAAGTTACGGCGCGGGAAATGGCAGACGGCATGGCGGACGGCCGCGAAGACAATGCCTATCGAAAAGCGTATTATTCCGTTACGCGCAAAGTCATGCGCGATCTTGCAGAAGAGATCGGAAAATCAATTCATGCCCGTTTTCCCGAACAAAAAATAGGCCTGATGACTTCCGATCCGAAAATGCATTCGATTGAAGGCAGGGATTGGGCAGGAGTCTTGTACGGATTAAGCGGGCAGACAGTGCCGATCGACAGGATTCATTTGCCTGCCTATCGTCAATGCTGTGCGCAGGATTATTCATGGTGTTTTCACGACATCAGCATGCAGACGCGCGCACTGATCCCTGAAGAAACGTGTGTGTTGCCGGAAATAGAGAATGCAATGTTTTCGCCTTACACGAAATCGTTGAATTTTACGCGTTTTCAGGCAGAAAGCGCATTGAGCCTATGTCCGCAGGGATTGACGCTTGATCTCGATTGCTTTGCCGGGAATGGGATCGTTCCAGAATATGGATACGGAGAAAAACTCGCCGATATCAAGGACTATTTGATCTCTTTTTCGCGCCTCGGTCTCAAATTTTCCTCTATGCGCGGTATAACGATTCCTGTCAGAGAAGATGCATTTTTATATGCAACGCCGCAAAAAGAACTTTCGGACATCCGCATCAATGAAAACTGGTGGGCAAGTCAGTTGGCCTCGTTGGGGATCGCGTTCCATTATGACAAAGCGGCGGAGTTCAAAAACAGGATTGTCGCTGTTTCGGGTAACTATTTGGACGGGCTGTCGGATGAACAGATCAAACAACTTTTCGCGGACAATTATATTTTGTTGGAAGGGAATGGGGTCAAGAGTTTATTTCATCGCGGATTAAATGGCTTGATCGGAGCGAAAAGTTTTCATGAACTGAGCAATACGTGCGGTGCTTATTCATTTGAGGAAGCGTCGGAGGGAAAACGTTATTTAAATATACCCGGCGCGAGAGCGTCATCGTACGTAACATGCCCCGATTTTCTAAATATTGAATATTCGGATACAGAAAAAAACATCTATACGAATATGTTCGGCCGTTTGGAAAATTTTGTAGGGATCGGCGAGGTTTCTGTCGGGAACGTATTTATTCTGCCATACTTGTGCGAAGGCAAACATCATGGATTATTGACCACGATGCGCGCGGAGATCCTGCGCGAAGCCCTCGCTAAGGTCGAAAAGGATGATCTTTATCTGTATACGACGCTGCCATACGTGACGCCGTATGTTTACAGCGATAAAAATACGGATGTTCTTTTTCTCGTCAATTATTCCGATGACGCTCATGAATGCGTGTCCGTTTACGGATTGCGTGAGTACAGGCACGCGGAAATACTCGATCGGAAAAACGGCCGATGGCGGCGAGTAGGTTTAGAAAAAGACGGCGACAAGGTCGTTATCCCGGAGCCTCTGTTTGCCACGGCAAGCCTTACGGTCAGATTGATCAAATAGAAATCTTAAATGAAGCATGAACGATATAAGTTGTATAAAGTTATTTCTTCCGGCCCGAGATAAAATAAATGATTTTTTGGAAGTTCTCCGATTTTGCAGCGATTTCGGCATAAATACCCTCATGCTTGAAATCGGCGGGGCGATGGAATACAAGAGACATCCTGAAATCAATGTCGGATGGGTAGAGTACGCCTCACATTTCAGGGGTTCGCCGGACGCTGCGTTTCGGGCGCAATACGCGAATAATTTCCCCAAAAATGCGATTCATTGGGAAAACGGCGGCGGCAGTTTTTTGAAGCAAGATGAAATCAAAAGAATTGTTGCGTTCTGTGCCCAAATGGGGATTTCCGTTATTCCTGAACTTCCGACCTTGACGCATTGTGACTATTTTTTATATTCCCATCATGATTTAGCGGAACGGAAGGAGGATCGATTTGCGGATCATTACTGTCCGTCGAATGAGAAGGTTTATACCTTGTTGTTTGACCTTCTCGACGAAATAATCGATGTTTTTCAACCGTCTGTCATCAATATCGGACATGATGAATTGTACACGGTTTGTCTGTGTGAGCGTTGTCGCAAAAGGGAAGCGGCAGAACTGTATGCTGAAGATATCGATCGCATTTATACATATTTAAGCGGTAAAAATATCAGAACGGCAATGTGGGCGGATAAACTTTATCCGTCAAAAACAAAGAAGGGTACCGCTTTCGGCGGAAGCGAATTAAAAATGGAGTATCGCCCCGAAGAAGGAGGAGGGACAGTTACAGTGCCCGCGGTTTGGCGTGCCGCGGAATTATTGCCGAAAGATATCCTGCTCTTTCATTGGCACTATCTTTTCGGGGAGGCCGCGGAAGATTATTTTGAAACTTTGGGGTTCGAATATGTATTCGCAAATCTGAATCCTTTAACTATGCCGGATATGCGGAAGCGTTTTGCCAAAACGCGCTGCCGCGGATTTTGTCTGTCCAATTGGTCGGGAATAGATAAAGTGTTGTTACAAAGAAACGGGATCTTTTTTGATGTCGCCTTTATGCGTGCTTATCAAGACGGGATATGCAGCGATGTGCAACCATTGGATGAGATCCTCGAAATCGTAAGCAAAATCGTTTGTGATTACCGAACAGCGAAAATAAAGGATTATATCATCGTGGAGCATGCCTCTCTTACGGCTGTTCCGCATCGCGATTTTTGTGACGGAAATTATATGGATTATCAAAAAGACTGTCTTGGGGAATACAGGATATATTATGAGGACGGTTCGATTCAAACCGAGAAAATATACTTCGGATTAAATATCAATCAGAAATATATGAACTACACAAGGCAGTCGGACGAAGATTTCTATTTGTATGATGTCGATCGATATCTCGTCGAATCTGTTTATACGTGCGTATATAAAATTGCAGGCGGAGAAACAAAGTATAGGTGTTTTTTCCCGAGGGCTTCTGATTCACTCATTCGGAAATGGGAATTCTGTCCGGCTGTTTACGGAAACGTAGTGGAAACATATAAATTATCGGAGGGGTGACAAAAAGACGAAAATTTAATGATCTGAAAAATTATTTTTGTTAAACTTTTGATTTTTTCGGTTGGATATAGTAAAATGTAAAAAACTCGAACGGGAGGTAACAAGCATGAAATGCAGGATCGGGATCCGCCCGACCATCGACGGCAGATGGGGCGGGATCAGAGAAGGTTTGGAAGAGCAGACGATGAAGATGGCGCAAGACGCGAAGGCTTTAATTGAAAAAAATGTCTTTTATGCAGACGGCAGTGCGGCAGAGGTCGTGATCTCTCCCTGTACGATCGGCGGAGGAAAAGAAGCGGCAAAATGTGCGGAATATTTTCAGAAAGAAAATGTGACGGCAACTTTGACCGTCACGCCGTGTTGGTGTTACGGGAGCGAGACGATGGATCTCGATCCTCTGACGACAAAGGCCGTTTGGGGATTCAACGGAACAGAGCGCCCCGGCGCCGTTTATCTGGCGGCAAGTATGGCCGCGCACGCACAGAGGGGCTTGCCCGCTTTTGCCATTTACGGAGAAGATGTGCAGGATGTCGGAATGAGCGGTATTACGAAGGACGTTAAGGAAAAAATCCTTCGATTCGCACGTTGCGCGCTTGCCGTGGGGCAATTGAGAAATAAGGCCTACGTTTCGATCGGGTCTGTAGCGATGGGGATCGGCGGCAGTTTTTTGGATGCCAATCTGATGCAGAAATATTTCGGCCTGCGTGCAGAGTGGGTAGATATGACGGAAATACTCAGAAGGATCGAATTGGATATTTTCGATCATGAAGAATACGAAAAGGAACTTGCCTGGATCAAAGCAAATTGCAAAGAAGGCAAGGACCATAACGGCGGTGTTTGGGGACAGAAAGATTTTACGCGCGAAGAATTGGATAAACAGTGGGAATTTGTGGCTAAAATGACGCTGATTATCAAAGATATCATGCTCGGGAACGATAAACTGAATGATATAGGGCGCCACGAAGAAGCACTGGGAAGAAATGCGATCCTTGCCGGATTTCAAGGGCAGAGAATGTGGACGGATTTTAAGCCCAACGGGGATTTTTCCGAAGCGATCCTTAATTCTACATTTGACTGGAACGGGAATAAACAGCCTGCTATTGTCGCAACGGAGAGCGATAACTGCAACGGATTGGCGATGTTGTTTGAAAATTTGCTGACAGGGCAGGCAAGCGTTTTTGCGGATGTCAGAACTTATTGGAGCCCCGATGCAGTAGAAAGGGTTACGGAATGGAAACCGACGGGCAAGGCAAAGCACGGATTTATGCATCTGATCAACAGCGGTGCCGCAGCGTTGGACGGAACGGGAATCTGCAAAAACAAGAAGGGCAAGGGGCTCATGAAACGCTGGTGGGACGTTACGGATAAGGACATCGGCGAAATGATGGATGCGACGAAATTTTCGCCCGCAAACAGAGGATATTTCAGGGGCGGCGGTTTCAGCAGTACGTTTACGACCGAGAGCGAAATGCCTGTAACGCTGGTTCGGATCAATATGGTGGACGGGATCGGTTATACGATGCAAATCGCGGAGGGATGGACTGTCGTACTGCCTGAAAAAGTAAGTAAAGCGCTTTGGGAGAGAACGGATCTGACGTGGCCTTCAACTTGGTTTGTTCCGCGTTTGAATAAGAGCAACGCGTTTTCCAGCGTATATAATGTCATGGCAAACTGGGGTGCAAATCACGGCGCATTCACTTTCGGACATATCGGAAAAGATCTGATCACTTTAGCGAGCATGTTGAGAATTCCCGTAAGCCTGCACAATATTGAGGATAAAGATATTTACCGTCCTCATGCGTGGAGCGCGTTCGGTACAAAAGATTTAGAGAGTGCGGATTATCGTGCGTGTATGAATTATAAACCTCTGTATAACTGATGTCGGTTAGCGGCTGCCTTTTCGGGCAAGCCGCTTTTTTGTATAACGAAAACCCCGCGATAGTCGCGGGGTTCAGAGAAGGCTAAGCCG
>ERZ1106952.198-NODE-198-length-37381-cov-9.403151_pt1 | contig 37381 bp, 47 predicted proteins | sample MGYA00403677_ERZ1106952 | MGnify/ENA primary metagenome ERZ1106952 (study PRJEB35170, sample SAMEA104062415) | human gut metagenome | biome: human gut; feature: human-associated habitat; material: faeces | place: Denmark | collected 2012-05-14 ...
TAAAAATGATAAAAATATTAGTAGTAATAGTAGTAGGTGAGGAATTATCCCCACCTTTATTTTTTACTTATAGGTTTTAAAGAAATTACCACATCTGATACATCTGCATAAATAATAAGTTTCAGTTTCTGATACTATTTCATACTCATAACATTCATAACAACCTTTATCCCAATTCATATTAATCCCCCTATATTAAAGCTACTATAATAGCTATATATCCCAAATAAGTAACTGCAACAATCCCCATTAGAAGCTTCCTTTCTTTTTAGCTACTTCAAAACCTCCACAAGCTTCTACAGTTTGGAAACCATAGTCGCTAGTTAATATATCTTTTAAAGTGTAAAAGTCATTTTGTGCTTCTTCATTAACCTCTAAACATATATTTCTAAAATCTCTATAACTCATATTATCTTTGTGAGTTAATATAGCTAATATTTCATTTTTATTTTCTAAAGTATATATTTTCATAATTAATCCCCCTTATACCTTATATAACGTTTTGTTACTTTATTATATGTATAAGTTATGAAAATGATACATAAGTTTATAAAAATAAAAAAGCTATAGAAAATTAATCCTATAGCTTTAATAATATTCTGTTAAAAACTTTATTTTAACGGAATTAACTTATATCACTTAACTCTTTTACTAATTTAGTAATTTTATGACATATATCCATTTGCTTTATATGTCTTTCATCATCACCTTCATACCTACTTTGTAATCCATGAAACCCTATAATATCTGAATAAGTTAAACACAATTCTTCACTATTTATTTCTATCATTCCATTTAAATGACCATTTGTTTCATCATACATATCTATAACTATTCTTTTCATAAATACTTCTCCTATCCTATTAAAAGTTTTATTTTATTGGAATTTATAAAATAATATTTTCTATTCTTGCTCTATCTTCTAAAGTATATTGGTAATGCTTCATAAAAATATATTGAGTGTATAATATTTCATAATCACAACTAGGCTCAAAGGGTAAAGTACCTGCCTTATATTTTTCTAACATTTTCTCAAGTCCTTCTGCTCGTATTTTTAATTGAAAATATTCTGCTCTAAATCTTTCTTTATAGTTTTCACTATTCATCATTTCTACTGTATCTATTAATTTCATATTTCCTCTTATCACTTCCTTTAAAAGTTTTTGATTTTATTCAAATTTAAAACGGCAATAATAAATCTATTAACTTTTCTTTATGCTCATTACAAAGATATACTCTATTTCCTAAATCTTGTGGCTTCGTATCTTCTGTAAAATCTATAAGTATAATACTATCATTGTCGCAACATTCACAGATATGCTTATTATCATCAAATATTCTAATCATCACATCTTCCCCCTACTGCAAATAATGAATAGAAAAATACTACTAAAACAATATAAATTAATACCCCTAATATAATTTTCATTAGTTTCCCCCTATAATTTTAATCTGTATTTATATTTATGCCTACCAAAGACACCTTCTGTAGTTCTGTTAAGTTCCTTAGCTACATCTTCATAAGTAAATCCCCTACTCAATCTATCAAGCATTATATTATCTTCATACTCTGACCAAGCTTTATTGTATTTATTAGTCTTAAATTTATCAGCTTCAACTTTTTCTAAATACCATTTTTCATTGCTAAAAATATTTATAGTCAAATTCTTTGTATGCCATAAGTCTTGATTTTCTTTTAAAAATCTTTTTAATTGAAGCTCGTCAAGCATATAAGGCTTTTGTTTAGTTCTTGCTCTCATACATTTGAAACTAGTTTTAACTATTCTTTTTCTTATAGTATCTTTATTTATCCCAGTCATATGCTGAATTTCTAACAAAGTATACCATTGAGCTTGATGTCCTAACCTTAAAGTATTATATGCTCTTTCTTCTACTGCTCTTTTCGTTCTACCTAGCTTTTTACATAAAGTATCTACTTTAATTTTGCCCCAATTTTCAACTAAGAAATTATCCTCTTCTTTAGTCCATTTCTTCCTTGTTCTTTTAGCTTCTGTATTCAATTATATCCCCTCTTATTTTATTTTTATCCTTTGTTATATTTGTATTATAATTCTTCTAACTCTCTTACAAGCTTTATCATTCCTTGAATATCTTTATTAGCATCCTTAGATATATGCTTATAACCATTTATTTCATAAGAGTTTCCATTGCTACAACTCATACCTTTCGTAACTCCCATAAGTTTACATAGCATAGGTCTTGCTTCATAAACCATACATACTTTATTTTCATTATCTCTAAAAGGACAATCGAACATTCCTACCTTTTTAGGCTTTATATTATTTTCTATACAATATTTTTTTATATCATTGTATTCTTTCTCACTTATAGGAACTAATCCACAACATTCACCGCAGTTTTTACAATTTAAGTGTGGTGGTATAAAATCAAAATTTATTTTTCTCATAATATCCCCTCTTATTTCAATGTTTTATCCTTTGTTATTCTTCAAGTATTAAACTTAATTTATTATAGATACTTTCTATATTCTTTATATGCTTCTTCTAAATCATTATCTTTAATCCAATATTCAAAATCAAAATCTGAATTTTCATACTCCGGTAAATACTCACATAAGTTGTTTATATCTTCTTCAATATCAATGTTTCCGCATACTGTATGATTATAATAAAATAAATACTGTATCATCATTTCTTTAAAATCCATCTTCATTACCTCTAAATTCACTTATTTCAATATTTTATCCTTTGTTATATATTTACATTAAGAGAAGTTTAAAACCTCTCTCAATGCCTTTTAAATTCGTTTTAACCTATAAAGTTTCTTCCCCATTTTTCTCGAAGCTTTTGCTCAAATTCTTCCTCCGTCATATCAGTTACACTTTTTAATTTTCCATCTACAATAACTTTACTATCAGCCATAAATATAGTTCCTTGCTTTTTAAGCATATTATCATTATTTCTATCCCCATACTTATAAGCCATTCTTAATGATTTAATACCATGAGAATTATTTTTCTCGCATATCCCTAAAGCTTCTTTTAATTTATCTATATCAGTAAATTCTTCTTCGCATTTTTTCAAGTCTTGTTTTCTAATATTTACACAACTATTATTTATAATTTCCACAATTTCACTTTCTTTATTTTTTTCATTTTTATCTGTATCTTTTAGGTCATTCTGTGGTATACTGTTATTAGATTTGATATTTTCTTTGTTGGCTTTTACTGGTGGCACAGTAGAAGCTTTTTTATTTTTCATATCTTCATCATCTTCTGTTATGCTTGGTAATAAAGAATATAATATATCAGTAGGTGCAAAATAAGAACGTGTGCCCTCTGCATCTTTTTTAGTATATCTTTTAAATATTCCTAAAAATTTAGCTTTCTCTCTTTTCTTTCTAGTGCTAGCACTCATTGAATTAAGTCTTTCTTCCCAATCATGTGGTTTAGTTCCTAAATCATAATGCAACATATCACTTATAGCTTGTTTTTTAATGCCTAATATATCTAAATCTGTTGCTACTTTCTCATACTTAACCCAGTAATAAAACTCACCATTTACAAGTATTTTTTCCATTTTATTACTGTTTATAAAATTCAATAAATACCTTATTACTAAACTTTCATCATGGCTTATGCCAACCTCTTTTAATCTAGTACTTAAAAAACCATGTATATATTTCATTTAGTCATCTCCCTTTATTATTCAACTATTCCTTTTACATTAAGCTTCTCTATATTTGTTTTATTAAGCTTAAATAAAACAACAGTTCCAAATTCTCTACCCTTTTTTAAAATTTCCCTTGTTATAAATTTTTTCATACCTTCTTTATCTAACATTCTTCTAAGCTTAACGGAATTAGCTTCATAACTTTTACTATTAAATATAATAGGCAAATCATTTATTATTCTGTTATATGGCAATTCAAACTCTTCACCTAATTCTTCTTTTTCTGATATTAAAGATAAATAACTTATAAGAGTTATATCTTTTACATCAATATTATTGCTTATAGCCATTTCAAAATTGATATTCATTTTTAACCTCCTTATTTGTTTGTTAATATTATTATATACTATTAAATAAAATATGTAAATGTTTTTTATTAAAAGATATTTTTTATTATTTATATATATATCTATAATAACTTCCCTATAATAACTTATCTATCTTTGTTTAATTCCACGGAATGTACCCCGTCAATTCCACGGAATGTACCCCGTCAATTCCACGGAATGTGTGGGTATTATATTTTTACTTATACCGTCAATTCCACGGAACGTGTGCAGTATTTTCAACGGTTTAAGCTATAAACAATATTTGTGGATTATGTGGATATTGTGGATAAACTCATATACAATATAATTGTTAAAATTTTACAAGCACCTAGTAGAGATAAGCAACTCATACAACAAAGGAGGGAAAATGAAAATAAAATTACTTGAAAATGATAAAATAATCGAAGTACCAAACTATTGGAAATGGCATTTAGTAGAAGGTAAAAAAGTTATAATAGACCAAAACAAAAAAATAATTGCTTTAGTTATAGAAGAATAATTAAAAAAAGTTTATAAATATAGTTGACTGTTAGTTACTAACAAGATATAATATAATTAAGAAAGTTAAATAGCATAATTGAAAAGAGGTTGGTATGGAAGCAATTAGAAATATAAGTATACAGAAGGTTAAAAGTAGACCTAATTCTTACATTTACAAATTATCATTACCAAGTTTTGTAAGAGATATATTAAAAATAACAGAAGATGATAGGCAAGTTAGAATTTATGAAGAAAACGGAAAAATAATCATTAAAAAAGTAAATAAAATATAATCATATAGGAGGAATTTAAAATGAAAATAGATTTCGGAGTTTATTGTTTAGGTTATAGTGTGGGAGGAAGAGATTATCCTTTTGAAATAGAAATAGATGACAATGAATTGCAAGGAATGAGTGAAGAAGAAAAATTTGAATATATTCACAAAGCTTGTTATGAATATGTTGTGAATGATTTTGAAATATGCTTAGATTTTGATTTAGACTAGATTAATTTCTAGTCTTTTTATGTATAAATATATTCAGATATGCCTATAATACCTTTTAAATTAGATTTTAAAGGGTGTGGAATAGATGTTTAATATATTTAATCAAGATAAGGATAATAAAGGCTGTTACGAGGAAAGAAATCATCAAGATAATTTTTATAGCGACAGTAGTTATAATAATAATTTTCAATATTGTAGATCTTGTGGTAAGTATCAAAGATTTGAATATGATAGATGTTGTGTATGTCATTCAAATTAAAATAGCCTATACGGGGAGTATAAGCCATTAAAAAAAATTAGAATTTAATTTTAGGGTTGTAATGATATTTTGTGGAATTTCAAAAATCTAGACAATAATTATAAACTTATTGTACTAACTTAATTATATTTTTTATAATAAAATTTGTCAATATTTTGCCAAATAAAGAGGATTTTAACTGCTTTTATAGAATTATATATATGTACTAAAATTTGGATGTGTTTTAGTGCCTCCTTGCTTTTCAGTATTAATTATATCGTCAATAAAGAAGATTGCTTTTAGCAGTCTTTTTTTTATTTGCCTAAATTTAAGCATAAAAAAAGAAGCTAATCCCTAAAGCTTCCCCTTTTACTGAACTTATATGATTGTTTGTTGATATTGAAATCTTTAGCCGATTAACTGTTAAATTTATACTCTACAACTCGAGTGTTGCAAATTAAAGTTGGATATACTTATATTGTAGCAAGTAAAAAAAGCTATCGCAACAAGACAATAGCTTTTTTCTAACTAAAATTACAAAACAATTACAAAACTTTAAAAATATAAAAACACAAAAAAAATACAGATTAAAGATAAGATAATATATTCTTACTTTGTGTAATATTATTTTTAAAAAACTATCATTAGTTTTTATTATATTATACTATATTTTAACAATAAAATAAACATTATCTAGGAATTAAATATGTATCTTTATAGCCTTTATTTATTAGTTCTTGTTGCATTTTTTTAGCTGAATTGTACTCACAAGCAGTTACACAAACTGCATATAGTTTTTTATCAGTAGATGAAGCACTAGAATTACTATTTTCAACTATAGTTTGATTTGCTATTCCTTCTGCTATTAATTTAGCTATCTTTTCCCTATTAGATGTATATTTATCAGTATCATTTTTATTAGATACGAAACAAGTTTCTATCAATATTGCAGGAGGATTAGTTAATCTCAACCAACCTAAATCACGCTTTAAATCATTTATATCATGCTTTATTTTTCTATCTTTAAATTCAGTTTTAAGTTTATCTTGAACTTTTTGAGCAAATACTTTCCCTTTAGAACTTCTGTATATTACTTCTGTACCATTAGCAGTTGCATTATCTGAACTATTAAAGTGTATTTGAACTACTAAATCATAATTTTTAGAATTAGCTTTTTTAGCTTGTTGCTCTATATAATCGCTTCCACTATTTACTTCATGATAATCTGTTTCACAACCTAGTTTTTTAAGATGTTCAACTATAAGTTTGGCTAATACTCTATTTTCTTGACTTTCATTTATAAAACCTACTGCACCAGTACCTTTGCCAGTAAGAGTATGACCAGCTGATATTAACAATCTCATTCTATACACCTACCCTTTCCTTTATACTTTTTACATCATCTTCTATAGACTCAAGTCTATTATTATTACTTTCTAAAGCTATAGCAAATTTATCTAATTTACTATCAAATTTATCAATCGTATCTCTGTATAGTTCTCTATCTAGTTTGTTATCTTCTCTTAAATTGTCTATGATTTTATTTATATCTTCTCTTGAAGCTTTATCTTTTTGCACAAAATAAAAGGCTAACCCAATAACTGAAGCTATAGGAAAACCTAAGTTTGTTATCATTTGTTCCACTCAATACACCACCCTTAAATAAATATTTTAAAACTAAAATATATATAAAAAAGACTAAAGAAAAACTTTAGTCTATATCTAAATAATTAATTGAAGTTTTACTAGGTTTTATATTTCCACTTTCTATAGTGAAATTAGTATTTTCTCTTTGATATAATCTAGGTAAGTCTATAACATCTCCTGATACAGTAGGAACTTCAATACTTCCACCTCTGTCTATTTCATATCTTTTATTAGATTTATTCCAATATAGCTTATCTCCTTTTGCTAAAGGATTATTTGTCTGAATAGATATATTAAATCCTTCATTAGTTTTTATACCTATCTTATAAGTACCGTCATCCTGTAGTTCTCCTGTACTTTGTACCCCATTAAAATACTTAGGGTATTGGTTCATTTCCCCTTCTACAACTATAATTTCAGATACGATATTCCCTTCTCCACTTAATTCAAGTTTATTATCATTCAATTCATTTGTAGTTATATTTACATGATTAACCCCTATAGTAGCATCAATATCTTTTTCTCTCCCACAAAGATTAATTTTAATAGGTTTATTGCCTTTTTCATTACATTTTAATTGTACTGTATAATCAGTATTAGCTTTCATTTTTTTCAAGTCGATAAGATTTCTTTTATTAGTTACAGTCATTTGACTAGGTTGTATTTCTGTATTAGTAGATATATAAGTTTTAGGTGAATAAGTTTCTAGTGAAGGTTTTTCTAGTATTTTAGTTTCTATTATTCGAGGTGTTTGTCTTTCTATGAAAAAGTCTAATCCATCACCTATAAATTTATTCATTTCGTCAGGAGTAGTAGAAATTCCTTCTTTCCCATAAATACGAATATCCCCATCAGAATAAACACCTACCCCAAAATCAGAATTAGTAGGTCTATTTCCCCATCCTGTATATGTCATTTTTTGTATAAAAGGCATAACAGTTCTTTGTTTATGTAGAAAACCTATATCAATACCCTCAACATTATCTAATTGTATATTACCAAAATACGTACCGTTATACAAACTATCATTAACCCTTTTTATAACTAATTTGTAAATATTATTTTCTATATAATATTTATTAGCAGAACTATCCCAATACAATTTATCAAATAAATCACTATTTAAACCTCCATATTTTCGTAACATCCTCAAAGGTTGTGGCATTAAAATTGTTGTTTTATTTGAATTAGAATTACCATCATTACTTATTAATTCTAGTTTATACTGTTCGTTACCCTCTTCATCTAATATAGGTTCTCCACCTTCATCTACATATAAATCTCCTAGTGAAACTATTTCATTTAAGTTATTTGGATTTTGATAAGTGTTTCCCCATAGTGATGTTATTTCAATTACAGAAGGTAGATTTTCTATTCCATTAGCAATTTCACTTTCAGATATAGTTCTTTCATCTATTGCATCAGTTAATTTATACTCTCCTTTACCTTCTATTAAGTTTTGATAAGTTTCCCCTTCAATAGTTTCTACGCAAATAGGTTGTTCTAAGTGAGGATTAAACTCTTTAGTACTTCCATCAACACTTTCTAAAGTAAGTTCGTCTAGTAAGGCAACTTCTCCACTACCCACTACTAAATTTTCATATGTTTGCCCTATTATTTCAAAACCTCTAGCTTTTTGTTCTAAAGTATCTCTTATAGTTACTTTATTATCATCAACTATATTAACTTCTTTTATAACTATATTATCTCCTACAGTACCACTATAATTTATATTATCAAAAGTCCAATCTTTTGATGATATTACATTTTGCATAGCTTTTTTATTATATAATTCTCCACCTATATTAATTTGATCTACGTGCGGGAAAGAATTATTAGCTGTTATGTTTTCATTATTAATATTTTTTAAATCAATAGATTTTACAAGTTCAGTACCTTCTAATAAATTGTCTATATCACTAACACCATTTAAATCAAGTTCCCCATCTACAGTGTCAAGTTCATTACAATTTTTTAACATGGAATCAAGAGAGGACATTTTATTATTGTCCCCTCTTACTATAACCTTAGTTATTTCAGTACCTTCGAGTAAATTATCTGCTCCTCCTAGCATTTCAACATCTTCAAATTTGACGTTAAATTCTCTAAACATTTAATCACCCCTTATAAGGAATTTTTATTAATATTATACTCCTAAATCTTTAAGCATAGCTTCTACTTGAGGTCTTATCTTTGTAGGAACGTCCTCTATAGTTTTTTTTCCTTTTATAATTAAAGTTGCGTATAATTCTATCATTTTATTTCCTCCTTTTGTGTTTTTTGTATCTTTAGTTTCATAAGTTGAAACTGTATCTACTTCTTGTATTGACAACATTTCCAATACTAATTCAAATATATCTGCTGATGCCATCATGTTCATCATTATCTCTTCATCTTGAATTGCTTGATAATCATTTATATTTTTTACTTCTTCTTTAGTTTCATTTATTCCCTTAGATAAATCAGAAGTACTAACTTTATTTTCAAGTATAAAGTTATTCAAAACGTCTATTACTTTTCTAGCACTATCTTTGTGGGTTTTACCTTCAAAGCCTATTGTAGTTAATCTATTGCATCCATTTACAATGTTTTCACAAGTTAAATTGCTATTTGATAAGTTTTTAAATGTTAGATTTATAATGTTATTACAACCTGCATACATTTCATTTGCTTGTATTACAGATGCAAAGTCAAAGTTAGGAGGTGTAACCATTGATGTACAGTTTTTGAACATTGCGTTGGTATTTTGTACCTTGCTTGTATCGGTTTGAGATAGATTAACTATTCTTAGTATTTGGCAACCTTCAAACATATTTTCAAAGTTATTTGCGGCATTAGGTAATCTATTTACATTTAATAATACTTGTGCTAAAGATGAATGAGGCTTAACTCCTGCATTATTAGGATATACTTTCCCTTGTATAGTATAAACTCCTGCCTTGTCGTATCTATGAGTAGTTACATTATGTGAGTATGTATTATCTCCCCATTCAATAGTACCATCTAAGACAAAATCTCCTAACGTTACCGTGTAATTATCCTCTGGAATTTCAAGGACATATATGCCTATATTTGTATTATCAAATCCATGTCCTCCCCAATCCTTCGGAATATCTCTTAAATATCCTTGTCTATTATCTATAGTTTCTATATTGATACAGTTATAATAACAATCGGTATGATTAATAGAATAAGTGTATCTCTTATTCCAGTTACTAGTTGCATATCTCATATTAATACAATCTTTAAAACAATCTGTAACATCAACTACATTTAAAGGTAAATCTATATCAGATATAAGTTTACTTCCCATAAACCCACCCTTTAATGTAAATCTTGTATTTGGGAATACTATATTTGAAGCATCTGTTAAATCTGAATTTTTAAACATATAGTCAAATTTAGAAGCATTAGGGAATTTAGCGATTGTTTGGTTTACAAAAGTTGCATCTTCAAAAGTACACCCTTCAAATAAACTTGTTAAGTCAGTATCTTCTAATTCTCCATTAGGCATAATTATATTTAATCTATCTAAGTCTAGACCTTTAAATATTCCTTTATAATCTAGTTCATAGTTGCTCAAATCAATACTTCCATAAGGTCTAAACCACGGCTTATCTTCACTACCATCCCTATTTGTATTTAAATTAGGGTTAATAGCAATAGGTGATATGTTAAAGTTTATACCATTTCTAACTTGCCCAAATCCTGCCATATCAAGAGTTCTTATATTCATTCCTTTAAAATCTATACCTTCATAACCTTTATTTAAATGTGTAGCAGTTACAGTAGAACCACTTGTGTCGACATTACATTGATCTGATACCCAAATGTTAGTTATATTTGAAGTTCCTTCTCCATATTGAAGCTTAAAATCTAAATCCTTTAATTGTTTAGGTACTATTAAAGTTTTTAATCCTTTTACAACGCAGTTACTTGATATTTTCTCTAATGAATTTAATCTGCCCAAATCAAGTATTGCATCATCTAAGAAATTAACCTCATAAGCGTTGCTAGTACAATTCATTGTTATATTAGTTATTTTAGGACAGTTAGAAAGTCCAACATAAGCTAGTGTACTTTGCTTACCTTTAGGTACTAGGTTATCAAAGTTTACTTTTTGTAGATTTGGAATAGATGCTAAAGTTACATTTTCTATTCTTTCAAACTCACCAAAACTCATAGTATCAAGATTTATACTATTATTTAAGTTAAGATTTTTAACATTTTTCATAGATATTAATGTCTTACTTGTATTAGTATTTGCACTTGTATTTAATTTAGATATATTAGGGCAGTTATTAATATTTACTGTAACTAATGAAGCTGGTATCTCCTCACCATTTAAGCCATATGGCAATCCTAAAACTTCTAATCTAGGCTGATTACTTAATATAATACTTTGTATTGTTTGAGGGTAATAAATTTCCCTTATACTTCCCCCACTTGCATTAGTATTTAGTGCTGATATGCTAGTTCCGTATAAATTTATACTCTTTAAGTATTTGCAGTCCCCTATATTCATAGAAGCTGATACAGTACCCAACTTACTACAATTTGAAAAATCTATTTTTCTTAAATAAATATTAGAAGCAACATCAACACTTCTCAAGTTATCACTATGACATACTAACTCATTTAATTGTGTGCAAGTACCTAGTGCCATTGTACGAGGATTCAAGCTATCTATATTACCTATAGACTTAATTGCTTTTGGATAGTATAAAATAACTTCTTGGTCAGTAGAAACTGTGGAATAAGTACTAAAAGTCTTTTTTTCACCCCTAGCAATACGTTGCCTTTCAACAACTCCACTTTTCCATTTTATAGTGTAATAAAGAGGATAGTAAGTGCTAATATCTAAAGAAACATCACCTAAAGTTTCCATTCTTATAGTTGCATAATCTATATCACTCATATATTCCATTAATGAATCTACATAAGCTATTCTTTCTCTTATCCATTTCTTAAGTTGCAATTTTCTATTTCCATGACAAACGTGTTGATACATAGAACCATAATTACAATATTTTATAATTTGGTCGTTATTATATAAAGTACCAGGTATTTTTTCTATTATATTTTCACTCATATAGTGCATTATATTATCTACTGAAAATCTACCACTTGATCTCATTTTAGTCCATTCAGCTTTCAAATCATCAGATAACCAATCCATGACTTTAGTCCATAGGACAGAGTTAGAACAGTTAAATCTATTTTCTTCGATTATACTACCATCATCATCAAGTAAATCTCCTATTTCACAAGAAGCTGATACATCTAAATAACCAGAGTTGTCAAGTCCAGTAGCCGTATCTAAATCGTAAAATAAAGGATAAAATATCTTACCATCATATGAGCATAAGTGCATATTTTTAGATAAACTATCAACTAGACCTAAGCATTGAACAGTTAAAAAATATCTAAGTAAATATTCTTTATTAAAATAGTTTTCTAATTCCTCTACAAATCTATCTCTTCCTGCATCATATACCCATTCAACTAAAGTTTTTATATGGTTATAATCATAGTTGCTTTCCTTTAAAGAACTTGGTGCAACTATCATAAAACTTTCATTGTAATATTCCCATTCAGTTAAACCTTTGGAAGCATCAGTAGTTCCATATTTATAAAATGCTCCTGCTCCTATATCTGTATTTGAACGACCTTCAACGCAAATAAGTTCAGGAAACTCTTTGGTTTTATATCCTAAAGACTCTTCAGCATATCTATCTATTTGAAGTGTATAAGTACCATAGCTTTCATCATTTACAAATAATTGAATAGGGAAACCATTAATCGCAGTACGTCTGTTTGGATCATTTTGTTGTGCTGGTGTTTTACTATCATAAACACAATCATTTACCATACTTGCTATACCTATACCATTAGCATGGCTTGACTCCATATAATTACATTTTATAGTAAATACATTTTCAGCTTTAGATCCTTCTCCAAATGGATTAAAGTAATAATCACTTCCTCCTGCATCTTTCAAGAAAAATCTATAATTTTTACGAACGTATCCAAGTGATGATGTCCCCTGTAAAAATATGGGATTATTTGCAGTTTCAAAGTCAAAACTTTCTCCATAAAGTTCGGCATTAGGACTTTCATATCTTATTCTTACATTAGCACTTACATCAGCACTAACATTGCTTATATCTCCAAATATCCTTAACTTAGGTAAGTTATTGTTATATTCAAAGTTATATTTTTCTTCTTGTTTTGCCATATTAGTAATATTTGCTATATGATTATCCATTATTTCTTTTTCATTTAATGCTCTATTGTAAACTAATACTCTTCTAACACTATTAGTTCCACAATCCTCACCCTTTGTACTATTTAAGTACATATAGTTATTGTGAGCAAAGCTTTCTAAAATAGCATTATTACCACTTCCAGTATCAGATAACATCCAATATTTACTTAATATACCATCGATGAATATTTTAGCCATTTTATTATTTCTATCTATAACAAAACTTACATCTATTTCTCCACTTTCATAGTCTAAGTCTATTTGACCTTTACTGTTTTCAGATTTAATATTAGCTTCTAATATATCTATAAAAGCCCCTACATATGGATCGTTAGTATCTGTATAATCAAATACCCTAGCGTATTCATTTCCACTATGAGTAGGCGTATATATAATATTTATCGTACTACCATTTGTTGCATTAGTTTTCCACGGTGTTAAAGGTATTTCAACATAAGCATCATTATCTAATACTAACTGACCGTCTATAAACCCATTCGTGCTAAAGTTTGCATTTATAATTTTAGCATTGTTATTATTACCTGAAGCATCTACCCAAGTTTCTAAATTTGAATCTTGATTAGATTTTCCTTGTGCATTAAGGTCGCATATTAAACCAGCTTTGCTTATTTCAAGAGGTGTATAATTACCTTTTACTACATTAACAGAAAGTTCAAGCGTCTTATCATCTCCACTTTCACTCGTTGCTCTTATAGAAAGTGTATGTCTACCTACATTTAATCTTCCACCAGCTATAGTCCAATAATAGTTACCAGCAGTAGCACTTACAGTCTTTTCTATAAGATTATCTATACTTAAATAAACCGTAAATGTTTCATCACCTTTTTTAGATAATCTATAGTTTACTTCTATTCTTTCTCCGTAGGTATACTCTGCTTCATCAATATTAGTTGACGATATATACAATTCAGTAGAACTTGAAACAACTAAGTTGAAATTAATAATATTACTTGTATAATCTCCAACAGTAGCATAAATGGTTACAGGGAACGCACCTACACCTACTACATATTCATCTAAATATATTTCATTATATCCACTACTAGCATTTACTTCTTGAGTAGTATTACCAATCTTAAAGGTTACTTTAATATCTCCTTCAATTTCTGTAGTTATGTCGTAAGGAAATAATATTTTACTACCAACAGACCAATCGGCATTAGTATCAAAAGTTGTATTTATTTTAATTCCACCAACGATTACAGTCCATTCAAGCTGGTTAGATACCATTCCAACTCTATCCTTTACATATATAGCTACTGTATTTCTCATTTTAGTAAAGTATTTACTAGGTATATTTATATTGTTGTTACCTTGCTTAACTTTTACATACAAACTTTCTATACCATTTATACTTACATAAGCAGTACCCTCTCCTAAGCTGACAGAACTAAAGAATATAGGAATGTTTAAATTAGTGTTCTCTTGTATAGCACAATCTTCAAATTTAGAAGTGATTGTAGGTATTGTAACACCTCCACCACCGCCCCCATTTTCTTTTAAATACTCTATATCTTCTTGCATTTTAGAAGTTTTAGCATTTAAATTTTTGATTGATTGTGTATTAGTAGCTACATTAGTTTTTAAATCATCTATTGCTACATTATCTGTCATTTTTTCAGATAATTCTCTTAATGCACCTTCAATATTTTTACTTTTAAAGTTTCCTTCTAAGTCTAATATACCTATTTCAGAGGCTTGTTGAGTTATATTTTCATACTTACCCGTTTCTTTATTAAGAATTTTAATCCTCATGCTAATAAACACCTCCTTAAAAATAAAAGCCCTAGTTATTTAACTAGGACTTATTTGTTTATGATCTATCAGATAAATTTATTATTAATTCATCTATTAAAGTTTTACTTATACTATCTTTTACATCTTCATAATTTGGAGTATATTGATAACTTGAATTATTTACACTTATATGTTTAAAAGCATTACTTACTTGCCACATTTGTAAATGTATTTTATCTTTATTTATAGTCATTGTAGTATACATTGGTAATATTGTAGCATCTATCTTAGCCATCCACCACGGTAATTTAGTAGACTCATCATAGTCATAACCAGCTTGTGCATTTGTAGGATATAAACTTATTTTCTTTTCTTTGCCTGTACATTTCCATCCAGTAGCATTAACTGAAACATAATGAGTCCCATTTGCTAAATCTTCATTATGATTAATACCAATCTCACCGTCTATATTAGTTTGTGAAGCTTCATCAACATAAGGAGTAGTTGCTTTATTATTAAAATCATAATATGTATTATATTCACTTACACCATCATATCTAGTATATAAAGCTTTGCTTCTTGCATAAATGTGCTGATGTCCACAACAAACTAAAGGTATTTTATGTTTTTCAATTACAGGAACAAATTTTTGCATCCTTTTAGTTCTTACATTAGTAAAACAACTTTGGTGCATATATACTATTATCCATCTTAAAGGTCTTGAAGAATCTTCTTTTAGATTAGTTATTAATTCATCTAAAGCATTAGCTTCAGCTTGTAAAAACTCATCAGTATTTGCAAAATCTCCATTATCTACATACTCATAATCTTGATTAGAATTTACAGATATAAAACATACATCACCTAAGAAGTAATGATAGAAGCCATTCCACTTAGGATTTTCATTAGTGAAATAGTTTTGGAAATTAGAAGAATATTTTTTAGCCCTTAAATCATTGTTACCAACACAAGCCATCAAAGGAACATTATAATTAACATGATTTAAATGCTCATTCCATAAAAACATCTCTTCACGTCTTTTCCCATTCTGCGTTATATCTCCAGTATTTAAATGGAAATCATAATTCACATTACCTACTTTATTAGTGTCTTTTTCCCACTCTTGTATCTTATTAAATACATTTCTAAAAGTGTTTGCTTCCTCTAAATTCCAACTTTGTTCATCAGATGTCCAAAGAATTTTTATTTCATCCCCTGCATCTAAGTTATATTTTTTAACTTCAAATTCTTCTATGTCAGACCATACACCTTGAAAACCTACTTTGTACTCATATATACCAGCTTCTAAATCTCTTATTATAGCTCTATGAACACTTGCAGTACAATCGACGTGCTGATAATATTTATTACTATCACATTTTACTTTTATCCATTTATTGCTACCTTGTTTTCTATACCATACCCAAGCTTCTTCTGTAACTCTTGTTTGGAATGTAAAAGTTCTTGAGCTTTCTCCTTCTTGACCGTATCCTAATACAAAACAGTTTATACCGTCCCAGTTGAAACTTCTTGCATATCTAAACATATCCCATTGACCGTCGTTTACCGAGCATGGTCTTTCTTTAGCTACTTCGCATTGAGTAAAGTCTACTAAAACAGTATCTTGATAGTTATTTCCATATCCATTAGCATATCCTGACATATCAGTTGCCTTATAAGCATTTCCAAAGTCTACACGTCTAACTCCTACTTTATTACTAGCCCCACTTCTATAATTTCCTTGATAGCAAGGAGGAGCTTGACCTTCTTCTTTTCCACCTACTGCTAACATATCTATAAATCTTTCTTGTATAGTTACACCACCACTTATTGGATCAGTAACAGAATAAACTGGAAAATCTATAGGAGTTTCACTACCTATACATAAATAAGCAACAAAACCTTTATCAGAGAATTTCATCCCTACCCCATTACTATCATTCCATACCATGTCATATTCTTTTATCTTAATTCTACATTCATCATTAAAATAATCATTATGCTTATACCCCACAACTAAGAATGAAGAATAAGACGGTATAACACCATGTAATTCAAGAGAAGTCCACGAAGTATTTGCATCTTTATACCAAAGATATAAACCTTCTAAAGATATATCTTGTTTAGTAAGATTATATAATTCTATAAAGCTATGACTTACTGGTGTAGAACTTAAAGCATTTCCTCCACCATACATACTATTTATCAATAAACCTTTATAGTTTTTATTGTCTGAATTACTTGGTAAGCTAACATTAAATACGCTATTTTTTATTGCTCTAAGTTTTCCATCTGCCCCAACGAATACTCTATACTCTACTTCTTTATCATCTTTAAGTATTACATATTCATCAGTCATATTAGAAGCACCTTGCAATAATCCAGCTTCTATCAATTTAGCCTCATTACCTTCTAAAACCATTATTCTGTCCGTACTATTAAGACTTGCTTTTTGAGTAAGTTCTGTTATTTTAGTACCTGTAACTGTTGCCATATTATCACTCCTATTCTTTAATTTTTCCATTGTGATATAATAAATAATTATTATCCTTAAGTAGTAAAGGATCTTTATTATCTAACAATAAAGCCTCTGATACGTAAATATTTTCTATGTCATTATCAGATGATATTGAGCCATGAGAATATAATATATAAGAGTTATCATCAAATAATAAAGGTGTTCCATCTGGAAGCAACATAGCACCGATAATATCTGCTTTATCCGACACTGGAGGAATTACACCTTGTTTCAATGCTTCTATTTCTGCTTTAAGTAAAATATTATCTTTTTCTAACTTAGATATTTTATTGCCTAAAAATAAAAACATATTTTGAATTTCTTCTAATACTGTACCTTTTATTTCATTATCAGCTTCTACTATAATATCTGCAGTATCTATCCAAACTTCATAGTTATTACTAGGAGGCTCTTCTTCACCACCCCATACATTACAATTGCTTGATGAAGTTCCTCCACTTGGGTGATTTTTTATATGTTCACTAATTTGTTTACTTATATCATTAATAGTACTCTCTGCATCACTACCATTAGCCATTTCAACGTCAATAGCATCTATCAACTTAAAAGTACCATTATTTTTCTGCTTAATTTTGTCAATTAACTCTATAGCCATAACAACACCACCTAACTAACGACTACCGTTGTATTACCTAGATTGCTATTAGTAGATTTATATATATCATAGCTTTCTGTGTATCCACTAGCATTAGTAAACTGAATAGTATTTACCTTATTAAATCCACCTTCAAAGCCTCCAACTTTAAAGCTACAGTTTCCAAAACTTGTAGGAACGCAATAGAATATATGTTGACCTTCTCCACAATTAACAGTAAAAGTTTTATTTCTACTTGAAGATAATTCCTTAGATAAAGATTTTATAAAATCTGAATCATATGTACTAGCATTTGATACTCCCCAATACCTACCATTTAAGAAATTAAAGCTAATACTTTTACTAAAATCACCTTTACCGTCATTAGCTTCCAATTTAAAGCTCTTGTTTGCACTAAAAGGTGTATTATATGCAAAAGACCTTACAGACACCTCTAAGGCTTGATTATTGAATTTTTGTCTAGTTATATCTTTGTTATAACTCCAACTAAAAATAACACTATCAATTATAGTGCCTTTTTCTATAGTCGTTGGTTTATTAGAAGTTAAGTTTATAGTTAAAGGAACGTATAGAAGTTCATTTAATGCTTCTTGGTGTGCCTTTAATTTATCTTCTATCTCATTCATGTTTTGAGCATTAACAGGAGTAACACCATCTATCCATTTAGGGCTACCCTCTCGTATGTTTTTTTCTAGTCCTTCACCTACAGTAAGTTCTCCACATAAGAACTCGCCACAAATAGCAGTAGTTCTAGATTGGTTAGGCAAAGTTATACTTGTTACAATCTCACCGTCAGCATAGAAATTTAATACATTATCTTCAAGCCTTACATCATCTATTTTGTTTGTATGAGTATGGTCTAGTTGAGAAAATATATCTTTTAATGAGTCTATATCTTCTTGTGTAAAATAATCTACCCCTTTAATAGGTGTATATCCATCTTCACCTTTTGGACCTTTAATTCCTATACTAGCAGTACAACTTAAATTATCTTCTGTATTCAATTTAACATTTAATTTAGATTTGTTTGTAAGTTTAGCTTTTATATTAGTTGATGATGTATTAGTCAAGTGTAACACCACCTAATACACTAAATTTAGTTGGCAGTATTATAGTATCAACTCTTCCATCCGCAAGATTAAGCTGAATATCATATAGATAATCACCTACAGGAATATTAGTTGCCTTTTTATCTAGACAAACTGTAAAATGGTGTTCATCAAATTCAGTTATAATCTTTTGTATTGCTATAGGACTTTCTTTAGTATCTTTTCTAACTGTAAAATAGGCTTTATCACCTTCTGAAAAAATATAATTATCCACATCTATTGTAAACGTAGCAGTATCTCCTTGAACTATAGACATTTGATTACAATAAGAAATTTTAAACATTTAACCACCACCTTTTTAATGGAAAATAGGAAAACTAGGGAATTTAATCCCTAGTACAATAAAAAAAAACTTATTTTATTAAATTCTCTTTCCCTTCTGTTATTAATATTAAGTCTATATCCTCTTTATACTGTGGAAATTTTTCTACTGTTTGAGTATAAGATATTTTTCCCTTTAATATTTGCATAGCTAAATAAGTTACCATAAAATACACCCCTTTTTATATTTTTATATATTTAAAGAATTAAAAATTAATTCATTTACTGCATCTTGTGTTATTGATAATTCTTGTTTTAACTTCTCATTTTCGGCTTCTAAAATGGATATTTTTTCTTGAATTATTTCAATTTCAGTAGGCTCTTGTGGTGGAGTTGGTAATTCTTCATAACTAAATATTAATTCTTTAGTTTCAAGATTAACCATAACTCCCGTACTACCTTTAGATAATTTAGGATATTCCCCATACTCAAAAGTTAATAATCCTATACTAGATTTTTCTCTTTCTTTTAATTCTGTATATATTTCATAATCTTCATCAAAAGTTGTTTCTCTTACATATCCTTGACAATCACCTACAATTTTTATAACATTCCCACTTGTCAAGCAATAATATATTTTAGTTCCTATTTGTTTTATCATCTTAATTTTCTCCTTATTTTCCAAAAACTTCATATCCAGAAAGATATACATAAACATAACGAGTTGAATCAACCTCTAATGTTACCCCTTCTTTGTCTACACCTATAATTCTCAAATATCCTTCATGTATTGGGGACAATCTAGGTGCATAAATAACAAATTTGCCACTATTATTAGTAATGCAAAAATTACTAGCTTCACCTTCAGAACCCTCTGATGGGGAACTTTGAATTTGAGCATAATTAAATCTAAGAATAATATTTGTTGGTTCAAAATCTAAGGGAGCTGAAAAAATTAGTTTTTTTACTGTCGCAGGAGTACTTGAAGTACTATGATAATGACCAAAGCCATCATACAATCTTCCAGTTGCATATTTTACAGTTTCAATTTCTCTAACTTTACCAACTAAGCTTAATAACTTATCTGTATCGCTACATTCAACGCCTTTTTCTATAAGATTACTTTTCAAATTAGTATGACAAGTTTTTAATTCATTTTTTATATTAGTAGTTTCATCAACTAATTGTTTAAGAGTAGACATTATAACACCTCTCTTATTGCATTTATATTATTTTGAAGTGTAGCTTTATTTGTTCCTAGTTCTGATTGTAAATTTAAAATACTTGTTTTGTTCTCCAAAAGAGCATCTTCTACATTAGTAGCTTCGAACTTATTAGTAGGATCTGCAATGCTTACTCTTTCAGCAGTTAATTCTAATCCATCTACTTTACCTTTTACTTCTTGTATAGCAGTGTCTATTTTATCTGCATTGGAATTGAATATATCTATATTATAATTTTCGCTTTGTAATGGTTTCTCTAATTTTAAATTACTTGTATAGTTAGGCATTATTCAACCACCTCTCTAATTTCTTGATGTGTAAATTGGTTTAATTCTTGATGTGTTTTAGGTTTAAGCTGTTGATGGGTATTAAATATAAATTCTAGAATATAAGCTAAGTGTGCTGGTTTAATTTCATCTATAGCATTTTTAAAATCATCTAAATTCTTAGGTCTACCTTTTTCACTTACAAACTTAAGTTTAAAAGCATAATCATTATACATTTCAGTTATTTCAACTTCTCCACAATCAAAAGCTAAAGCAGTATCTTTTATCATTTTTATAGTAGTTGTTCCATTACCTATTTTTTTAGCTTTTATACGTTCTCTTCTTTCTTCATAAGTCTTAGATTTATCAGTTTTAAGCCCTAACTCTTCTTCAAAATAATCAAGTCCCCAAGTCGCAGTATCAACGTATAAATTATTAACTAAATCATCTATACTTTCTTTTATAAAATTATGTTCTACACTTTGACTAGACATATATGATTTTACAAAATCGCTATCATGATAAAAAGATGGCAACATATCTATTAAATTCATATTATACCACCTCTACATAAGAAAAAGATATTGTACCAACCTTAGGAACGTCTGTATCTAGCAGGTTAACATTATTCATAGCACCATTAACTTTAAAATCTGAATAATCAAATACCCCAGTAGTATCAAGAAGTAAATTCCCTAGTCTAGCAGTAGATACATAAGTATCTTTAAAAGCTATTTCTTTTAGATATTGAGTTAATTTATCTTTAAATAATGTTTCAATTTCGTCTTGAGAATATCCCCTTGAAAGTCTTACAGTAGCACTTACATTTATAGTTTTTTCAGTAGCACTTACAACAGTTACATTAGCACCTATCGGTCTTTTTTCTTCAATATTAGCTTTTACTTTTTCTATTAGTTCACTAGATGCTCCTAGCATATCAGTATTAGTTATCACAATTTCGACTGTGCCATTTCCATTTTTTAAGGGATATACTTTACAAGCACCTACTCCATCAACTTCTAAAGTCCATAATTCATAGTGTGCGACATTTCCACTTGTATATGATTTCTTTATAGTTGTAAAAAATCTTTCTCTTAAATCTTCATCACTTTCTACATCTGTTCCATTTTTAAAATTAGATTTAACATATATGTCATTTACGCCATTTATAGACTCTGTAGCAGTTAATCTTGTATTAGCTGATAAATTACATTGCTTTCCTACTTCTAAGGCTTCTACAACTAATTCTGCTTGATTTTCGGCTATTGTAGCATCATTTAAAACAACAAAATACAAACCATCAACAGATAATATAGTTCCATTAGATATTAAAGTTCCATTCTCACCAGTAAATATTACTTCTCCTACTGATTTAGTTCCTTGTTTTCTAGATATTCCATACTCTTCACATTTAATGTCTAAGTAATTAAAATATCCATTTTTTACAAAAGCCATATTTACTAAATCTTGTTGTTCTATATAGAATTTAGCTAATTCATAACACAAAGGAGAAGCCATATTATTTAAAAATGAACCTTCCCTTTTATCTACATTTATATCAGTATTATTTAATACTCTTTGTTTTATTTCTTCATATGTTTTAGACATTTACTATCACCTCACCATCGTAAATCGTCTTAACTCTTACATTAGCACTTAAAACATCACCATCAAAGCTTGTAGATACTACATTTACATCAAGTATATAAGGATTAATAAGAAGTGCTTCTTTTATATATCTAGAAGCTTCTGATTGTGTTAATCCTTTTGTATATGCTTTACCTATAAGACTTAACAATTCGCTTCCATAGTCCCAAGTGTATATCTCGTACTGGTATCTAGGCGTTTGAAGTGCTTTATATATCCATATCTTTATGGCTTCATTTCCTTCAACTATTTTAAGCCCTTTTCCGACTTCCCTATAAATTGGCAAAGTTTCGTCTTTTACTATATCCTCTTTATAACTTACAAAAGGGAATAAGCTCATATACTCACCACCTTGCTTATGATTATAAATTTATCATTTATTTTCAATAAAATAACTTTATCATTTACTTCTAATTTATCTTGAACGTTATATTTTATTTGGTGCCTGTGGTTACCGTCCCCAGTAGTATCTCCACCATGTGTATGCCCTTGATATTCAGTAAATAAATCTTCGCTTCTATCTTTTAGCCATTTATCAATAAGTAAATTGTCTTTATCAAGTACAATATCATTTAATTGGACCTCTAAATTAGGCAAAGGAGTTTTAATTTTTGCAATAAAAAAAGAAGGCTCGACCTTCGTTGCTTCTCCCATAACTTGATATAAACCTAAAAAAGGATTATTCATTAAACAACCCTCCTTGCACAATTATAATCTTTTCTACTACTTAAGCTACTGATTTTTACTACATCACCAGTCTTAGGAGAATGTATATATTGATTATTTCCACAATACATACCAACATGGTGTACTGGACTTCCAAAGAATACTAGATCGCCTATTTGTAAATTGCTTTTACTTACTGATTTTCCAAAAGTAGATTGTTGCTTACTTGTTCTAGGTATACTTATACCAACAGAAGCATAAGCTTTCATCATTAAGCCACTACAGTCATATCTTGGTCCAGTTCCTCCCCATAGATAAGGAGTACCAAGCTTACTTTTACAAAATGCTAAAGCTTTACTAGCTTTTTCATTTACACCATTGTTACTAGAAGGAGTTTCTGAAACTTCAACACCTATTAAAGCTTTTCCTTTTCTTCTTCCGAACGCTAAAGCACTTTTCTTATCTTTCATAAGTAAATCTATATGATAAACACCGTTAGAGTCTATTACAATTGCCCCACCTCTGTCAGTTACTGTATAAATTAAATTATCTCTATCAGTTCCAGTTCCTTTAACTTGAATTTTAGTTTTAAATGGTACCGACTTAGGTGCTGCACAAGTTAATTTATTTGGATCTAACTTATTACCCATAGCATCAAGTAAACCACCTTGCATAGAATTGTTAGCTGGATAATAAGCAGTAAATTCAGCATTAACTTCTTTTCCACCAGTTACAGTTGCACTACCATCTAAATTAGCATTTGTTTCAGTTTTTTCATCTTCCCCTGCAGATACTTCATTCATTATGTTTTTAAAGTTCAACTCTAAGTCTATAGTATAATTTCCACCTTCCCAAGTATGCGTATCACTATCTATATAAAATAAACCTACTAGACCAGTATGAGAATCTTTAACTTGAACTCCATAGCCAGTTATACAAGTTGTATCACCAAAGCCAGTTAAACTGCAAGTCTGCTCAATATCTTTTAACATTGCTTTAGCTTCTGCATTACTGTCTTTGTTTTCTTGAATCTTATATATATCTTGAAATAATCCATAGGTTTTAAGCCATTCATCATTTTTAACTTCTGATACTTTATTTCCGTTTTCATCTACAATTAATACTTTATTAACCATATTAGATACAGTTTCTTTAAAGCTACTTGATAATATATTTTTACCTTCTTCAAAAGATAATTTAAGTTTTACAATACCTTTTTCACTAGCATAAAATTTGTTACCTCTACTGTATAACATATATTTTTTACCAGTATTTTTAGCTTCTTCTGTATATGCAGTCATTATCATATCATAAGCAGTAACACCTAAAAAAACTTTAGTTACACCAGTATGGGCTTGAATTATATCACCTTTATTAAGTCCATATTCAGTAAGAAAATTATTATAGATAGTAGATGCAGTTTGATTTTTTATATTCTTAGATACTTTTATATCATTAAGTTTTGCACAATAGTCGTAACATAGAAAACTCATAGCATTATCACTAGATTTTTCTCTTTCATATACAAAGCCCCTAAATAATTCATTATCATCTTCATAAAAAGATATTATGCTCATAATAGGTATATCAACTTTAGGAATATTTTTATCCATAGGACTACTGATTAATGAAAACTCAAGCTTTCTAGCACAACTTTTATAATCTCCACTCCAAGTAACATTAATTAATAAATTAGTTATATCGAGTTTTTCTCCATTAACCTTTTGGCATATTAATTTAATCATGGAATTATCAACTCCATACCTACATAAATAATATTATTTTTAGCTAAGGAAGGATATTTACTTGCATTAGCTTCTTTAATTTTAGGATATAAACTGCCTTTACCATAATATTTTTGTGCTATATCCCAAAGGCAATCACCTTTCACTACTTTATGAATTTTCTGAGTATTATTAGTGATTTCCTCACTAGGTCTAGTTAAATTATCACTTGAACTACTTGAACTGCTATTACTTAAATTAGGCACTTCAATGGGTCTATATTCTAATAAATTCAAAGTAAAATACAAATCTCTTGTGCCGTCTTGTTCTACCGTATCAAATTGTTGAATTAAGCACTGCATATTAGTCGGACTATCAGTAACAATAACTCTTAAAGGTTTACCCTCATACATCCACTTTTGTATTTTCTCACTAAATTCATAAGGTTTCATAAATCCAGTATAATCACAAAAGCTATATTCTTGATTAGGGAAAAAGCTAGTAAATTCAATAGTTTTAAGTGATGTGCCATTAAATATAGGCACTTCTCCAAGTTTTATAACTGATTCAGCATCTATATTATTACTTCTATTCACTCCAATAGATGGAGGAACTACTGGAAATCTTATTTTATCATTATCTGTTCCTAGATATATTTCCATTAATAAGCACCTCCGTAAACTATTTTATTTTCATTTATTTTCTTAAGTAATTGAGAAGCTATTTTATTAATGTCGCTTTCTTCTCTTACCGTTAAACCATTTACAACTACATTTATGCTATTAGTATTTTGACCTTTATCGTATCTATCAGCTTCTGTACGAGTTAATACACGCTCTCCGTCATGTAATCTATAAGGAACGTCATTTCCTACAACTCTTTTAGTTCCCCAAGCTGATTTCTTACCTTTGTCGGATTTTCCAGTAACATTATTTACAACTTTTGTTACAGTAGCAACTATTGGATTATTAGCAATAGAATCTTTTATACCTTGCCACATATTTTTTATACTTTCCACAAACTCAGAACATTTAGCTTTTACAGTTTCAAAAGTATTTTTAATACTTTCTATTTTAGATTTTACAAAGTCTATTACTGTAGCCGTTTTATCTCTTATTCCTCCAAAATTGCTATCCCATGCAGCTTTAAGTAATACACAAGCTGCTACAACTGCTGCTATTATTGCAATAACTGGCAACATAGTTGTATTTATAAAAGTCATTACTGCCCCAACTGTTACCCCTGCTGCTGATAATGCAGTAAATATAGATATTGCACTTGCTATTATTGGTAATAATGCACCTACTACAAGTAATAAAGCACCTACACCTAAAGCTATCATAGCAAATGTAGTTATATTCTTTTTAGTGCTTTCATCAAGTCCATTAAACCAATTAACTGCTTCTTGTATTTTTTCAGTAATAGAAGCTATTGCAGGTTTTAAAGTTTGATATATAGCTATCCCTGCTTCTTCTAATGCTGATTTTAATTGTGCTATACCGCCTTTACTATTATCATTCATAACATCAGCCATAGTATTTAAAGCATCTTTTGAATCAACTATTTTACCTTTTAAATCTTCGTATTCATCACCAACACCATCTAATATTTTTTGAAGTGCATCAACTTGAGTTTTTCCACCTATCATAGCTAAATAATAGTTTTTCTGTTCATCTGTCATTCCTTTAAGTTTGTCATTAAGTTCAGCAAACACATTTCCAAGTCCTTTAAAGCTTCCATCTGCATTAAAAGCATTTAATCCTAAGGCTTCCATAGCTTCCCCTGCTTGACCTGCACCAGTTGTCATATTTATTAATACAGAGTTTAAAGCTGTTGCACTTTCTGTTCCTTTTAAACCTCTGTTTGCCATAACCCCCATAATAGCATTAAGTTCTTCCATAGGTACATTCAAGTTTTTAGCAGTACCACCAACAACTACAAGACCTTCCATTAATTGTTGGATAGAAGTATTTGAACTATTAGAAGTTTTAGCAACCATATCTAAATAATTTTCTAAGCCACTTTGACCTACTTCGGACATTTTTAGTCCTAAAGATGACATCGAGTCCGTAACTAAATCTGCAGTTAAGCCTAAATCTATTGATGCAGCTTCTGACAATCTTAAAACAGGCATTAAAGCTTCTTGTGATTCTTTTACACTCCAACCAGCTAACCCCATATATTCAAGGGCATTTGCTGCTTCAGATGCACTTTTTGTAGTTTTTGACCCTGCATCTCTAGCAGCTTTTTCTAGTGCTTTTAATTCTTCTGGAGTAGCACTCATAACAGCTTGAACTTTAGACATAGAAGCTTCAAATTCCATACCTACTTTAGAACTAGCAGCAAATATACCACCTATAGCACCAGTTATTGCAGTACCTGCTATTGCACAAGATTTTCCAACTTGATTCATAGTGCCAGTAAAATCAGATAACTTCTTTTTGGTTTCACTTGTAGATTTATTTAGATTTGCCATATTATTTTTAACACTTTTTAAAGGTTTACTTATTTCATCTTTAAGCTTTATTACTGCTTGTAAGACTTTATCATTCATTTAATTACCTCCTTTCTAGGAGTTTAGCTTCTTTGTTCATTTGGTCGATTTCATAGTGCATAAATTCTCGTACTATTTGTTTTTCACCATATCCCATGTTATAAAATTGCATAGGTGTTATATGGTGATATTTAAACAAGTAATACATTAATTGCACTTTTCCATCACCTTCAATTAGTTTTTTATTTCATTTTCCTCTATTTCTGTTGCTGCATTTAATTTATTTATAGCTTCGTTTAAAGAGTCCATCTCTCCACTTAAAAGAAGCTTCTTAATTAACTCCCTATGATTTAAAGCTTTGAAATGTTTTTGAAGTTCTTTATTTTTAAACATTTTACAACCACAAGCTATAGTTTCAACTTTTAATTTGTAAGTATCTATGCTATTTATTTCACCTTTAGTTATATCTATTGCCATTTCTTGTATTTCAGCAACTTTTTCTGCATCGATAGCTTCGATTTCAAACTCTAATTCTTGACCTAATTTTTTACAGTACATTTTGTGTACTCCTTTAGGCATTTCTATTTCATTTGCATCTAATTTTAATAATTGGTCTATTATATTACTCATAGTCTTTTCTCCTTCTATATATAAAAATAAAGACTAGAGTAATACCCTAGCCTTATTAAATTATTTTATTTAGTTTTACATTATATTAAATCTAAGAAATCATAGTCAGTAAATGTAAAAGGACATTCAGTTTGACCTAATGCACCTACTTCAAAGTCAAATAAAGTTAAATCATCAAATGATACGTTGTTTATTGCTATTCTTTCAACTCCATCAGAGTCAGGATCAGCTAATTTACCTATAAGAGTAAATCTAGGCTCTTTACCTTCTTTTATTTGTTGCCCTATAGCTTTTATCATTCTTGAATTAACTTTATGTAAAGCTAATGATCCTTTACCACTGTAACCCATGTATTTAGTTCCAGTAGCCATTTTCCCAGCCATCTTAACTTCTTCCTTTTGGAATTCTAATTTAGCTTGAAATGATTTTACTTCTGCAACTTCTTCTCCATCTAAAAAAACAGTACCATGAGTACCGTTCATTATTTTTCTTTCATCTATAGCCATAAATACACCTCCTACTGTAAAATAAAAGACCTAGAATAATCTAAGTCTTTAAAACTTAATCATAATAACCATCTTCAAGTCTTTTTATTGCTCTTTTAATAGTTATATGGTCTTTTCCTAATCTTTTACTTTCCTTCCATGAAGTTGAGCCATTTTTTATATTATTTACAATATTTACAGCTTCTTCTTTGCTTATAACAAGTTGGTCTTTCCTTTTTCTTTGAGATACTGAATTTTTATCACTATGAGTGCCGTGGAAATTAGGGTCTGTTTTATACAATTCATATACTTCTTCAATCGTCAGTTTTTTCTTGTATAAATAATTACTCAATTGTTTACTTGTAATACCTAGATATTCAGATATATTCTTTATGCCACAAATACCATTAAGTCTAACAGTATTAGTTTTATTTGAAGCTTGTTCCTCCATAGATATCCATCTACAATTAGAAGGTTCATAGTTACCATTGACATCAATTCTATCAATACTTAAATTATCAGAATATCCGTTTTCAATAGACCAATTAAACATATGCTTAATTGAATCAAATTTAAATTTTATGCCTCTCCCACCATAATTCTCATAACCATTAGCACTAGGGTCATTACACCTTTTATACGCTCCATAACACAACCTTGCCAATCTTTCATTTCTAGCATATAACCCATGCTTTTCAATCTTCTTATTTCTAAATTTCCTAGCACAAGTAGGACACATAGTGCTTTTAGAAAGGTCGCTAGTTTTTTTATAACAAACATTTCCACAACTACAAACACATTTATGAACTACATATCCATTTTTTCTTTCGCTTGTAGGTTCAACAGACACAAAGTAACTCATAATAAGACCTCCTAGTAATATTTTATAATATAATTATATCATATTACTAGACACAATGGAAGCTTTTAAATAAATATAACGCTATATAGAAATTCCAATCATTATATCTTCCATCGCATCAACAACTTTAAGTGATATAGCTATAAATACATTTGATTGTGTATTAGCTTCTTTTAGTTCTTGCTCAGACATAGCATTTACATCTAAGTTAGTATTATCTTTAAGCCATTTTTTCTGTGCTGATAAATCTATACCAACTGTATTAACCTTTTCTATTAACTGTTCAGTAGCTAATTCATCTAAATAGTTCTTTATTTCAGTTATTAAGATACACTTGTTATCATAGTTGTTAGGAACTTTACCTATATATTTTTCAACTATAACTCTTCTTAAATCATTGTGTATTAAATTCAAAGTTTTTCTTAGTTTTATTTTTTGGAAAGCATTACCCTTTACATCAGTTAAAGTAGTAAGTGAGTTTACACCTCTTGCAACTCTCACTTTACCCATTTCTCTTACAAGGATTAACTCTCCATTATCTATACGAGTATCAGCTTGTTCTTTAGTTAAATTTTCTATAGCATCAACATCTGATAAAGTAGCAAAAGTTATAGATTGATGAAGCGGAGTTCCTTCTATAAGTCCAGCTATCCTTGCACTATGATTAGCAGTAGTTACAGATTTTCCATCTACAACTATATTTTTAGCAGTATAGTTTATTATAGCTTCGCTATCAGCTTTCTCATTTACAAGTATTGCATCACACTTATATTTAACAACATCATTCATTTTCTTTATAAATGTTTTTATAGCAGTTACATCAGAAGTTTCAGCACTTGGCATACACATTAAATTAAACTCTACACCTTCAAAATAAGTTAATGCTTCTGATATATTTGTGCCAGTACCTAATACAAACAATTCTATCTTATTAGGTGAACCCTTTAATACATCTTTTATTAATCCTTGATTAGCTTCTGATAAGTTAGAAGGTATATCTCCTTCATCAAATACAGTTAAAGAAGCCTTTGTAGTATCTTTTAATATTAAAGCGACTATACCTCTTTGACTTCTTATTACTGCTGATTTAGCTAATTGTTTAAATGATATATCAATTATTGGTAATCCCATTTAATCACCCCTTCATATTTAAATTTACATCTTGCATATTTTCACAAGCTTCATTGTCAATTTTTATAAAGTCAAAATAAATTATATAAATTAAAAAATCTAACATATCCCCTACTTCATCAGTTAAGAAGTTAGGCTCAACGTTAGATATATTTAAAACTCTATCATTAACTTTTATATTTCTAGCAAATAAACCTTCTAATTTATCTGCTATATCATAATTATCTAGCTTACTACCACCAAAATATTTTACTGAAATCATTAATTGCTTTTCATTAGTTTTCAAAGTAGAAGCTTTACTTGTAACTGGTACCAAAGTTACATAAAAACATTCATTTTCAAAAGTCCCCTCTTGATTTTGAACTATCACATCACAATTAAAATTATCAGATAAAATTTTAGTAGTAGAATATAAAATATCTTTGTAAGTTATCATATTAACCTACTTTCTACTTAAAAAGATTATCTATCATTATAGAAAATTCTTTATCAAGTTCTTGTTCTATTTCTTTTACTGATTTTTCAAGCATATAAACTCCATCTACAAAAGATTTTCCACCTCTTGTTCGGTGTCCGTATTCAACATATTGAGCATATTTAACATTGTTGTAAACTACCCTTGCTAAATCACCATCTTTTTTAGAACGCCAACTTTTCCTCAATACCCCACTATCTACTGGAGTCTTTAGCTTAACTTTTCTAATAAGTTTACTAGATATTTTACTTAGCGTTTTAGGTATCTCTACATCAAAACCCTTAATAGAACTATCAAGAATATTAAGTAATTTATCTAATCCTTGAATTTCCATTTTAAGCCCTCTCTTTATAGCTTAATAAAGTTTCACTATGAGAAGAATAATAAAAAGGCTTAGAAGCTAAATAAATAGATATTTTACCCATTGTAGTAACTTCTACTGTATCACCTTCTTGTAAATCTATGTTAGGGTTTAAAAATAACAAATGTGAAAAAGCTAATTTGCCAACTCCATCAGACGTCATTATAGGAGTATCTTTTTTAGATAAAGCACATTTAACATTTTCAGCTATTATTTTTTCTACAGTTTCAGTTACACCAGTATTTTCATTTTTAATTTTAGCTTTTCTTTTAATAGTACATCTATCAAAATAAGTGCTTTCTAATATTTCAATATCAGTCATTAGTAGCACCTAGCCCTTCTATACTGCTTTAAAAATTCTTTATCAATTGAAGTTAAAGTTGCACCATTAACTGCTTCTCCAACATTGTATTCTATTTTAGTGTCCCCTCTGCTTATAGATTTAATTTCACCAGCATTTTGAGTTCCACCAGTTGTTAAAGGCTTCATAATAGATATAACTTTATCCTCTATAAAGCTTTCTAATCCACAAGTCAACTCATTTACATTGCAATAATCTACAACCATAGTTTCTACTTTCGCTAAATAAAGCAATATTAAGTTATCATGCTTATCATCAGTAATATTTAATATTAATTTTATGTTTTCTAACATAATTATCACCTATATAAAAAAAAGATAGAGGATTATTCCTCTACCTTCTTAGTTTTTCTAGTTCTTTTTTTAGGCTCTTCTAAACTAGCAACCCTTAAATTCCCTTCTTCTAAAAGGGATTTATTAGGGTGTAACTGTTATTTTAACTGCTTTTGTAGCATCTGTTAAAGCAACTAAAGCAACTTTTCTAGTTATAACAGTGTTTATTCTCTTTTCTTTTTGTCTATCTTGTTCAACTTCGTTTTGCTTCTTAACAAAGCAAGTAACTGCTTCTTTAGTAGCTAAGTAAGCAGTATTTTTAGGCACTTTTTTAGAAACTGCAACTGGTACTCCACATATGTCCCCTATTTGTCCGTTATATAACATTTCTCCTAATCTTGAAGCTTTAAAGTCTGCATCTTTTCTTACTTGTGCTTTTAAATCATTTCCTATTATTAAGAATAATCCTGTTTCATCTTCTATATTCATTTTTTCTATTGCATCAACTACTGCATCATAAGAGAAAGCACCAGTATGAGTATGTAAAGTAGATGTCTTAGCTATTTCAGTAAAGAAATCATTGTTTAAATCATTTACCATTTCTATAGCTGATCCTTTTACTCCTACTTCTATTACATTCTTATCTTTCATCGCTTGTTCATCAGTATAATCAAATACTTGTTGCTTAACTATAACATCGTAATCTTTATCAACGAAAGTTACTTTACCCCTTTCTGTGTTTCCTGCACCTTCTTCAACTGCTTGTACTGCACCTTCATAAGCATAAGTATTTATAGTTTTCTTCATACCTTCTACACCTTGTAAGTCAGTGTCAACAGTCATAAATTTTATTGAGTCTAATTTAGTTTCTAATATATCTTTAAATTTATTTTCTAATACAAAATTTTCATATACTACATTATCATTCCATGCCATAATAATTCACCTCATAATTTAATTAATTTTTCGATAGTTCTAAATATAAATCTTTATCTTTTCTTGCAAGTTCTGCTTGTTGTACTAAAGACATTTTCTTGAATTCTTCTTTAGTTATTCCATTTGTAGCAACTGCAACTTTTGGAGCAGAACCTCTTAATCTTTCAGTTACAGTTTTTTCTATAGCTTCCGACCAACATTTTTCAAACACTTCTACATTTTCCATTATTTCATCAGCAGTATTTGATTGTATGAATTGGCATAATTCTATTGGTAATCCTTTTTCACCTAAAAGCTTCATAGTTTGATTTTTAATCTTTTCTTGCTCAAATGCTTTCATTTCAGCTTCATACTTAGCTACTTTATCCTCAAATCTTTTACGCTCTCTTTCAGCTTTAGCCTTTATCTTTTCAGCTTCTGTCATTTTAGCAAGTTTTTCTGATTCTTCTTCTATAAGCTTTTCTTGAATCTCTTGTTGCTTTTGCCTTTCAGCATCTAGCTTTTTTCTTTCTTTAGCTATTCTTTCTGCAACTATTTTATTAAGTTCATCTTGAGTAAAAGTTTTAACTTCTTTAGCTTCTACTTCTGTATTTTCTTGTACTTCATTATTAACAACGTTGTTTTCTAAATTTTCCATTTTAATCCTCCTATTTTAAAGCTATAGTAAGCTATAATATCCGTTTTAAGTTCGTCAACTTTAAATATAATTAATAAACCTTATTTCTTTAACGTCTAACAAGTAAAAGACAATAAAAAAGCCCTTACTAAAGACTTTAGTAAAAGCTAAAAATACTATATATAATATATATTTATTCTTTATTCTTTGATAGTGTTGTTAGATAGTTGTTAGATTGTTGTTAGCAAATCTCTGCAACCATTGAAAACACTACGTTTTATTTGTTACATTGTTGTTAGATTGTTGTTAGCTAATTGCAATAAAAAAAGACTAACTAAAGTTAATCTATTTTATAAATTCTAGCCCATTCTTTATATGTAATATTTGATGGAATTTCTATTCTTTTTCCTTTGCTATCTCTTGCAAATCTAGTTGAGTAATCATCTTCTATGTAAGGTATTTCACAAGAGCGACAGTGAACGTGCATAGGCGAAGCATTAACTCCAACTACTCTATCTTTTAAATCAAATACTTTTCCATCTAACTTTTGGCATATTTCAGAAGTCCTATTGTCTAAAGTAGCAAGGAATTGATATTTATCTACTTCTAATTCTTCATAAGCTTTCGCAGTAGCTTCTCCCATGAAATATGAATGTTCTGTATGTATAAGCCTAATACAATTTTTTAAATCTGCATCTAATCTCTTAGATAATGCTTTAGAAGTTTCTTTTACACCTTTACCTTGTATAAGCATTTGAGTAAGTTCTTCAACCATAGCATTTTTTAATTTAGTTCTATTACTCCATAAACGGTTACTATAATGCCTACCACTCCAAGGAAAAGCTAATATTTCTTTTATCATATCATTATCAATATATGAAAAACTAGCACCTACACCTATTGCTTTATGTATATCATATATAGTTTGATAGTAATTATCTTTTATAGTGCTACTGTAAGCTATTTGAAGCCTTTTATTAGTGTTTTCATATACTTCATTAATGTATTTACCACACTGATAAAACATTTCTTCTAAACGGCTTATACGGCTTTTCATAGCTAAAGTGTTTAGTTCTAGTAAAAGTTCATCATCTGCATATTCCTCTATAAGCTTCATATAAGTTTTTAAATCATGTTTAAACTCTTTATATTCTTTACCATTCAGAAGCTTTTGAGCATCTTTATAGCTTAAATTATTATCATCAGCATATTTATAAAATAAGTTACTAATTTCTTTACTTATGTTATTCATAGCTTTTTTATATTCTTTTACTAATTCTTTTTCTATTTTCTTTAAATCTTTTAAGCCTTTTTTCAGTTTATAGGCTTCTCTTTTCTCCCAATATTCTTTACTAGATAAATTATTCTTCATTTATAGCACCTTCTTTATTTTGTGCATTAAAAAAAGCTTCCTCAATTCTTTTAGAAGCTATATCAAAATAATTTTTATCAAGTTCTATACCTATAAATTTACGATTAGTGTTTGCACAAGCTACACCAGTTGTTCCACTACCCATAAAACAATCTAAAATTGTATCTCCTTCATTACTAGAATTGATTATATGCCTTTTAATTAACTCTAAAGGCTTTATTGTTGGGTGTTTATATTTCTTTTTATCTTCTGCGTTTACTTTATCTATATAGTAAGTGAATTTAGTGTGATAATTGCCAAATATCTTAACCCCTTTTTCCCTTAAAAATATAATATATTCTGTATCACTTAAATATTTGTTGTTGCATAAAGGAGTTGGGTTTGTTTTATTGAACGTTAATATGTCATAATTCAGTTTTTTATTTATTGCATATTCTAAAAGTATAGGAACTTGCTTCTTACTACAATATATGTATATATTTATTTTTTTCATTTTTTGTTCTATTTTATTTAATATTTCCAAATCAAAGCCATTTGACATAAAATTAATTTCACTTAAATTATTTCTATTTCCAAAAGCCCCTCCACCTTTTCCAGCATGAACTATATAAGGTGGATCGATTATTGCTAAATCAATGCTTTTGTCTTTTACAAGGTTTATTTTTTCCAAACAATCACCATTATACAACTTATACATTTATATCACCTAATTCAGAATAATTGTCCTCATAAAGCTTATTAGCTTCATTTTCTTTTTTCTCTATCTCTGCTTGAATATCACTAACTCTTGGCGACATTCCAATTATAGTTTCTTCTGATAATATACCAGTAAGATTTTGCATTATTTGAGATAATTCAAGTTCATTATTAGGCGTATTTCTAGTGAATACTGGCTCAATAGCTAAATAAGAATAATCACTATTATTTTTCATCTTAGTATAAGCACATAACAACTCTATTCTTCTCATTAAGCCCTTTTTAAATTTACTTTCCTTAACTCCTACTAAGTTTTCAAGCCCCATAAGCTTAAATTTCATTGCAATACCTGAAGCGTTTGAGGAAAACTCTTTATCTGCCATATTAGGTACAAAACTAAAGCGGTGGATGTCCTCATTAAGCCTATTTTTATAATTCTCTAAAGCAGTATCTTGTATATCTTTTATAAGGTATTTAGCATCACTATCTGAATTTAAAAATTGTATTAAATTTATGTCATTTAAATCTTTAGCTTGTTCGTCGTCTATTAACTCACCATTAACTACAAGCATACAATTAGTAAATAATTCAAAGTCATTAGCAGTATCCGACTGACTTTGGTCGTAAGCATCTATTAAGCTTATTACTTTTTCAAAATCTCCATAAAGTTCATCATTATTTATATATACATTTACTGGTATATCATCAAAATAACAAGCTTCTTCATCTGATAAAATTACATTATCATCTTCAATAGTTCCTCTAATAATTTTACCATTAGCAACTATTTGCCCTTTATCATTTTCTACTGGCTTTGTATATATTTCAAGTCTAGTAATAGTTTCATCTTTATCATTAACTCTAATTATTTCATCATAATATCTAATAGCTAATATTATATTTTCTTCTAAAGTGTTATCATAGCAAACTATTAACTGTGAAGGGTCTATTGCTTTAAATCTAGGTTTAGCAAATTTATCTATGTACATTATTTCATAAGCATAACCATATATACTTGCCATTTTAGCTAAAGTTGTATTGTTATCAGCTTCATCATTATACTTAAATATATCTAATATTCTTTCCAATAAATCTTGATTTTCTGAATTATAACTTATTGGATTCCCCAGGAAGTACCCTGTTGCCATATTAGTAATGTATGAAGCAAATGGGTGTGATAGTCTATTTTGAGGCTTATTATTATCTTTGTATTGCCTATTCATTATTGCATTTTTATTGTTATAATAATCTCTTAATTCTGAAATTCTAGTCTTTTCTTCGCTATGCTTTTCTATTATCCACTTGATAACTTCTTTTGTTAATTGAGTTTCTTTATCTATTCTTATTTTTCTCATATTGCACCCCCTATATACCAAATTTACTTCTATCAAATTTACTTCTACCTAATTTGATTGGTTCTAAAGCATATCTTAAAGCATCCATTAAGTGGTTGTATTCATCAATAGGCTTGTTTATATTGACGCCTTCTTTATTGCTCCATACATAGTTCGATAACTCAACTATTGTATTTTCACATTTAGGATGCACATATATCTTAAAATCTTGGATAAACTGAATACCATTTAATATACTATCCTTGCCCTTTTTAGCTGGTAAAATTCTATATATTCCGTTTCTTTGAATATCATCAATAGACTTAGGTTCAGAACTATCAGCTATTATCATTTCTTTAGAATAACCTTTATATTTAATCATGTCTGA
>ERZ1106952.201-NODE-201-length-37079-cov-4.212970_pt1 | contig 37079 bp, 34 predicted proteins | sample MGYA00403677_ERZ1106952 | MGnify/ENA primary metagenome ERZ1106952 (study PRJEB35170, sample SAMEA104062415) | human gut metagenome | biome: human gut; feature: human-associated habitat; material: faeces | place: Denmark | collected 2012-05-14 ...
TATAGAACTCTTTGGAACTGCAAAAGTAGATTTTAATAATTTAGACTTAAAAAGCGTACTCAAACAATTATTTGCAGACAAAAAAGAAAATATATTTTTATATAAATTTTTATAATTTATACCACTGCAAGCATACGCTTTTCTGCCATAGAAAGAATATAATCCGCAATTTTATCTTCTAAATGACAACCAAAATGATTGTTTATTTCTTTAATGAAATAACAAGGACTAGTAACATTGACTTCAATAATTTTTCCATCAATTACATCTAAACCAGTCATATAAATACCCATAGAAGAAAGCTTTTCTGCAACTGGTTTGAATTTTGCTTTTTCCTCTTCTGATAAAAGAGCCTTCTTAATATTGTTATCATTATGCTCGCAAAATTTAAAGTCATCATTACTTGGAGTTTTTTGAACACAAAAATCTAAAACTTCATCACCTAAGAATAAAACCCTCTTATCACCATTGACAGCTTTTGGAATATATTTTTGCACCATAATCAATTGTTTTCCATTATTAGTCATTGAATTTATGATTACAGCAGTATTCTTATCGCCAGCCTTCAAATACATAACCCCTCCGCCAAAACATTGGTTTAAAGGTTTCAAAATAATTTCTTCATTTTCAGCCAAAAACTTCATAATATCAGCTTTTTGAGAAGTTACAATATTTTTAGGCATCAAATCATTAAACATTACGGCATGTAATTTTTCATTAAAATTCCGTATTGCAGTCGTATCATTCATAACAAAAGTTTTTGACTTATCGACAAAATCAAAAACATATGTAGCGTTAATATAGTCCAAATCAACTGGAGGGTCAGGTCTAAACATAACAAGATTAAAATCATCTATTTTATATTCAGAAAAACTTTCCTTGTCATAACAGATTTCTTCACCTTCAATATATGAATTATAGCAAGAGGTATAAGCCACAGCCGATTTGAGTTTTAGCATATCAATTGTTGCAATTCTAACCTCATGCCCTCTTTTTAAAAAGCTTTTAATAAGCCAAAAATTAGTAACAAGATTGTTAAACTCAAAATACTTCAACTCTAATCGGTCTATAACAAATAATATTTTCATAATACCTCTTTTTATAAATTATTATTTAATTTCAGCAGGATTTAAAATTTGACAAGCAGTATTTCCCATAGAAATAAGTCTTGTGAATTTTTCTAAATCAGCTTGAATTTCTGGAAAAGTACCATAGTGCATAGGAATTACAGTTCTTACGCCCAACCATTTTGCAGCCATAGCAGCGTGTTCAACATCCATTGTATAATTTCCACCAATAGGCAAAAGAGCAATTTGTGGAGCATATAATTCTTTAATAGTCTTCATTTCACTAGACAAGCAAGTATCACCAGCATGATAAATTCTTACACCATCAACATCTAACAAAATACTTGCAGCATTTCCACCATATCTTCCATCTGGCAAAGAGCTTGAATGAAATGCAGGTAAAAATACCGCCCTACCCCAAGAATAATTAATCCAAGCACCCAAACCAATAGGTTTAGATTTTGCACCCTGTTCTTTAATATAATAAGCAAGTTCTGCAACAGCTGTAACTTCAATATCTTTTTCTTTCGCAATTTCGATAGCTTCACCAAGATGATCGCCGTGAGCATGAGTTAATAAAATATCTTTAATTGGTTCTTCATGCCAATTGTACTTTTCATTTACAGATACAAGCGGATCAATTAAAACAGCGTTATCACCATTTTTAATTTCAAATGCACTATGACCAATATATTTTAAATCTACCATCACTAACCTCTTCTCTTTTTCCTATTCCGACTATTTCAATTTATCATAATTTAATATAAAATACAAATATGAAAAATTATATTACAGAGATGAATAAGTGCATAGAACTAGCTAAACAAGCAGAGGGAAAAACTTCTCCTAACCCAATGGTTGGATGCGTAATTTTAAATGATAAAAATGAAATTATCTCAACTGGGTATCATAAAAAATACGGAGAAAACCATGCAGAACGAGATGCACTCTTAAAACTAAAAAATGCAACTGGTTGCACACTTGTCGTAAATCTTGAGCCATGTTCTCATTTTGGCAAAACCCCACCTTGTGCAGATTTAATAATAGAAAAAGGAATAAAAAGGGTTATCTATGGGATGAAAGATGTTAACCCTATCGTTGCAGGAAACGGACTAAAAAAACTTCAAGAAGCGGGAATTGAAATTATTGGACCAATTTTAGAAGACAAATGCAAAAAATTAAATGAAGTTTTCATAAAAAACCAAACGGAGCATAAAACATTTGTAGCTCTAAAAACAGCAACAACTATTGATGGAAAAATTGCAACACAAACAGGAGATTCTAAATGGATAACGTCTGAAGATGCAAGAAGAGAAGTTCGCAATATTCGAAATAGATATGATGCAATTTTAACATCTTCTGCAACAGTTATTGCAGACAATCCTACAATGGAACACAAATGCAAAATTATTTTAGATAGAAAATTAAAAACAGATATAAATTCAACAATTTACAAACAAGGAAAAATATTTGTTTTCTATGACGAAAATATAGACTTTAAAAACAACGGACAAGAAAATATTACATATATTCCAACCAAAACAAAAAATAATAAGCTAGATATTGAATTTATACTAAATAAGCTTTATGACTTAGGAATAATGAGTATCCTCGTTGAATCTGGAGGAGAATTAAATGGCAGTTTTATGCCTTATATTGATAAACTTTATCATTTCATTGCTCCAAAAATTTTGGGAGATAATAGTGGGAAATCCTGCTTTGACGGAAACAAAATAGACAAAATATCAAATTGTACTAATTTATTATTTGAAAATTCTATAAATTTTCCACCAGATATTTTAGTAATTTATAATAAACAATAACATTTTTGGCATTAAAAAAGGAAGCTCAAACGAGCTTCCTTTTTTCAAAACATTCTGATTCTGTTACTAACCTTTAACTTGAGCCATAACTTCTTCAGCAAAGTTATCTTGACGTTTTTCAAGACCTTCACCTAATTCATATCTAGTGAAAGCTTTGATTGTCAATTTACCTTCAATAAGTTGAGAAATTGTTTGGCTAGGGTCTTTAACGAATGGTTGTTCAAGTAAGCATCTTTCAGCCATCAACTTGTTAACACGACCTTCAACAATTTTAGCTCTGATATTTTCAGGCTTTTTCAACAAATCTTCTTTACCCATTTCGATTCTAGTTTCTTCATCAATTTCAGATTGAGGAATTTCTGCTCTTGAAACGAATTTTGGAGCAGAAGATGCGATGTGCAAGCAAATATCGTTCATCAAATCTTTATCTTCTTTATCAGTTGATAAAAGAACACCGATTTTTCCGTTGTGAATATAAGTTGCAACAGGACCTTCATATCTAACAAATCTTCTTACAGTAATTTTTTCACCGATAGAAGCGATTTTTTCTTTTAATGCTTCACCGATTAATTTATCGCAAGAAGGGCAAGTAGTAGCCAATAAAGCATCAACGTCAGCAGGTTTTAAATCTTCAACGTGTTTAGCCATATTTGCAACTAAAGTTTTGAATTCATCGTTTTTAGCAACGAAGTCTGTTTCACAGTTAACTTCAACCATTGCACCGCCATTAGCGTCAACGAAAGAATCTACACGGCCTTCAGCAGCAATTCTGCCCATTTTCTTTTCAGCAGAAGCCATACCTTTTTGGCGTAAGAATTCAGTTGCTTTTTCCATATCTCCGTCAACTTCAACTAATGCTTTTTTAGCATCCATCATGCCAGCACCAGTCTTATCACGAAGTTCTTTAACCATTTGAGCTGTAATATTCATGTATATTTTCTCCTTCTCTTTATAAAAGCTACTAAGGCACTAAGTGAATATTCTTAGTGCCAAAGTATCTTAAAACCTTATGCTTCTGTTTTAGCTTCTTCAGCAGCGTTAGCATCTTCAGCTGAAATTTTTTCAACTTTTTTTGCTTCGTTTGCTTTGTTTTCTCTCAATTGTTTACCTTCCAAAACAGCATCAGCCAATTTAGAAGTAATCAATTTGATTGATCTGATAGCATCATCATTACCAGGGATAATGTAGTTGATACCATCTGGATTAGCATTTGTATCTGCTAAACAAATAACAGGAATACCTAATTTGTTAGCTTCTTTAATAGCAATATCTTCTTTGTCTTGGTCAACAACGAAAATCAATTCAGGAAGACCTCTCATTTCTTTGATACCGCCTAAAGTTTTAGACAATTTAGAAAGTTGTCTGTTCAATTGAGCAACTTCTTTTTTAGGTAATTTATCAACATAACCATTGCTGATAAATTCTTCCATTTCTTTTAGTTTGTTAACTCTGCCTCTGATAGTTTCAAAGTTAGTTAACATACCACCTAACCATCTTCTATTGATGAAATAAGCACCAGATCTTTTAGCTTCTTCAGCAACTACTTCAGCAGCTTGCTTTTTAGTACCAACAAAAAGAATATTTTTTCCTTTTGCAGCATAATCTCTAACTAAAGCATATGCTTCGTCTAATAAATCAGTTGTTTTTCTTAAATCAATTACATAGATACCATTTCTTGCACCATAAATATATGGTTTCATTTTTGGGTTCCATCTTTGTGTTTGGTGTCCGAAATGTACACCTGCTTCTAAAAGTTCAATCATAGATGCTACTGGCATCGGTTTTCTCCTTATGTTAAATGTATTGTACTACGGGCTGCATAGCCTCATCTTAGTCATGCTAAAGACTAGGGCGAACCTATCAGGCTAATGTAACCAATAATATAATAGTATAAAAATACCGATATGCAAATTTCTACGATACAAAACTTAATTATGGCATATTATGTAAATAATAATAAGAGCAACCAAAACCATAGTCATTATTTTCTTTTTTACAAGTTCCATTTCCAGACGTTAAACCAACCTTAACACCATCAGCAGCACCCCAACCTGTATGATAGCCTTTTGCGGGATTAACAACATACTTATCAAAATCGACTAATGCTGCAAAAACATCTTTTCCAGCTACATTTGGTTTTGAATATCCATTTACGTCAATGTACACAATAAAAGAGTCAAAACAAATTAAAGCTCCATCTAAAGTAGAAGAACAAGAAGAACCACCACCTAAACCAGCCATACTTTGACCAAGATAAAGACCATTTAAAGCTTTTATAGGATAATCTTTAGGAATACAACCCTCTTCAACAGCTTTTCCTTCGTGACAAATTTTGCCCAACTTCATATAATGTGAAAGAGCTGTCAAATAAGCGAATTCTTGCTCCCCTTGAGTATTAAAAGAAGTTACAAAATCATCAGGAGTTGCTTCATCAGCTTGCATTAACCGAACACCTTGAGCTAATGCCGAATACGCTTTTCGCCAAGACACAACATGTTGACGTTGTTGAGATTTTGAAACTAAAGTAGGTATAGTCATTGCCGCAACGACACCTATAATGCCTAAAGTAATCAAAACTTCCGCTAACGTAAAACCTTTTTTCATGTCAAACAACCTCCAGTTGAAATAAGATTATCACATTTTAATTTCCAGTGCAAGAATTTATTTATCATTACTGTTTTACTTCTATAAGTTAACATTTAACTAGGATTATTATGAAAGATAAGATTTGTAGCATTTTAGGGAAAAATATCAAAAAATATAGAAAATTACGTGGGCTTACACAAGAAAAAATGGCCGAACTTATAGAAATTGAAGTTCGGACCTTGAGTTTGATAGAAACAGGAAACAATTTTGTTACATCCAAAACACTTGGCAAATTAGCCGAAGTTTTACAAGTTAGTCCGTCAATGCTCTTAGAAGACGCAAACTCTAATAATACAGAACAATTATATTCCGATTCTTTAAAAGCCCTTGAAATTCTAAAAAATAACCCAGAAAAATTAAAAGCCCTCAATTATATCCTCAATGGGTTATTATAATAAAATTTAACAAATACTATCAAAATCTTGCAAAAAAATATTTTTTTATGTATTAATGAAGATACTCACATCCTCAATAGAGTACGTGCAACGTCATTGGTTGCACACAAATTATAGGAAAGGTAAATTCAATTATGGCAAATATTAAATCTGCTAAAAAAAGAGTGTTAATTGCTGAAGCAAACAGACAAAGAAACGTTGCATTCAAAACTTCAATCAAAACTGCTGTTAAGAAAACATTAGAATTAGCAAAAGGTGAAGATAAAGAAGCATTAAATGCAGCTCTTTCTAAAGCATACCAATTATGCGACAAAGCTGTTGTTAAAGGTATTTTGCACAAAAATACAGCTGCTAGAAAAAAATCAAGATTAACTCTTGCAGTTAAAAAAATCTCAGCTAACGCTTAATTGAAAACTTATATTGAGAAACAAAAACCCGAAAGTCAAAATCTGATTTTCGGGTTTTTGTAATAAAAATTAGCTGAAATCTTCGCTTCGCTCAGAATGCCGTGACCATCATTTCCTCCCCAAGGGAGGAGGGTTAGGGAGAGGGGTTGATAAAAGAAAAACCCTCTCTAGAAATTGTAACTTTTCGCATCAACATTGTAAAAAATATATTAAGATAGAGAATATTTTTCTTTATGTTATATAATATAAAAAGATATTAGATTAGTAGAGATTAGTATTATGCAAAATGTTTTAGAGAGAAAATCAATTAAAAATATAGATTTTAACTGTGACTTAGCACAAAGCTTTGGTATATATAAAAACAGCTCAGAAACAAGACTTCTTGACTATGTTAGTTCTGTAAATATTTCATGCGGATTTCACGCAGGAGATCCTCTTACAATTAAGGATGCCTTACTTGAAGCTAAAGAAAAAAATGTTGTAGTTGGAGCTCACATTGGTTTTGACGATATTCAAGGTTTTGGTTATAGAAAAATGGATTTAGCTTCTGATGAATTGGAAGCTCTTGTAATGTACCAAGTTGGAGCATTGATGACTTTTGCAAAAGCATACCATATGGAAATTGAACACGTAAGACCACATGGTGCAATGTACCGTCAAGCAGCAGAAGATTTAGAAACTTCTAAAATTATAGCAAAAGCTATTAGAAAATGTTCTAAATGGCTTGTATATTATGGTGCAACAGGAGAAAATCTTGCAATTGCAGGCGAAGAAGAAAATATTCAAGTTTGTCACGAAGTTCACCTTGAAAAAATTTATGACGAAAATGGAAACATTGATTTCGGAGCAAGAGATTTAGAAAACACACAAATTTCTATCCAAAGATTGAAAGACTTGTTAGCACATTCTCAAGTGACAAATAACGCTGGAGGAAAAACGGTTGTTAAAGCAGATTCTATACACTTCTCAAACAAATTATCCAACGCTAAAGAGTTAATAATTCAAGCAAGAGAAATTGTAGAGCCATTGCCTTACAATTACAAAAACGCACAAAAATCAGGCTGGGTTGACTAATATTTAATTTAAAGATAAAGGGAAATAGATAAGTATGATTAAGAAAATAAAGATGCCTAAACAGGCTGGATGGTTATTACCAGGATTACAAGTAAAAAGATGGTTTGCACTAATTTTTGTTGGGGCAGTACTTATTACCGTAGGTATTTTAATTCTGTTTGACCTTAAACCTATTTATAATACAATGCAATTCATTCAACAAATTGCAACTCAAATTTCCACTGAATGGTTAGCTTTTGGTATCGTTATGATTGGTGCAGCAATATTTTTCAAAGGCTGGCAGAAAACAAACTTATCTATATTAGATATTGAAGATGACAGAAACAATGATGTTTTATTAGAAAATCTATATAAAAGAAGAAAACTAAACCGAGGTCCTAGAATAGTTGCAGTTGGGGGCGGAACAGGCTTATCAATGTTGCTAAGCGGAGCTAAAAACATTACTAACAACCTTACAGCAATTGTTAGTGTTGGAGATGATGGTGGAAGCTCTGGAAGACTAAGAGAAGAAATGGGTATTTTACCTCCAGGAGATATTAGACACTGTATTACCGCTTTAGCTGATGATGAAGATTTAGTTAACAAATTATTCAAATACAGATTCACAAACGGAGAAGGACTTGAAGGTCATAGCTTTGGAAATTTATTCTTAACCGCACTATACGATATTACTGGAGATATGGTTTCAGCTGTTAGAGCTTCATCAAGAGTTTTGTCTATCAGAGGACGAGTTTTACCTGCAACATTAGATGATATGAAACTTGTTGCTGAAATGGAAGATGGAAGAATTATCCACGGAGAATCAACTATCCCAGAAGCTCATGGAAAAATCAAAAGACTATTCACTGAACCTGCAAATTGTAAAGCATTACCAGATGTAATCCAAGCAATCAGAGATGCTGAACTTATTATCTTAGGACCAGGAAGTTTATACACTAGCGTAATTCCAAACCTTTTAGTTAAGGAAATTTCAGAGGAAATAATAAAATCAAAAGCGAAGAAAATTTATGTATGTAATATTATGACTCAACCAGGAGAAACTGACAATTACACCGTTTCAGACCATTTAAAAGCCCTTATTCAACATGCAGGTTCAAACAAAATTGTAGATGCAGTTTTAGTAAATGATTATCTTCCAGACAACTTAGCTGGGAAATATCAAGAAGCTGGTTCTTATCCAGTAAAACTTGATGTCCCAGAAGTTAAAAAACTTGGAATAAAAATATTTGCAAAAAAACTTATCCAAGATAGCAGAGAAGGTCTTGTAAGACACAGCTCAACAAGAGTAGCAAGAGCAGTATATTATTGGTTTAAAAAGCAACAGAAAAAATCTTCTGGATTTTTCAAATAATTCAAAGAGAAGAGGATTTTGAAAAATGGCAACTAAAAAAGTTACAGTTAGAACTTTACGAAAAATCAAAGATGCTGGCGAAAAATTTTCAATGCTAACAGCTTACGACTATTCAACAGCAAAATACTTTGATGAAGCAGGAATAGATGTTATCCTAATCGGTGACAGTCTGGCAATGGTTGCTCTTGGATATGAAAATACCAATTCTATCGGTGTTGAAGAAATGGGAATTTTTACCAAAGCAGTAGCCAAAGGAGCAAAAAATGCAATGGTTGTAACAGATATGCCATTTATGAGTTATACAATTGATATTCCATCTGCGTTAAAAAACATCGGGGATATGGTTAAACTTGGAGCTAATGCAGTTAAACTCGAAGGTTGTAATGACTATATGATTGAACTTATCAAACGCACAACTCAGATGGGCGTACCAGTTATGGGACATATTGGGTTTACTCCTCAATCTCAAAATGTTATTGGCGGTCATCTAATTCAAGGGAAAACAGAAGAAGCAATGGAAGAAATGCTTAAACAAGCAAAAAGACTTGAAGAAGCAGGCGTTTTCTCTATTGTACTTGAAATGACACCTCAAGATTGCGGGAAATATATCACAGAAAATATCAATGTTCCAACTATCTCTTGCGGCGCAGGAAAATATTGCACTGCCCAAGTAATGGTTTGTGATGATTTGCTTGGAAAGTTTTCAGATTTCAAACCTAAATTCGCAAGAAGATACGGAGATATGAAAAGCTTAATCTTAGATTGTGCAAAAAAATACAACGAAGATGTAAAAAATGGGAATTACCCTAACGAAGAAGAAATTTATAATTAACCCCAGATGAAGCTAAACAATTAAAGCTCCACCGACGAAATTAAACAAAGGAGAAAAGGATGTTAGTTCATACAATTAAAGAAGTAAGAGAACAAATAAAAGAATGGAAAAAAGCAGGTTTAACAGTAGGACTTGTTCCTACAATGGGAGCCTTGCATAACGGACACTTGAGTCTTATAAAAAAAGCAGTAGAAAAATGCGACAAAGTAGTAGTATCAGTTTTTGTTAACCCTATCCAATTCTGTCCAGGAGAAGATTTAGACAAATACCCAAGAACTCTTGAAGCTGATCAAAAATTATGTGAAAGCAATGGTGTAAATATAGTTTTTGCTCCTACCCCAAGTGAAATGTACGGAGATTGTCAAATGAGAACCAACGACTTTTTGACATATGTTATACCTCCATTTTTCTACGTAAATAAATTGTGCGGAAAATCCAGAGTCGGACACTTTGACGGGGTTTGTACAGTTGTAAATAAATTGTTCAATATTGTTCAACCAGACTTTGCATTCTTTGGACAAAAAGATGCACAACAACTTATCATTATCAAAAAAATGGTTAAGGATTTGAATATTCCAGTAGAAATTATTCCTTGTCCTATCGTTAGAGAAGAATCTGGACTTGCCTTAAGTTCAAGAAACAAATATTTATCTGAAGAAGACAAAATTCAAGCTCTTGCTTTAAGTAAGATTTTGAACAATATTAAAACTTGCTACAAAAAAGGAATAACCGATGTAGAAGCTTTAAAAGAAACAGCTTATCAATTCTTAAATGACCATCACGATTTAGAATATCTTGAATTTATGAATGAAGAAAATCTAGATGAAATGACAACTGCCGATGACCATACAAGAGTATTTATAGCTTGCAAAGTTGGCGGAGTAAGATTAATTGATAATATTCTTTTGGGAGAATAATATCGCTGAAAGTACAATTGTTTTAATAACAAATTCAGGATAAACTTTCATTATGGAGAAAAATCTAGTTACTATTAAAAATTTATCTGTGGAGTACAAAACTAAAAAAGGAATTTTAGGAACTCCACGGATTGTTCATGCAGTAAATGATATATCTCTTGATATTAAAGAAGGAGAAATTCTTGCAATTGCTGGAGAATCTGGGTGTGGAAAATCAACGCTAGCAAAAACAATTATGAAGCTTGTAGAACCATCAAAAGGAGAGATTTTACTTAATGGTAAAAACATCCTTACTCTTAAAGGTAAAGAAGAACTAAAAGAGTTTTATGAACAAGTTCAAATGATATTCCAAAACCCATATTCAAGTCTTAATCCAAAAATGAAAATTGGTCAGATTTTGAAAGAACCTCTTGAAATAAATACAAAAAAATCAAAGGCTGAAATTGAAAAAATTATAGAAGAAAAAATATCAAAAGTAGAACTAGATAAAAATTGTCTTGATTTATACCCTCATGAGTTTTCTGGAGGTCAAAGGCAAAGAATAGCAATAGCCCGCTCACTTGTTCTTAATCCAAAATTCATAATTGCGGATGAACCAGTAAGTGCTTTAGATGTGAGTATTCAAGCCCAAATTATAAATCTTTTGAAAGAATTAAAAGATGATTTTAATTTAACTTTTCTTTTTATTTCTCACGACCTAAGCGTAATAAAGTATCTTTCTGACAGAATTGCAATAATGTATCTGGGTGAAATTATAGAACTAGGAAAAACAGAAGAAATTTTTTCCGCTCCAAAACATCCATATACAAAAGCATTGTTAAGTTCTGTTCCAGAATTAAATACCAACGAAGACAAAGAAAAAATCCAATTACAAGGCGAATTACCTTCTCCTGAAAAGTTACCAAAAGGCTGTAAATTCAATACCAGATGCCCATTTGTAATGAAGAAATGTCGAGAAGAAAATCCACACGAAATTAATTTTACACAGACTCACAAATGTAAATGTTTTTTATATAATTAGCAAATTTTATTTTTTACAGATTTTTAAAGAAATACTATGATGAACGTAAATTTAAAAATTAACCATGCAATGTCGCATTTACCCCTAAGAGCGGCAAAAGGAACAGCAAAACAAAGATTAGACAAAGCGATTTCCGCAAGTGATGAGTTTTTCGGGAATGTAAAATCTTTATACCTAAAATATGGAGGTATTACTCCAGAATTATTTGCAAAAACCCTAAAACACACAGCCAAAACTAAAGATATTCAAGTTTTCACAGAAGAACTTCCAGGGTTAAAAAGCAGCCATTTGTCATATAATCTCAATGTTGAAAATTCAACTCACGAAGGCTATGTTTTATGTCTCCCAACGGCAAGATACTCTGATAGATTCACAAAAGAAGGAGGAATCCCTAAAACAACCACTCCTTCATTTATGAAAACAGTTTTTTCTTTTATGAATAAAATATTTAACCCTAAAGTTGCAAAAAGAGAACTTACAGTCAATAAATATGATTACACAACCTTTAAAGATTTCTATCAACATAGCATTACAGGTACAAATAATTTTACCCCAAAAGAATTAAGTCAAGTTTTAAAAGGACGCCCAGCTCAAGAAAAAATAGACCTTTTACAATTTTTCAGATATAGCATGACTGAACAACTAAATGGAAATAGAATTGCTAACAAATGCAAAACAGACATGGATAGAAAGTTCAGAACTGACACACTAGAAAGAGTTCCGAAATTCAAAATAAAAGCCTTTGATTTTCCAAACAAAATTAAACTTGTAGAAGCAGAATTAGCTAAAATCTTGAAACAGGAAAGAGCAAACATCGCAAATTCTTAATTCTATGGTATAATCAAGCTATGGATAAAAAAGTTGTAACCACAAATAGAAAAGCTTTTCACGACTACACGATTTTTGAAAAATTTGTAGCGGGAATAGTTTTGACTGGAACAGAAATTAAATCCATTAGAAAAAATGCAATAAACCTAAAAGACAGTTTTTGTAAAATTGAAGACAACGAAATTTTTCTTTATAACTGTCACATTTCCCCATATGAACAAGGAAATAGATATAATCATAAAGCAGAAAGAACAAGAAAACTTCTTTTAACAAAAAAAGAAATTCTTAAAATGCACTCAAAAATTAAAAAAGATGGTTATACAATTGTTCCACTAGAAGTTTTTATAACAAAAGGATTTGCCAAAATTGAAATAGGTCTTGCAAAAGGTAAAAAATTACACGACAAACGTGATGATATAGCAAAAAAAGACCAAAAACGAGAAATGGATAGAGCTTCAAAAGGGAAATATAACTATTAATTTCCCATAAAAAAAACCTGACTTCGATTGAAATCAGGGAAAAATTTGTAGGGGAAAAATTAAATTGGAGTTAAAATATAAAATAAAACTTGTTATGCAATATGTAACATTTGTTTATTATATGCAGCAATAAAATTCATTTGCATAAATAACAAATCTGATTTATCAACAAATGGCTCTTGTGGAGCTGCAGGAACTGCATTTGTAACTTGATCTTTGTATAAATCTTTCAATTTACTATCAATTTTTTTTAAATTTGCAACTGCCATTTTAAAGCCTCTCTTGTTTATTCATCTCTCTTGTATATATAAAGTATATACAAAGTTCAAAATTTCAGTTTTGCTTTAGTTTGTTACATATCTTTACATTAGAAAAATTTTGTAATATTTTAGCAACTTCTCGACGTAAAATGTTTTTATATACTTGTAGGGAAATAAGGAAGTAGAATACACATGTCCGATACATCAATCAATCCAATAAATATACCAAGTTTACAACCCAAAAATCAAGTAAACTTTCAGCAAAACCCAAGTTATACACAACCTCCAATGCAAGGAACAGGGAGCGAACAGATTAGACAATCTGTTGATAATTCTTATCTTGCAAATAGAGCTAAAGCTTCAGGAGATGCAACTCCTGAGCAACTATTACCATTTTGGCTTGCATCTTGGTATGGATTAGGTCAATTAATGGACAAGTTCAACCCATTATGCCGTGGAGAATACAAAGATAGTATTCTTGGAAAAATAGGTGGATGGGGCGACAAAGTTTCTACGGAAACAAAAGTTGGCAGAGGAATAGAAAATGGATTGCAATGGATTGACAATAAAACAACTGCACTTGCTAAAAAGAATAAAATTGTTAATGCTTTGAAAAATTACTCTACAAGACCAGAATGGGGTTTTGCTAAAACTCCAGGAGCTGGGGTTCATGGTTTCTTAGCCACAGATACAGAACAATTATTCGAAAATTTCTTAAATCCATTAACTAACAGACAAGTTAAGAGTCCGTTTTTAGGAATTCCACTTTCTCCTAAAAGTAATTATTACCAAGGACTAGAACAATATGGAAATATTACCCAGCAAGAAATCAATAACTTTGTTAAATCTCTAAAAGGAAAAACATTTGCTGAAAAAACTCTCGCATTACAGAAAAAAGAGCTAGAATTACTTGGAGCAAATGCAGACATTGTTGCAAAAATTGAAGGTAAAACAGGGCTAAAAGGACTTGAAAAACTAGCAAAAAGTTTGAAAGTAAAAAAATTAGGTTTCAAATCTATAAGAGAATTCAACGAATTAAAAGGTAATTTCTTAGACAATCCAGACAAAATTATGAAAGCATTGGAAAATGCAGATAAAAAAATCAAATTCTCTGTTTGGAGAGGAAACGACAACGTCTTAGGAAAAATAAAAAGCCATTTAATTGGTAGAATTGCAACTCCACAAGAATACCTCAACAAATACAAAGCCGTTTTAGGAAAAGGCAACACATCAAGATTAGGAAGATTCTTACCAGCTTCACTTGGTTGGTTAACAGAAGGAACTACAAGCAGATTTGCAGGGGGTAAACTTGCAGTTGCAATGCAATCATACTTCTTGGCAGATATGTTGTACCACACAATTAAAGCACCTAAAGGCGAAAAGACTAAAACTTTCGCAGAAAGATTTGTAAATGACTTTACATACTTTATGGCAATGACATTTGGTATTAAAGCAATGCACAAAGTTGGAGGTCTTAAATACTTAGGTATAAAAGACAAAGCTGGAATTGAAGCATATAGAAAAGGTATTGAAGCATTCAAGGCAAAACACGCAGCTGGTCTATTAAATAACAAAAAAGCATACAAATTTGCACAAAAAAGACTTGATGTTCTTCTAGGCAAACAAAATGTCAAAGGATTTTTCAACAAATTATTCTTCAAAGTTGGAAAATTAATCAACCTAGGTAACGAAAGAATACCTGCATACAAATCAACAAGCAAATATAATTTGAACTGGTTGAGAAAATGTGCAAATGGAAACATTCTTGGAGTTCCTTTAAGATTTGCAATTCCAATGCTAGTAATTTCACCATTCCTTGCAAAACTAACAACTAAAACAGCACATAAAATATTTGGAAAACCAACAAACTCTGTTTTAGATGAAGATAAAGAACCAGAAGAAGTTAAAACCGCACAACAAACCCAACCTCAAAATAATAACATTCCTGTGGTAAATAAACCTCAACAACCACCAAGAAATCCAAATCAATATGCTGACTCAAATTTAATTAAACAAAGAATCAACGCTATTAATGGTCAACAACAAGTAAATAACGTTAATCCACAACAAGCAACACAAAACGCAACCAATCCAAATGTGACTCAACCAACTAAGGAAAATGAAGAAAAAGAACCCGTGAGAACATATATTCCTTCTCCAGTTGGTATGGTTCCGCAAACACCTGATATGAGCGGAATTAACCAAGCAATGTCACAAGCAGATGCAGCTGAAAAATATGCTAACAGTGTTCTAAAAATGGGTTAGCCAATAGATTAGATTGTCAAAATATCGAAAATATGATATAATAGAAGAAGCTCGGTATAGGCGTTAATTTTGTTCCTACATTTATATAAATAGGGAGAGTTAACTCCAGAATGTTTGAAGTATACCCGCCGATATACTCTATCGCCAGCGGGAAACGGATGAATTCGGGTTCTCACCCACCTGCGAGTCCAAGCAGGTAACAAAATCCGCTTATACGGGGCTTTTATTATTTAATAAAAAAATCTATTTGCGTAAAAACCTCTTCATATGCTATACTGAAATTAGGGATATATACCTAAAGGATGGATATGAACAAAATTTTTACAGTAATATTATCAGACGAATTTTCAACATCTGAAGTTATTAAACTTTTCGTTGGAGAATTTGAAAATCTAGAAGTTTGCCAAGAAAATGATTATTCAGAAGCATACAAAAAAATTGCGAATTATCAAGGAAAATCAATTCTACTTGCAGACATATCAACTTACAAGCAACAAAAACTTGAGCTTATTCTAAAAGTGACGAAAGAATGCAAAAGCTGTAAAGTTTTGGCACTATCAGACAATCCATCTGTTGACTTAATCATAGAAATAATGAGAGCTGGAGCAAAGGAATTTGTTCCAATTCCAATAATTAAAAGTGAATTTTTTGAAAGTGTAAATAAACTTTTATCAGAATTCAACGAAACTAAAAAAACAAATAATTGCAAAATTATTTCTGTATTCTCTAATAAAGGCGGAATTGGGAAAACCTCTCTTGCGACAAATTTAGCTCTTGAATTATCTAAAATAACCAAAGAAAATATTGCCTTGATTGATTTAAACTTTCAAATGGGGGATATAACGACATTTTTAGATTTAAAACCGTCTTTTAATATTTCATATATGCTTGAAAATTTGGACAAGATTAACGAAACATTTCTATTAAGTACACTTGAAAGATACAAAAAAACAAGCCTATATGTCTTAGCCGATCCGCCATATTTCAAACAAGCGGACAATATTCAGCCAAGACAAATTACAAAATTATTCAACACTTTAAAAGAAACGTTTTCTTATATCATTGTTGACGCCGAAGCAAGTTTTGAAGGGAAAAACATTGCAGCACTAGACAATTCAGACTTAGTTTTGCTTGTTTCAGTTGCAAATCTTCCAGCACTAAGAAATACTCAAAGATGTTTGGAACTATTTGAAAAACTTGGCTATGACAAAGAAAAAGTAAAAATCATCATAAATCGTTATATGGAAAACGACGAAATTAAAGAAGCTGACATTGAAAAAGTTCTCTCAAAAAAAATATATTGGAAAATTCCAAACAATTATTTTGCAATTATGACGGCTATCAATAAAGGGATTCCAGTTAGTGAAATCAACGATTCAACTAATATTGCACGTAGCTATAAGGATTTGGCACAATATATTTCAGACAATTTATACAAACAAAACATGGTAGAAAGATTTGAAAATATTTTAAACAACTAAAGGAGTAAAATGGGATTAGCGGAAAGATTTAAAGAAGAACTTAAAACAAAAAACATTTTTGAAAAAAATAATATTGAAAAGAACTTAGAAAAAGAAAATATTCAATTCATTTCAAAACCGATAAATAATATTGTTATCAAACCAGAAAAAGAAGAAAGGGGAAACTCAATCGGACAAACAATAAATAATAATATTGTAAAAGCTGTTGATAATGATATATATTCAGTACCTAAGTTTGAAGATTTAGAAACACAAATAATTTCTAAAATTCGTAAAACTCCTTATTGGGAAGAATATTCATTTGATAGACAAAAGAATATGGTAGAAAAATATTTCAATTCAAAAACAAAACACATCAAAGTAACAAACGAAGATAAAAATGAATTTATAAAAAGCATTTTAATTCTATCAAATAACAAATAAGAAAAAACTGGGGAATGAAATTCATTCCCCAGTTTTTCTATCTTTCTAAATTATTCTTCTATCAAAAACTTATCAACATAAATTTCTTCCAAATTATCCACATATGCGAGATTAGTAATCCAGCGAACATATGCAGGAATTATAGCCACAACAGAAACTAACATTACAACAGGAATCGCCCATACTGAAGAATCAAACATATGTTCATTTACCATTGCAAGAATAATTACAACTGGAATTGCAATAATTGCAAGTACCATTAATAAAAGACACAGAATTATTTGTGCTCCCATCCCCGTAACCATTCCAACTAGAATAAATTTTAAGGCTAAAAATATTGAATCTTTAAACGCTTTTTTCATATATCTAAATGGCAACAATGGGTTAAACAATTCTTTTGAATACTCAAACTTTTCACAATATTTCATAAATACCATATTTACAAATGGAGAAATAAGAAACAATGGAATAAACAACAGCATTACAGCTAAAAGCAATCCTAATACGGCAACAATTACTATTATAGGTTGACTAAATACCATTACAGAGTCTTGACTAGAAATTGTAAGACCGAACCCAATGAAAACAAGAGCCAAATAAAGCAAACTCGGGATTCCAATATATAACCCCCAAACTAAAGTTAGAGGAAACATTTTTAACCCTCGAGATAAACAATCCCAAGACAATTTCGGAATGCCGTAAGCTTCACTAAATCTACGATTAACAAATTTTGCCCACAATCCTTGCAAAACAAAAACAGGTACAATCGACAATAAACCAACAATAACAGCACTAACTAAGATAATAATAACCTCTTCTTTTTTAGACTCCTTGTCAAGAAATTGTAAAATCGTACTTGCTAGACAAGGCAAATAAAATAATAATGCAATATAAATATGTTGTTTTACGACATTTTCACCTTTGTATAGATTTTTAAACGACTCAATAATTTTATCCATAACATATCACTCCTTTATAGTACTGATAATACACTATTTTTTAGAGGAAAGCAAGAAGACTACAAATAAAATAAATTTGTACTAAAATATAAAATATGAGAGAACATCACGAATTTAAAATAGTTTCCAAATACAAACCTTCTGGAGATCAACCAAAAGCAATTGAGAAACTTGTAGAGGGAATAAATAAAGGTTACGATACCCAAACTTTACTCGGAATAACTGGTTCTGGTAAGACATTTACGATTGCAAATGTTATTGAAAAAGTGCAAAAACCGACACTGATTATTGCACACAACAAAACCTTAGCCGCACAATTATACAACGAATTTAAAGAGCTATTTCCGAATAATGCGGTTGAATATTTTATCAGTTATTATGATTATTACCAACCAGAAGCATACATTCCAAGAACAGATACCTACATTGAAAAATCCTCTTCTATCAACGAAGAAATCGACAGACTTCGCCATAATACAACAAGAAGCCTATATGAAAGAGATGATGTAATTGTAATATCTTCTGTTAGTTGCATCTATGGTCTAGGTTTACCAGAAAACTATTTTAGAGGTGCAATTGAAGTTAAAGTTGGGGACGAAATTGATAGAGATGCACTCCTTAAACATTTAGTTGAAGTTCGATATGAAAGAAACGACTTAGAGCTAAAATGTTCAACTTTTAGAGCTAGAGGCGATATTGTAGAAATTATGCCTGCTTATGAAAAAATCATAACTAGAATTTACTTCTTTGGAGATGAAGTTGAAAAAATTGTAAAAATTGATAACGTTTCAGGAGAAATTATTGAAACCCCAGAATCTGTTGTAATTTATCCAGCCGTTCATTACATTTCGTATGACGAAAACGAAGAAGAAACTTTTGATATGATAAGACAAGAACTTCAAAATAGACTTGTCGAACTTAATAATGAAAACAAGCTGATTGAAGCCCAACGTCTTGAACAAAGAGTTAAATATGATTTAGAAATGATGAAAGAAATGGGATACTGCACAGGTATAGAAAATTATTCCAGAATAATTGAACGCAGACCAGCAGGCTCTGCGCCCGCAACACTACTAGACTACTTTCCGAACGATTTTCTTACAATTGTAGATGAATCCCACGTAACCCTACCACAAATCAAGGGAATGAGCCACGGAGATGCAGCGAGAAAACAAGTTCTTGTGGATTATGGATTCAGATTACCTTGTGCAAAAGATAACAGACCTCTCAAAAATGAAGAATTTTATTCTAAAGTCCGCCAAAAAATTTATATTTCCGCAACTCCTGGAGATTTTGAAAAAGAAAATTCAGAACAAATTGTCGAACAAATTATTCGACCAACAGGGCTTCTTGACCCTAAAGTTTCAGTTCGTCCAATTGATACACAAATTCAAGATTTGAAAGAAGAAATCAAAAAACGTACGGATAAAGATGAAAGAATTCTAATTACTACTCTGACAAAGAGAATGGCAGAAGACTTAACAGACTTCTTCTTGCAAGAAGGTATTCGAGTTAGGTATTTACACAGCGAGATTAAATCAATCGAAAGAGTAGAAATTCTTCGGGATTTAAGACTTGGAGAATTTGACGTCTTGATTGGAGTAAACTTACTCAGAGAAGGTCTTGATATTCCAGAAGTTTCACTCGTTGCAATTATGGATGCAGATAAAGAAGGATTTTTGAGGTCAGATACAAGTCTTATCCAAACAATAGGGCGTGCAGCAAGAAATGCCTGTGGTGAAGTTATTATGTACGCAGATAAAATCACGGATTCTATGGATAGAGCAATTAAAGAAACCGAAAGACGTCGTAAAATTCAAATTGCCCACAACCAAAAATACGGAATTATCCCACAAACAATTAAAAAGCCTATTGAAAATAACCTACTTTCTCTCGTTGCAAGTTATAGAGATTTGGAAGATATTGTTGCAGAAGAAATGGTTGATATGGGCATAGATAAAAAAGACTTGCCAAAACTTATTGATAAACTTGAAAAAGATATGCACAAAGCCGCAAAAATATTAGATTTTGAAAGAGCCGCTCAAATTAGAGATCAACTTAAAAAACTTAGAGAAATGAATAAATAAGACTTACTACTTACCATTCATTCGTTCTGCGGCTTCATCAATCAAGTCTATTGGGGCATCATAGTTGTTATCATATTCTTCATTATTGCCAGGAATACATTCGTACGCAATTTGAGCTAAATAATTTGCAGTAATAGACAAATCGACAACTGCAACAATTGAAGAATAAAATAAAAATGTCCAATGAGTAAATGGGACTCTAAAGAATGAATACAAATACGCTACTGGTCCAAACAAAACAACTTGAACAAGAGCTAACTGCAAAACATAGAAAAATAAAGCTATCAATACATCAACACATGAATCAAAAATAACTTTATAATTATATGCTTGAACAACTTTCATCGTTTTCGCAAATGACAAATATGAAGTCATTACAATTGCAAAAACGATAGAAAATAAAACCCACGTAAAAACTTTTTGAGCCCAATCAACTTCTACAGGGATAGTGACATTTTGAGATATTAAATAAGCTGCACCAAACCATACAACTGCATTTGGGAGAACAGCAACAATTGTTTTAACCAAATCCTTTGCCAATGCCCAAGGATTCAATGATAAAATTTCACGCTTACTTCTACGAACATTATATATTCCCTGAGTCAAAAGAGCCAAGAATAAAAGCGATATTACACCATACCACAAATAAAGCATAGGGAGATTCCCATCCATGAAAGACACAATAGCGAAATAAACAGGGATTGCAAAACCCACTAACTTTAAAGGAGCAAAAGTGTCTAAAAATGCTTCACTTAAAGAATCTACTATTGATGCCATTACTTGGGAACCTCCAATATACCTTTATCTTTTAAACCTTTGACTAACCACCTTGAATTAATCGTTTCAATTCGTTTGGCTTAGATGATTTTGACATTGCATCATCCAACGTAACAAGTCCTTTTTTAAACAATGCTGCAAGAGAAGATTCAAGAGTCTGCATACCAGCACCAGTACTTGTTTGAATTGTTGAATAAATCTGAGCAGCTTTTGATTCACGAATAAGGTTAGCAATCGCAGGTGTAACAACCATAATTTCTTGAGCCATTACACGCCCTTTTCTTGAACCATCTGGCTGACGTTTTGGAAGCAATGTTTGTGCAAATACTGCAACCAAAGAGTTTGCCAACTGAACACGAATTTGTTGTTGTTGCCCTTCTGGGAAAACGTCAATAATACGGTCAATTGTTTGAGAAGCTGAAGATGTGTGCAAAGTTCCGAAGACCAAGTGACCAGTTTCAGCAGCTGTTAGTGCCAAAGCAATGGTTTCATGGTCACGCATTTCACCTACAAGTATGATATCTGGGTCTTCACGGAGGGCAGACTTAAGAGCATTTGCAAATGATCTTGTATCCATACCCAATTCTCTTTGGTGAATAACGGAGACTTTTGAAGTGTGAACAAATTCGACTGGGTCTTCAATTGTCAAAATATGTTCTGCTCTTGTTCTATTGATATAGTCAATCATTGCCGCCAATGTAGTTGATTTACCAGAACCAGTAGGACCAGTTACAAGAACCAAGCCTCTTGGCTTATCTGCAATTGTTGTAACAATTGGAGGCATACCTAATTCTTCCAATTGAGGAGCTGTTGTAGCAATCGTTCTGAATGCAGCAGCGTATGAACCCTTATCTTTATAGAAGTTCACACGGAAACGGCCGATGCCTTCAACACCGTATGAAAAATCGAGTTCCCACTCTTGTTCTAATTTACGTCTTTGTTCATTTGACATCATTGGGAATAATAATGCTTCTACCCCTTCTGATGTTAATGGTTCATAATCAAGTCTAACTAGCTTACCATCAAGACGGATAACTGGAGGTAATCCATTTGAAATGTGTAAGTCGGACCCTTTTTTGTCCATAAGTTCTTTCAATAAATCTTCAATAATCATAATCCGTAACCACCATTTTTATTATTCTGTGTAATTCATCATTGCATCATTTTCTTTTGCTGCTAATTCAATCATTAGATAAGTCATATACGCACCCAAAGCAACAGCCTTAGGATCCAAATCAGTCTTATTTGCAGCTTCAATAATTGCAGTATTTATTTCAGGATTTTCCTCTTTAATATAGTGAATCATCCTTTTTCTCCACGCAGGCATATCTTCAAAGATTTCACTGAACGCAGTATTTGCAACATCTTCCGAAATTACAGGTAACATTTAAACCTACTCTCTTCTTATAATACATACAACAGAAGTATTATACACTAAATTCCGCTTTAAGTCCATTTTTCAATAAAAATCATATGTTTGAAGTATAATAAACGTATGAATTTGGAGAAACTTAGACTTACAAATTACAGGAATTGCGAGGAGTTAGAATTAGATTTTGATAAAAATAAAATTCTAATCATTGGTAAAAATGCTCAAGGGAAAACTAATATTCTTGAAAGCATATATTTCCTATCATGCCTGAAAACCCCTAGAACCTCAAACACCTCGGAACTTATAAATTTCAATAAAGATTTTTTTAAAATTGAAGCGGATGTAATAAAATCAAATACAGATATTGATTTATCATATTCGTACACAACCGACAAAAAAAGAGAGCTAAAAATTAATGGGACAAAATCGACTATTAAAGATTTTAAAACTGTGTTGAAAACAGTGCTTTTTTCAACAACAGATTTATTACTTTTAAGAGGAGCTCCACAAGATAGAAGAGATTGGCTAGATAGAGCAATTTCACAAATTTATCCTGCTTATGATGACAGATTAACAAAATATGATAAAATCAGAATTCAAAAAAATAATTTTCTCAAAGAGTGTGCAAAAACAGGTCAGACAAACGATGCACTTTTGGATGTATATAATGAACAGCTTTCAATTACAGGTAGTAATATAATCTACATAAGAAAAAAATTTCTTAAAGAAATCGAAAAAATCGCTCAAAACAAACATAGAACAATTAGTGAAACAGAAAACTTATCAATAAAATACGATTCAAACTTTCTTGGTATCAATAACGACACAGAAAATATTGAGGAAATTCAAATTGCGTTTAAAAACTCCTTAGAAGAAAGACGAATTGAAGAACAAAGACGATGCCAAGCTTGTGTTGGCCCGCACAGAGATGACATTGTTTTTTATATCAATAACCAAGAAGCTACAAAGTACGCATCACAAGGTCAGCAAAGAACGATAGTTCTAGCCTTGAAGCTCTCAGAACTCGATATTATTACAGATAAAACAGGAGATGAGCCAGTATTATTATTAGACGATGTTTTAGCTGAACTAGATGACCTAAGACAAAATTACCTTTTGAAATCTATCAACGCAAATACTCAAACAGTTATCACCTCTGTCGATACAATTTTATTTGAAGAAGAATTTTTAAAAGACGTCGAGATATACAAAATTGAGAGCGGACATTTAATTTAAAAAACTATAAAATCAATTCAAGAACACCATGTCCAAGAACTTTAAAATTAGAATCTCTTGAAAGCACCATTTCTTTTTCTGGCGTATGTGTTAAATCCCAGAATGGAGTACCTTTCGGCAATCTTATTTCATACGTAAAATTATCTGCTCCGTTTGAAATAATGCCCTCCATAGATGCACCTTTTTCAGTAGATGTTGAAATATAAGCATTATCATGAAGAATGCCACCTTTTACTGTATCCATCCACGATTTTGGAGCATCACGAAAAACAACCATCGGCTCAGTTGTTTTAGAGTTAAATTTTGAATCTAATATCGGAATACTTTCTAAAATTATACGATTAAACTCCTTTTTCTCCTCATTTTGACGTTGAAGTATTGGTTTTAAAACCTCTGGAACATCATCTGTTATTATTAGGATATTATCAAATTTTCCACTTCGTAAAAATTTATTCACTTCTTTACCACTTTCTAAATAATAACCAAGAGGATTTCTCTTCAAGAAAAGATATTCTGAAGAATTAACGGGAATATCCTTTGAAATGTATGATTCTAAAGATTTTAATAGAGAGGTTGAAACCTTTTCTACTGGACGGTTCAAACCAGCAAATGATACCATACCAAAATACTTTAAATAATCCATAAATAGATTTTTACAGTCTGGTTTTATCGATTTTTCATCAAAAGAAGAACTATTTACTCTTTTAGAATAGTTGTACTGATTATTATATCTAATATTACTAATTGCTAAATTACTAAGCATATACCACCACTCGCTGACGTTGTGCTGCCATTCGTGCTCGATAAGCTTTTGTTTCAGCAATCAATTTTGCTAAAGATTTTTCTGTCGAATCAGAAAAATCAGCAGCTTCAATAAGCTTCTTAATTTTTAAAATTTCACTATCTGAAAGCGGAACTCTTAAAACACCTTTGTCCAATTTCTCTAAAAGGTCTAAAATTTGAGCTTTTTCATTATATTGAATCCTATATTTTCTAATACGCATATAAGATTCATACCCATCTGGGTCATATACTTTTAGGCTTAGTTCATAATAATGATCAAAAGCTCCACCTTTAACCCCACATAATCGAGGTGAAACATGACACATTTTACACAAACGTAAATAATCTTTATACCATGGAGCTAACAATTCTCCCATAGGGACATCTGGAGAATCTGGCTTTTTAGGGCGACGAGATTTCTCAATTGTTTCGGATGAAATAATATTACCTTTATTATCTTTTATAACAATACTACGAGAAGCTGGACTTTCTGTTGTAATTTGAGTTAAACCATTTTCTTTATGTTCAACGGTAATAGTTGTAGATTTTGTAGGAATATCAACTTCTCTTGAAACAAGTCTATACTTACCTTTTTCATCTATTTCATAATGTTTCATTGTAGTATTACCTGATTTTTTATCATGAATAAAGCTAGTTTTTCCAACTCCATCTTTATAAGAAGTTCTTACAATTCTATCTTTTTCATAACGAACTTCAGAAGAAAGTTTTCCAGTTGCATCAATATATTCTCGTTCAATATTACCATTTGCGGTTGGAATAATCTTCACGGTTCCATCATGAAAGTCATTATAAGAAGGAACCGTTTTTATAGCTTTAGCTTTTCGTTCTTTTTTAGCTAGTCTTTGAGCTTTGTTTCTTTCAACTTTTAAACGATGATACTCTTCTGGATTTTCTTCTTTTAATTTTAGCATTGCATCTTTTTTAGCTTGCTTTGCTTCTTCTATTTTTTTCAATTCAAGAGCTTTTTCATCTGCTTCTTTTGCCATTTGAGTATAATATTCGTTCATATCAGCTCTAACATCATCAGGCATTGTTTTAGTTCTGTTATCGATTTTATTTCCAAGTTGAGCATCTGGCTCTGTTGGATTTGAAAGTTTTTTCCTTATTGCATTTTTTAATTTAAGATTTTCTGCTTGTAATTTTTCAGCTTTAATCCCTTCTTCTTCAAAATACTTATTCAATTTTGCTAAATCAGAATTTTGTTCAGATGTAGCAATCAAAATATTACTATCGATAATTTCGGGAGAAACTTTTGTTTCTTGACCAAAAGCTTTTCTCACATTATCAAGAGCATCTTTAGCCTCTTTTGATAAAGCATTTACTGGCTCTGAAGTATTATCAGCAGGAGGAGTTGTATGTATTGTTGGCTTTATAGGTTCTGTATGAGTAGAAACAGATTTTCCTTTTCTTAAAGCTAAAGCGGCAATTCCAACGACAGCAAGAGCAGATAAAGCATATACAATTTTTTTGGAAGAATTTGACTCTTCTTTCAAATCTCCTTTGCCAAAATCTAGTGAAACATCTTTTTCATCTCTTTTTTTAGAGGTAAATGGGGTACTATACAAATCAATTCCAGATATCTTCATTTTTAAACTTTCTATTTATTTTTTTATACAAATGTAATAAAAATCGTAAAAATTAATTTTTGCCTCACTTCAACAAAAATTTATCTAATAATTTAATATTTCTAAAAAAAAGAATCCACTTTTTTTATTACAAGTGAATTCTTTTGATTTAATATATAAAATTGCAACCTTAGTCTTTAATAAATTTGGTAATGATTGCAGCTATTAACAAACATAATGCCCCAATAAAGAAAGAATATTCATAATGGTTATTATACATTTCGTTTGTATAAAGAACAGATTTATTGATAATCCAAGCAACTAAAGTACATACAAAAACTTGAGGACCAGCAATAAAGATATTAAATATACCCATCACAGAGCCTTCTGTTCCTGCTTTAATATATTTAGATAACATAGCAAAAGGCAAAGCACAAACACTAGCCCAGCCAATACCAGATAATGCCATACAAACAGTCACAACAGGTTTAACTGTACAGAAAAAGCCCATTCCTAAGTACGCAATTACCATAGAAAGTAAAGAAATAATATGAACTTTCTTATTTCCAAATTTCCCAGCCAAAAATCCAATTGGAACAGCAATTACAAAACAAACCAAATTAAAGATTGCAAAACATATTGAAGAATAATTTGTAGCTGATGTTTGAGCCGCCATAAATGTTTGTTGTACATCTGCAGATAATTTTGTCAAATCTGGAACACCATAAACCGTATGGATAGCAAAATTTGTAAAGAAAATCATCATACACATCATACCTATCCAAGTAAAAAATTGCATTACACAAATTTTTGAAACTTCAGGAGATAATGCAAAAAATTCAACCATTGATTTCCAAAATCCAACTTCTTCTTTTTTTTCTTCAACAACTTCGGCATTTGCAGTACTTTTTTCTTTAATAGTCAAACACGTCCACAACATTGCAAGAGAAAAAGCCAAAGCAGCCATTATAAATTGAGCATTAACAGACATTTGATAATGGAAAACCAACTTCAAAAATGGTGCAGTAGCGGCAGCGATAACAGAACCCAACCCAATTGCTAAACTAATATATGAATTTGCTAAAGAATGCTGTTCTGGTTGAACAACATCTGGAATCAATGCACGATATGGTCCTTGAGCAATATTGATACAAGCATCAATTATCCAAATCATCACAGCTGCAATCAATAAACCAGACCAAGTTGGTAAATTCATGCCTGTAAAATGAGAAAATCCATTCGCAATATTACCAGAATTTGGGAATAACCATAAAGCGATAGAAGCAATAATTGCTCCCCCCAACAAATAAGGTCTTCTTCTTCCAAATCTTGATTTTGTTTTATCTGATAAAGCTCCAATTAGTGGTTGAACAACCATTCCAGTAAAAGGTCCTGCCAACCAAATTAAACCATACAAAAAAGCATCTGCTCCCAAATTTTCAGTAACAGGTCCAGACAAAATAATTCTCATTTGCCAAGCAAACTGCAACCCTAGAAAACCTAATGCAAAATTCAAAAAGTTTACAGTCGTAAATTTCTTTAAACCCTCATTATTAGTCATTATATCTCCCCCATAAAACTATGTTCTATTAAAATACAAGGAAAATAAAACCTCGTCAATGAGAATTTTATTTTCCTCGATAAAAAATTATTTTTTCTTTTCAGAATGCTTTAAAGCAGCATCTATCAAGCCTTTAAATAAAGGATGAGGTCTGTCAGGACGTGACTTAAACTCTGGATGGAACTGACAAGCAACAAACCAATCTAATTTTGGAAGTTCAACAACTTCTGCTAACATTCCATCTGGAGACATTCCAGAAAATACCAAACCTGCTTCTGAAATTTTTTCAATATATTCATTGTTAACTTCATATCTGTGGCGATGTCTTTCGGAAATAACTTCAGCTCCATACGCTTTTGCAGCAATAGAATTTGGTTTTAAGTGACATTCATAAGCACCCAACCTCATTGTACCGCCATAACCTTTTACATTTTTCTGTTCAAGCATAATATCAATTACTGGATATGTTGGATTTTCATCGAATTCCTTAGAATTTGCCCCTTTCAATCCAACAACATTTCGAGCATACTCAATTACCGCACATTGCATACCTAAACACAAACCTAAAAATGGAAGATTATGTTCTCTTGCATACCTAATAACATTTAATTTTCCTTCAATTCCTCTTACACCAAAACCTCCAGGAACAACAACGGCATCCACATCAGACAGAAGTTTTTTACAATTAGCATAATCAACACATTCTTCTGAATTTATCCACTTAATTTCAATAGAAGTAGAATCGGCATAACCTGCATGTTTTAAAGATTCCACAACAGAAATATACGCATCAGAAAGTTTTGTATATTTACCTGCAATTGCAACTTTTACAGAAGTTGTTGGATTTTTAATCTTCGCAACCAATGTTTCCCAAGAAGTTAAATTTGGCGTTCTATCATCCATCCCTAACATTTTCAAAGCAACAGAACACATATTCTGAGCCTCTAAAGCCAATGGAACTTCATAAATTGTTTTCATATCACGACACTCAATAACTGCGTCTTTAGGAACGGAACAGAACAATGCAAGTTTTTCTCTTTCCGTTTTAGGAATAGGTTTTGATGTTCTACAAACCAAAATTTCTGGTTGGATACCATAACTTCTTAACACTTGAACACTGTGTTGAGAAGGTTTGGTTTTTAATTCCCCTGAAGTTGATAAATAAGGAAGCAATGTACAATGAACAGAAATTGCATTTCCTACACCAATTTCAGTCTTAAACTGTCTAATAGCCTCAATAAAAGGTAAGCTTTCAATATCTCCAATTGTTCCACCAATTTCAATAATATGAAAATCTGGATTGAATTGCTTTGTCGCTGCAACAATTTTAGATTTAATTTCATTTGTAATATGAGGAATAACTTGAACTGTTGCACCCAAATAATCCCCACGTCTTTCTTTATTGATTACTTCTTGATAAATACGACCAGAAGTTACATTATTAACCTGACCAAAACTTGTATCAGTAAATCTTTCATAATGTCCTAAATCCAAGTCTGTTTCAGCACCATCATCAGTAACAAAAACTTCACCATGTTGGAAAGGACTCATTGTTCCAGGGTCAATATTTATATATGGGTCAAATTTTTGAATGATTACAGAATAATCTCTTGAACGTAATAATCGGCCTAAAGAAGCTGCAATAATCCCCTTACCAAGAGAACTAACAACTCCACCCGTTACAAAAATATATTTTGTCATTAAAAAACTCCTATTTTATAAGTAATAAAGCCCATGAGCTAAAGAAAACATCAATATAACTCATGGGCTTAAATAAATCTAAAACTAATTAATTTTTGGAACTTTAAAGAATCCATTTTCTTCATCAGGAGCATTAGACATCAACGCTTCTTTTGAAATTTCTTGATGAGGAACATCTTCCCTCATAACATTAACAAAATCAATAACTTGAGTCATTGGTTTAACATTAGAAGTATCAACCTCATTCATTTGGTCAACATACTTCAAAACATCACCTAGTTGCTTTGTATATAATTCTTTTTCTTCTTCTGTCAATTCTAATCTTGCTAATTTTGCAACGTGTTCAACATCTTTTACGGTAATCATATTTTGCTCCTATTCATATTATATATAAGATAATAATAGCACAAAAAATCCACGCACAAAAGTTTATTAAATAAAATTAAATTTTAGATAAACCGATATATCTGTGTTATAGTAATAAAAGAGGAGTTTTAATAAAAAGTGGAAACCAAAATGTCCGAGTTAGAAAAACTCGAGGATTTAATACTTAGCTATAAAGAAGAGAAGGATGAAAAGAAAAAACGCATCCTTTATTTGAACTTAGTTCAAGAATCACTAAAACTCGTAAAAAGAATTGCACTTGGAATGTATCCACTCCCAAGTACAATATCTAAAGATGATTTAATTCAAGTTGGAGCGGTTGGAGTTCTAAAGGCTATCGAAACTTACGAGGTAAACGAAAGAGGTAGTTTTAAAACTTACGTTAGCAAATTTATCAAGGGAAAAATTCTTCACTACTTGCGAGATAAAGCTAATATAGTAAAAACGCCACGAGAAACTCTTACCAATTTATCCAAAGTTAAAGAGGCAATTGACGACTTGTCAGAAGGAGGAACAAAATCCCCTTCAGCTCAAGAAGTTGCAAATTATGTGAATCTTCCAGTGGATAAAGTTGAAGAAATAATGAATATTGAACTTATCAAGAATATGGTTTCACTTGATCAAAATATTTACTCTTCAGAAGGCACTGAAACTCTAATGGATAGAATTCAATCAGACTCTGACACTTGGGAAGAAACATATGAAAATAAAAAAGTTATTGAATTTGCACTAAAAAAACTTCCCGAACCAGACAAAACCGTTGTATTCAAATATTATATGGAAGGTTCTTCAAGAAAAGAGATTTCAGAAATTATACATGTTTCACCAACTCAAATTTCAAGAATTTTAAAAAGAGCCTTAAATAGACTCTATAACATTATAGAAAACGAAATGACAGATAAAAATAAAAAGACCGCAAAGGAGGCAAAATGATTTTTTCACTTGTCGTATTAGCATTCATATTTATAACTGGATTGGTTATAGGAAGTTTTTTAAACGTTGTAATTTTAAGAACAGTAAGCGAGGAATCAATAGTATTTCCAGCTTCAAAATGTCCCAAATGCCAAACTCCGCTAAAATGGTACCATAATATTCCGTTATTTTCATACTTATTTTTAAGAGGGAAATGTGCATTTTGTCACGAACATATCAGTTGGCAATACCCATTTGTAGAGCTTTTAACAGGTGTACTATTCGTTGGATTATTTTTGAGATTTTGCACTCCATTTGACCCATTATTTGGACTAGAAATGATGAATCCAATCGGATGGGATCAGATTGGAATATACGTATTTTCTTTAATCGTTTCTGGTTTATTTATCGCAATAGCAGGAACCGATATTTTAGAAAAAAAAGTTGCAGATGCCCATACTTTTTCACTAATTGGCGTTGGAATTTTATATAGCATAATTTATGCAATCCTAACATTTGTTTTATATACCAAAGCAAACGGAATGCCAAAATTAGACTTAAACTTTTTCTTAAGTTGTCCAATTTTATATTCTTTAGCCGCAGCAATTCTTGGATTTTTAATTATGGAAGCAATTTCAAGACTTGGACTTGTTTTAGTTGGAGCTAGAGCTTTTGGAGAAGGGGATTCATATATTGCAGCAGGACTTGGAGCTGTTTTTGGCTCAATGCTAGGATGCTCTCCTATGTACCCAAACTTTTTACCAATCTTTCAAGTTTTAGTTGCAATTCTTGTATTGAGTGGAATTGTACAAATGTTCATCACTTTGCCTATGTTTATAAAAAAACTAGTTAATAACAAAAACTGGATGACTTTAGGTGCATTAGTTGGTTTTATTGTTTATACAATCGGATTTTTGACCGCACAAAACTTGGGATGGTTGACTCATCCAATAGCGTATTGGGCAAGCACAATTGTACTTGTAGGACTTGGACTTTTTGCTTGCAAAGAACTAATCTGGGGACTAAAAAATAACCAAGCAGCAAATGGATTATACCTACCATTTGGACCAGCAATGATAGTTGCAGGATTTATTGCAATGTTCACAATTGGATTTTAGAAACCTTAAGATTTAAGTATAAGAAAAGGGCTGGAACATATGTTCCAGCCCTTTTTTCGATACACTCACTAATTTAATTTTTTAATTTCGCCATTTCTCAAAGCTTTAGCTTCATTGCTAAGTTTTATAGCATCTTCAATTTCTTTTTGACGTTTATCGGCATTTTCTTGTTCAAATTTTTCGAACTCTCTAAATTTTGCAATTAAAATTTCTAAAAATGGAGTCGTTTTCGCATAATCCCACCAAATATGGCCATAATACATATTCGGATATTTCCAAGGCTTAATTTCTGACAAGAAATGCAGAACGTACTGATTAGCAATACCTTCAACAAACTCAACCGCTAAATTTTTAAAATAATCATCTTGCATAAGTCGAGTATTTGTAATAATAACGTAATTCCACGAATTAGGAATAATTTTGATTTTATCTTCACAAATAAGGTTCAAAATATCTTGATCTGGATACAAAAATTCTTTGTAATAATCAAGAAGGTCGAAAATTTTCTGAGTCATATCGATTTTCAACATTTCTTGAATATTCATCAAAAGAACGCCAGAATTCACATAGTTATTAATATCTTTTAATTTTAGATTTACAGAAAAATAAGTTTTAACATTCGGGAACGCTCTATAATTCACAATGGTATTATAATCCCTAACCGCAGCGACATAATTAGTTTCCAAATCAACATCCATCAACTTGGAAATATCGCCCGTAATCAAGGTATCACAATCCAAATAGATAACTTTATCATAAGCAGGCATCATTTGCGGAATAAATAAACGCAAATACATTTCTTTTGAAAAATGCAAATGGCAAAACAACTTGCTTGTATCAATCGTTTCGTAGAGGTCATTAGAATTAACAAATCTAATCGAAACCTTTTCACTACTATCGCACATTGAAACAATCATTTCTTTAGTGGCATCAGTTACACCAGCTTCAAGAATAATAATGTCATACAATTTTTCAACATCTCTATTATCTAATAAAGATTTTAATGCTACCGCCATATAACAAGCGTAATCATCATTTGTGGCAAAAACCACATTCACAGAATCCTGTTTAAAAGCTCTCTCAATTTTAATATCCATAATACTCATTATATAGCACATTTTTAATATTTTTTCAATATTTTTTTTCAATTAAGACTTGAATTATTAATAAAAAAGTATTATAATAAATGTGTAAATATGTCTTGAATAAAATTAAGAATTTTAACATTCGTAACATTTACCAAAAAAAAATTAAAGATACTAGCCAATTCTGTCGATATGAAAAATATCGATAGGTAAAGTATGAGGATATTCTAACATGAAAAGAAGAAGTATGAAACGTGTTAATGTAAAAAAAGAAAATAAACCATTTAAAACCTTAGCAATTGCAACAATTGCAGGTTTATCTATTATTGGTGTTGGACAAGCTCAAGCAACAACGCTTGATGAAGTTGATTTATCTCAAAAACCTATTGATACTCCAACACTTGATTATCTACATAATAACGATGTTCAAATCAAATATGAAGACGGAACAGAAGTAGCTATTCCGCAAAGTAGCTATACTATGACTGAGGTTAAAGCTAATGAAGATGGCTCAAAACCAGATGGCGATAATATCATCACTCAATATGATTATGACAATACCACGGGTTCACTTTCTCCTCTATACTATGAAATTAACTACCAAACACAATTTGGTAACCCAGATGGCGACACTACTTTAACATTTGGAAAAGTAAACACTTATGGGTCAAATTATACATGGGAATTAAATGCGGAAAATCCAACAAGTACAATTACCTATAAATATAATCAAGGTGAAACCATAGATGATTCAATCACGAATGATGGCACTTCTGCAAATATTGCTAGAGATTTTGTTAATAATACAAATTGGACTTTAATCTCAAACAAGAAAAATGCAACAATCAGCAATATTACAGGGAATTTTATTGCAAACGGATTATCTTCTTCAAACGGTCAATTAATTTATAACAATGGTCATATTGACAATATAAAAGGTACTTTTGCAATAAATAAAACAACATACGGGCTGATATATAACAATGAAAATGCAACAATAAATAAAATTGAAGGTCTTTTTGTTAATAATAAGAATTTAAGCGATCGTGGTGGAAACATTAGCAATGCAGGGCTTATCAAATCAATTTTTGCTGATTTCATACAAGATGATAATGTTTCAAATTCGCATGGTGCTTTTATAACTAATTTTCAATCAGGAGAAATTGAAGATATCATTGGGGACTTTATTGTTCAAAATGATGCACTAACAGGCATAAATAATAGCGGTAAAATAAATAACATTAAAGCCAATTTTATTGGAAATACGCAAATATACAACGATGGTAGCATTGGTAAAATTGAAGGAACATTTACAAACGATAAAGTTGAATTTCCTAGTAAGTATGAGTACGACAACCTAGATGCTGGTATTGTTAATACGGGTTACAATTCAAATACAGGACTAATAAAGTTAATTCTTGCTGATTTTATAGCCAATCAAGGAGGAGGGATTTCCAACATTTATGGCGCAATTACAGATGTTATTGGCTCATTTATTGGAAACTCTATCAGTTTAACAACCCCTTATTATAGTAATCAAGCGGTATATGGAGGAGCTATTTATAACGCTGATGCTATTGATAGTAGGGTTTCCTCTATTGGTAATATTTCAGGCACATTCCTAAATAACTACGTATATATAAAAGACAATGATGACAATATAGGTTTAGCTTTAGGAGGAGCAATATATAATGGTGGGAGAATAGACAGTATTACAAACTCTAACTTCCAAAATAACCATGCAGAAGCTGAAAGAGGAAATGCATTTGGTGGAGCCATTTATAACACAACACCGCATCGGAATAAAGTATATGGAGTTTCGGTTTTAGGAATTGGTAAAATACAAAACACCTCCTTCATAGGTAACTACGCAAAATCTGAATCTGGAACTGCACAAGGTGGTGCTATCTGGAGCAATCGAGATTTGAATATCGTTGCAGATAATGGAGAATCCATATTCTCTGGAAACTACGTTCAAAATGGAGACAAAAAAGACCAACAGGCAATATTTGTAACCAATACGATTGAAGAAAAAAACCTTGGGTATAACAGCGAGCACTCAAGCTATTTTTATCAAATGGAACCACATAAAACAGCTGTAACACTTAACTCCATAAACAATGGTAAAATTATCTTCAACGATAAAATTACTGGTGAAACAACAAAGACTCCTATTAATAAATATTATTATAATGGTAGATGGGATTCTAGTGCTCGTAAATATATACCACAATATGTAGATGATGACTATAACGACATCGATACTCCAACAGAAGTGGTTACTCTTACTCCAGAACTAAAAATCACTGGTGATTCTTCTAGTATCGTTCAATTGAATAATAATATTGAAAACTTAGATATTTCATTAAGCGGTACAAATCTACATCTTGGAGCTAGAGATAATGTTCTTGACGGCAACAACATAGATTTGCAATCTGGCACTTTGTCTATGGTGAACAACCAAGTTGGTGTTGCTGCATTAAACAACGTAACTCTTTCTGGAAACACTAACTTTGTTGCAGATGTTGACCTAGCAAACGAACAAATGGATAGAATTACTGCAAACAATTACAACACTCAACAAGGTATCAACTTGAATGTTGTCGGTATGAACTTGTTATCTGATTCAACAAAAGATGTTACTGAAATCTATTTTGCTCAACCTGGATTGAAAAATAATGTTGTTAACGGTATGCCAGCTAACGGAGGATACAATCTTCCAAGCTCAGCTCAAACAACATTCTACACTCCTATCTACAAATACAATGCAATTTATGACAACAGAGATGACGGCGGATATTTCATGTTTGCTAAAGGCGACAAGATTCTTACCCCTAATGGTGGTGGAGGAACAACTGTTACACCTAGTGGAAATCCATCAGATGCTTTTAACCCATCTGTCCTAGCCCCTTCTGTTGCTTCTCAAGCTGGTGCGAATGCAACTATGAACCAAACATTCAACTACGCATTCCAAAACTCAGATAACTTCATGACTATTCCATATCTTGAACGTATTGCAATCAAAACTGCAAACAGATACGCACTATCTCCAACTGGAGATGCAACAGATGTTGGTACTTTCTCACCACTATTCAACGCTCAAAATGAAACATCTAGTGCATGGGTTAAACCTTATGCAAGCTTTGAAAATATTCCACTTAAAAACGGACCTAAAGTTTCTAACATTACTTACGGTACTTTAGTTGGTTTCGATACTCCAATAAAATCTATCAAACACGGTTGGGATAGAGCTTGGACTGGATATATCGGTTACAACGGTGCGAGCCAAAGATTCTCTGGAGTAGATGCTACTCAAAACGGCGGTCTTGTTGGTGGAACTTTAACTCTATACAAAGGCAATTTCTTCAACGCTACAACCATTTCTTCTGGTGCTATCGTTGGCGACAATAGAACCATGTATGGTACAGATAATTACACTATGCTTATGGCTGGTGTTGGTAACAAAACTGGTTACAACTTTGAATTTAAAGAAGGAAAAATTATCATACAACCTAGTATGTTATTAAGCTATACCTTCGTTAATACTTTCGATTACACTAACGCTGCTGGGGTTAGAATCAAAAACGACCCTCTTCACGCAATCCAAATTGCCCCTGGAGTTAAATTCATTGCTAATACCAAAAACGGTTGGCAACCATACATCGGTGTTAACATGATTTGGAACTTATTAGACAAATCTAAAGTTTCAGCAAACGACGTTAGACTCCCTGAAATGAGTATCAAACCATATGTTCAATATGGCGTTGGGGTTCAAAAACGTTTCAAAGACAGATACATGGCATTCGGTCAAGCTATGATTCAAAACGGTGGACGTAACGGTATTTCTCTAACTGCTGGTTTCCGTTGGGCTATTGGTAAAGAAGGAAAACCACTTGAAAAAGTTCAAAGAGTAAATAACAAGACTATTAGTTCTTCTTCTGGTGTTGGAACCTCAACTAATAGCGTTGGAGCAAAATCTACAATTGCACAAGCTCAACCTGAAAGAAAAATTATTAAACAACTTTCTCAAACTCAACGTGAAAAAATCGCTAAACAATACCAAAACACAACCAGAACAACTTCAATTGGTGAGATGAAAAAGTTATAAATTTTAATTATTTCAAAGAATAAAAATAGAGGGCAGAGATACACATCTCTGCCCTTTATTTTAGTGCAAGGATTTAGTCTGTTTACCCTCTCCTAGGGACACTAGCTGAACCGACGAAACGGAGTTGAGTCGTGTGAAACT